>WBZT01000054.1_pt1 | contig 98834 bp, 100 predicted proteins | sample 5204241 | NCBI WGS metagenome assembly WBZT01 (sample SAMN12344358, study PRJNA552823) | activated sludge metagenome | biome: Activated sludge suspended growth; feature: Nitrification reactor; material: Wastewater; isolation source: activated sludge from nitrification reactor of wastewater...
AAACGTCGCCCCGTGATTCCGTCTCGTCCGCTTCATCGCCTCGCTCCTTTCGTCGGCCACCCCTCACTGGGGTGGGTGAAGCCAGGCACCCACTTACCACACTGTCCGAATTTCCGGAGCCCCCTCTGCGTAAGACGCGTTGTCGCCCTGAGCCCTGAGTCGATGGAAGTAGGCTCAAATTGGCATCTTACCGGCAAGTATGCGAATGAAATGTTTTGGGAGGCTGGAATAGAAGTGGACTCTTACATTGTTGAAGGGGGAGGCGCCTAAACAGTGCTTTTCCGTCGTCCTGCTTGAATGTCGGCTACCGCCAAGGAAGCTAAAAATGAAGACCAGAAAAACTTCGCAAGTGCCCACGCCGTCCAAGGTTGGAATCTCGAGGGCCAAGGTTAGTCAAACAGAAGTACCAGCATACTCTCTCGACGATGCTTTGCGCGTCCCCAAAGCTATAGCCGACCACTACGGTTACAAGCCAACGAAGCCACTGAACGTTGCTGCGGGAATGGGTATTCAACCAGGATCAAGTCAGTTCAGAATGCTTGCTGGGGCCGCAATTGCATATGGACTTACCGAAGGAGGCCCAAACGCCCCTGAGATTTCCCTTACGTCTCTTGGATCTAGAATTGTTCGGCCGACGGCAGAAGGTGACGATCTTCGCGCCAAAAGGGAAGCTTTGATGAAGCCTAGGGTGATTGGCGAGTTCCTTCGGAAGTATGCCGATGCTACAGTGCCTCGCGAGGACATTGCAGTTAATGTCCTAAACGAAATGGGCGTGCCTGCTGAGCGCGCGACCGTCGTTTTAAAATTGATAATAGACGGAGCCGCAGCGGTCGGATTTTTTAAAGATATAAGAGGTAAGCGTTACGTCACCTTAGATGGAGTAGAGTTGCCCACCTCGAAGAAAACCAGGACTGAGGAAGCCGAAGGTGAGGAACAGGAAAGTCTTTCTGCGGATGTCGCCCCCTCGTCTTCGACTCAGTCTGCCTTGGCCCTATCAGCTGGCAACCAGATCTCGAGTGCTTTCCGCAGGGTCTACGTGACTCATGGCAAGAACCGGACTTTCATCGAACCCGTAAAAAAGTTATTGAGCTTCGGGGAATTGGAACCAGTAGTCTCTGTCGAGCGGCCGTCGGTTTCGCAGCCGTTGCCAGAGAAGATTATGGGTGAGATGCGGAGTTGTGGGGCTGCGATTATCCATGTTGATGCTGAGCTCAAATTGCTGGACGCAGATGCGAATGAACATATTGTGCTTAATCCAAACGTTCTGATGGAAATTGGTGCAGCGATGGCTCTTTTTGGTCGTCGCTTTATTCTTCTCGTTCGGGATGGTGTCAAATTGCCTTCCAACCTCCAAGGCTTATTTGAGGTTCGGTATAGCGGGGACATTCTGGATGGTGATGCAACAGTTCGACTATTAGAGGCCATTCGCGATATCAAAAATCATCCTATGCCAGAACGTTACACTGCTTGATAGAGGCTGGCAATCCACGTCCCGGCGCACCAGTGGTTCACGGGTCCCTCGGTAGTCTTTTTCTGCTATCCAAACTCCTTCACCATTTTCCGATGCGGAATGCCGGCGTCGATGAAAGGTTCGCCGACCACATCGAACCCCGCTCGTTTGTAGAATCCAAGCGCATGGGTCTGTGCGGACAAGGTCACGCGGGAGAGCCCTCGTCTCGTCGCCAGATCCAGTAACGTCCGGAGAAGGGCCCGTCCGACACCGCGGCCGCGCCAGTCCTTGAGGACTGCCATCCTGCCGATGGTGCCATTCTGTTGCATGCGTGCCGTGCCGATGGCCTCTCCTCGGTTGTTCCATGCCAGCACATGGGCGCAAGCTGAATCGAGCCCATCCCACTCCAGTTCCACCGGCACTCCCTGCTCATGGATAAACACCGTTTCACGAATCGCTCTGATGGCCGACCCTGTGGTGGTCCAGTCGGTCAGTTCTACCCGTCCTGTGTCGTGATGTTGCGGCATGATTTCCTGGCCTCATTAATTTGATCGGTCTTCTGTAGCTGACTCAGATCGACGGTGCGTCTCAAATGTAATTCTCTTTTGGCGGATCGGCAACCACATGGTACGGTTCTTCATGATGACCTGCGCAGGGAGTGAGTGGACTTTTCCAGTACCCATGTGGGAGGCCAACCAGTGAAGACTCAACGTCGAATCTATGGTGTCGTCGCCGGGCGGAGGATACGGTCCGGATTGTGGCATTCCTGGTGTCAGGTCGGTGGAAGGCCTGAAGCCCAGCGAGTATTCGGTTGGTCGTTTCTGCGCTCGGTGTGGTCGTTGCTCTACAAGGTGACCTGGGGCCGAATCGGTCGTGAACAAGAGCGTCGCTCCCCCTGGGGCCATACATCGGTCGGTTGCTCCGCGCCGCGATCCACGGCGGTCTATGGTCGCATGAAGTGACCGGCGGCATCCCGTTCGGTTGATTGCCATTCCGCCCCCTCTTTGTTCTGCTTTGTGTGTCTCCGTCTTTTCTTCGGTTCTTCGCTCAACGCATAAGCCTCCCGCCCAGGCGGCACCCTTCCTGTGACCTTCCACAGGGTGAAGCGGGGCCTTCCCGCATTTCTGCGGAAAGAAGCTATTGACCCGCCGATCCGTTGGGGCGAAGATGCGGCAGCGTTGGCACAACGCCTGCTATTTAAGTCGGTAACCGATTGAACGATGAGGGGCGACCTATGAAAGTCTTGATTGCGACCGATGGATCGAAATACGGGAAGTGGGCGACGGAATGGGTGGCCCGGATGCCGTTCGCGGAGAAGCCGGATGTGAGTGTTCTGCATGTGACGGATGTCGAGGCCCTGCGCGCGCCGTTCATGTTTCAGCCGGTGGTGATCGGCAATGAGCCGTTTATTCAGGAAGAAATCAAACGGATCGAAGCCCGTGGAAAGACGGCCATGGCCGAAGCTAAGGCTCAGATGGCGTCGCTCAAGTTGAAAGGCAAGCTGGTGGCTGAGCGCGGGGCTGCGGGTCCGACCATTCTTGAACGGGCGCCGCAGCGTGACGGGCTTGTGGCGATCGGGAGCCGGGGGTTGGACGCCCTTGACCGGTTCATGCTCGGGAGTGTCTCGACCCAGGTGACGCTGCATGCGCCCTGCTCAGTTCTCATCGTGAAGGAAGAGCCGCGCCCGCTGAGCCGGATTCTCTTCGCAGCCGACGGGTCCAAGGCTTCGGAGAAGGCGTTGCGGTTCCTGCTGACCAAACTGCACCCGGAAGAGCGGGAAGGCCTGGAGCCGATCGATGTGGTGGTGATGCACGCCATGCCGTTCCTGAAGTATCCGGAACTCAAAGAAGCCGGGGCCCGCCTGGTCGAGCAATGCGCGAACAAGCTGCTGAAGGCCGGGTATGTGGTCGATGAAGTGGTCCAGCTCGGGAAACCGGCCGATGAGATTTTGAAAGTGGCGACGAAGAAGAAAGTCGATCTGATCGTGACCGGGGCCAAAGGTATGGGGGCCGTCGCCCGGTTCCTGCTAGGCAGTGTCTCAACTAAGGTCGTGCAGCACAGTACTTGCTCGGTACTCGTGGTCCGTTAGACAGGCCGTTGACAACGGCCGCCGGCGGCGTTCTCGCGGCGTTCAACAGTCTGCGGCCGATTGTGGGAACGTCTGTGGCTCTGCTGGTTCCTCCGGGGCAATCAAGACTGCTGTGGCATTTCACCCCGCGCTCAGGGCCGGTAGCGTAGCAAAACGCTGCTACCGGTATCCCATTCCTCTCGAAATCCGGACTCTCTCACGGCATGGTCCCTGCTGTTCTCAGGACCAGCAGGGGCGCCCAAGGCAGACGATCGACGCATGACAGAACCAGCGAGGGTTTTCAGACGGAATTCAGAGGGACAGCATCGGCGATCCGGTGACTGGCCTTCTCCTGCGGGACAATGCCTGGTGATCGGGCTGGTACTGATCCTGGCAGCAGCCTGCGATCGGGATGCGCCCGTGACGCCGCCGGCCGGCAAGCCGGTGAGCAGAGCCGCCGATGGGATGGTGCAGCTGACCGATCCTGAAATTGTCCGGGCCGGCATCGAGGTGATGACGGTCAAGAAAGAGCCGTTCACCTTCCATCGCGAATTTCCCGCGACCGTGCAAGCCAACGAAAATGAACTGGCGGAGGTCACGACTCTCATTCGCGGGAGGGTCGTCGAGGTGCTGGTCGATGTGGGGAAGGATGTGAAGAAGGGTGAGCGGCTGGCGTTGCTCGACAGTACCGATCTCGGCATGGCCGAAGGCGCGTACCTCAAGTCGGCGGCGAGGCAACATGAAGCGCAACTGGCCTTTGAGCGGGCGGAAAATCTCCATGAGCATCGAGCGATCAGCCTGGCCGAACTGCAACGCCGGGAAGCGGAAATGAAAACCGCGCGCGCCGATGCGCGGGAAGCCTCGCATCGGCTCGCGCTGCTCGGCGTGCCGGCCCAGGAAATCCAACGGCTCGAACGCGAGCAGACGATCCGTTCGGACGTGGCGATTCGGGCGCCATTTGCGGGCCGTGTGATCATGCGTAATATCACGCGCGGGGAAGTGGTGGAGACCTCGCGGAACTGTTTCACCATCGCCGACCTGTCCGATGTCTGGGTGGTGGCCAACGTGCCGGAAAAGGACGTGCGCTTCGTTCGTCCGAAGGATCGGGTTCATGTGATGGTTCCGGCCTATCCGCACGGGCTGTTCTCCGGCACCGTGACCTACATCAGCGATGTCCTCGATCCATCGACCAGGACGATGCGCGTCCGTGTCACCGTCCTCAATCCCGATCGGACCTTGAAGCCGGAGATGTTCGCCATGGTCCGTGTCTTCGCGTCGCCTCAACCGGAGGCGCTGGCGGTGCCGCTCACGGCCGTGCAGCAGGACGGCACGGGCAAATTGCTGTTCGTGCGGCGACCGGACAATCGGTTTGAATCGCGCCGGGTTCTCCTGGGAGACGAGCTGGATGGGAAGGCTCTCGTCCTGGAGGGGCTGCATGAGGGGGAAGACGTGGTCGTCAAAGGAGCCTTTGCAATCAAGTCGGAGTTCGATATCCACAAAATCGAGCCCACCCCATGATTGCCTCACTGTTGGAGTTCTCGCTCCGCCAATCGATCCTTGTCATCGGACTGGCCTGCATGTTTTCCGTGGCCGGTCTGTTCGCTTTTCAATCCATTCCCATCGATGCCTATCCCGATGTGACCAATGTGCAGGTGCAGGTGTTGACGGAAGCGCCTGGCCTCTCTCCCGTTGAAGTGGAACGCTTCATCACCTATCCGATCGAACTGCAGATGAACGGGTTGCCGGGTCTGACGGAAATCCGTTCTTTGTCCAAGTTTGCGCTCTCCCAGCTGACGGTGGTGTTCGAGGACGATGTGGATGTGTACTTTGCCCGCCAGTTGGTGTTGGAGCGGATCATGGCGGTCAAGGAGCGGTTGCCGCCGGGCATCGATCCGGTCCTGGCGCCGGTCACGACCGGGCTGGGGGAAATTTACCAATACTATCTCGAAGGCCCGCAAGCCCATACGACCGGTGCCGCGATAGTGGAGGCGGAGCTGACGAATCAGCGGACGGTGCAGGACTGGGTGCTCCGCCCCCTGCTGAAGAGTGTGCCGGGCGTGATCGATGTGAACGGCCTGGGCGGATTCGTGAAGCAGTTCCAGGTGCTGGTGGATCCCGACAAGTTGCGCAAGTACAGCCTGACGCTGCACGACATCTATGAGGCGGTGCAGAAGAACAATGCCAATTCCGGCGGCAACGTGCTGGAACGGCATGCGGAACGCGCCATTGTGCGGGGACTGGGACTCATCAAAACCCTACCTGACATCGAGCGTATCGTCGTGAAGGAAGCGGGCGGCACACCCGTGTTCGTCCGTGATGTGGCAGAGGTGCGTATCGGTCATGCGGTGCGCCATGGCGCGGCCGTGCTGAACGGCGAGCGGGAGGTGGTGGCGGGCACGGTGCTGATGCTGCGCGGAGGCAATGCGCGTGAAGTCGTCCAGGCTGTGAAACGCCGGGTCGACACAATTCAGCAGGATGGCCTGTTATCGGAAGGCCTCAAGATCATCCCGTTTTATGACCGGATCGAGCTCGTGACCGCGGCCATCAATACCGTGCGCGATGCCTTGATCGAGGGTATCGTCCTGGTCACCGTCGTATTTTTCCTGTTTCTGGGCCATGTGCGGAGCGCGATCGTCGTCACCGTGTCTCTGCTGGTTACGCCGCTGATGACGTTCCTGGTAATGCAACGCGTGGGGCTCTCCGCCAACCTCATGACCTTGGGTGGCCTGGCGATCGGGATCGGGGAAATTGCCGACGGATCGTTGGTCGTGGTGGAGAATGTCTATCGCCATCTCTCAGACAATCATTTGCATCAGCGGTCCCGGCTGGAGGTGATTTTCCGGGCCACCAGCGAGGTAGGGCGGCCGATCGTGTTCGGCATCCTGATTATCAGCGTCGTCTTCCTTCCCCTGATGACTCTGCACGGCATGGAAGGGAAAATGTTCGCCCCGTTGGCCTATACGCTGGTGATTTCGCTGCTGATGTCGGTGGTCGTCACCTTGACCCTCTCGCCGGTTCTGGCGTCCCTGATCCTGCGCGGCGACCATCCGGAGGAGACCCGGCTCACCCGGTGGATGAAGGCCCGCTATCAGCCGGTGCTCCGTTGGACGCTCGACCATCGGGTGCCGGTGTTGCTGGGATCGACGGCGGTGGTGCTGGCGAGTCTGACCCTGCTGCCGTTCGTGGGGCGGGAATTCATTCCGATTCTGGAGGAGGGCGCGCTGACGCCGCAAATTGTGCGGCTGCCGAGTGTCTCGTTGGAGGAGTCGATCGCGATTGAGAAACAAACCCAGAAGGCCATGCTGGAGTTTCCGGAGGTGCAGATGTCGGTGAGCAAGATCGGCCGCCCCGATATCGCCGTCGGTCCGGAGGAGCCGAATGAGAGCGATCCGATCGTGACGCTGCGTCCGCGCAACACCTGGACCACGGCACAGACACAATCGGGCCTGGTCGATGCGATGCGGAAGCGTCTTGCGGAGATTCCTGGAATTTCCGTCCTGATGAGCCAGCCGATTCAGGAGCGGGTCGATGAGTTGATCTCCGGCATCCGTACTGAATGCGCCGTCAAGTTGTTCGGAGATGATCTCGATCTGCTGTATCAGAATGCCGACGCGATCGCGGGGCTGATGCGTACGGTGGAAGGGGTCAAAGACGTCAAAGTCGAACAGGTTGCCGGACAGCCCTATCTGACGATCGACATCGATCGGGAGAAAATCGCCCGTTACGGCATCAATGTGTCGGATGTGCACGACATCATTACGACGGCGGTGGGCGGCAAGCCGGCCACGCAGGTGTACGAAGGCGAGCGTCGATTTCAGCTGACCCTGCGTTTCCCGGAGCCCTATCGCAACAGTATCGGGGCGATCGGAGATATCCGGGTGCGATCCGCATCCGGCGCGCCGATTCCCTTGAGTGAACTCGCGACCATCGAGATGCGCGAAGGGCCCGCGCGCATCAGTCGTGAGCAGGCGAAGCGGCGGATCTACATCGGGTTCAATGTCGTCGGGCGGGACATCGGCAGTGTCGTGGACGAAGGCCGGAAGCTGCTGGCCGAACGGATCCGGCTGCCGCAAGGGTACACGGTGGCGTGGGGCGGGGCGTTCGAGAATATGGAACGCGCGAATGCGCGGTTGTTGGTGGTGGTGCCGATCACGCTCGGGTTGGTCTTCTTTCTGCTCTTCTGGGCGTTTCACTCGCTGCGGTATGCCTCCTTGATCATTCTGAATCTGCCGTTCGCCTTGATCGGCGGTGTCGTGTCGCTGTGGCTCAGCGATCAGTATCTGAGTGTGCCCGCCTCGATCGGGTTTATCGAACTGTTCGGGTTGGCGGTGGGAAACGGCATCGTACTCGTCTCCTACATCAATCAGTTACGGAATGAGGGGCAGCAGACGGAGGCGGCGATCATGACGGGCTGTGTTTTGCGGCTTCGTCCGGTCGTGATGACGATGATGACGACGCTGCTCGGCCTCCTACCGCTGGTTCTGGCTCAGGGCATCGGCGCCGAAGTGCAGCGGCCCCTGGCCACCGTGGTTGTCGGCGGCCTGTTCACCTCAACCGCGTTGACGTTGCTGGTCCTCCCGGCCCTGTACCGGACTTTTGCCGAACAGGAGGTCGCGAAGGAACATGCCCCGGAGTGGGTGTGAAGGGAGTTCACGAGACCATGGAGAACGGACGACCTTTTTGGGCCTGTTCTCCGGATGAGGTGCTGCGCGACCTGCGCGCCGTACCGGAGGGGTTGAGCACCGGCGAGGCCGAACAACGGCAGGCCGCCTCCGCGTCCGCCCGGTTCACACCCCAGCGAGATAGTCAGCCGTTCCGGCTCTTGCTCGCCCAGTTCCGAAGCCCCATCATCCTCATCCTGCTCTTCACTTCCGGGGTGTCGTTTTTTCTCGCCGAACATAGCGATGCGCTCATCATCCTGGCCATCATTCTGGTCAGCGCCCTGTTGAGTTTCTGGCAGGAATACAGCGCAGCTCGCGCCGTGGCCGGCCTGTTGGCGCTCGTGCAGATCACGGCTCAAACATGGCGGGACGGCCGGTTGTGCGAGGTGCCTGCCGACGACATCGTGCCGGGCGATATCGTGGAGCTCTCGGCAGGGTCGAGTTTGCCCGGGGACGCGCGGTTGCTCGATGCCAAGGATCTGTTCGTCGATGAAGCGACCTTGACGGGGGAGACCTATCCGGCAGAGAAATCGACCGGAACACTCACGGCTGCGGTCCCCTTGCAGAAGCGCACGAACAGTCTGTTTCTGGGCACCCATGTGGTGAGCGGGCAGGCGCGGGCCGTGATCGTGGCGGTGGGCAAGGACACGGAATTCGGCCGCATCGCCCATCGGATGCAGGTACGGGCGCCGGAAACGGAATTTGAGCGGGGCGTGCGCCGATTCGGGTATCTGTTGCTGGAAGTCACGCTGCTGTTGGTGTTCGCGATTTTCGCGGTGAACGTGTATTTGGAACGCCCGGTCCTGGAGTCCTTTCTGTTCTCCATGGCGCTGGCCGTCGGCCTGACGCCGCAACTGTTACCGGCCATCATCAGCGTCAACCTCTCCCACGGCGCCAAGCGAATGGCGCACCAGAAGGTGGTCGTCAAACGCCTGACCTCGATTGAAAACTTCGGCAGCATGAATGTGTTGTGCTCCGACAAGACCGGCACTCTCACCATGGGGTCCATGCGCCTGCACGCGGCACTGGATCTTCAGGGCCGGCCGAGCGAGAAGGTGTTATTCCTCGCCCAGCTGAACGCGATGTTCGAATCCGGATTCCCGAATCCGTTGGATGACGCGTTGCGCCGACACCGGTCGGTCGATCTCACCGGTTATCGCAAGCTGGAGGAAGAACCGTACGACTTCGTGCGCAAACGGCTCTCGATCCTGGTGGCGGCCCCGCAGACGCACCTGTTGATCACGAAAGGGGCCGTGGACAGCATGCTGACGGCCTGTCTCAATGCGGAACAGTCGGACGGCACCGTGGTATCGATCGATGAGGTCCGGGATTCGATTCGACAGCAGGTTCGCGAACTGAGTGCGCAAGGGTTTCGCACGCTGGGGCTGGCCTGCCGTGACATGGGCGCCGCTGACCGTGTCTCCAAGGAACATGAAACGGCGATGACTTTTCTGGGCCTGGTGGCCTTTGCCGATCCTCCGAAGCCCGGCATGGCCGAGACCATTGCGACGCTCAAAGGCCTCGGGGTCTCGCTGAAAATGGTGACCGGAGATCAGGCGCTGGTGGCGGCGTATGTCGGGCGAGCGGTTGGGCTGGAGAATCCGCACCTGCTTACGGGAACTGATCTGCGCGGCATGAGCGACGACGCGCTACGCGCGCGCGCAAACAGCATCGATATCTTCGCGGAAATCGAACCCAATCAAAAGGAACGCATCATCCGTGCGCTGCGCGCGTCCGGCCATGTGGTGGGATACCTCGGCGACGGCATCAACGATGCCCCGGCCCTCCACGCGGCGGATGTCGGGATTTCAGTCGATGGCGCCGTCGATGTCGCCAAAGAAGCGGCCGATCTCGTCCTGTTGGAGCATGATCTGGGCGTGCTGGTGCAAGGCGTTCGCGAGGGCCGCATGACCTTCGCTAATACGTTGAAATATGTGTTTATGGCCACCAGTGCGAATTTCGGCAACATGTTCAGCATGGCCGGCGCCTCGCTGTTCCTGCCTTTTCTCCCGCTGCTGCCGAAGCAGATCCTGCTGACGAATGTCCTGACCGACCTTCCGGAAATGACCATTGCCACCGATCGGGTCGATCACGAACTGATCGAGCGGCCTCGCCGATGGGATATTCCGTTCATCCGTCGATTTATGCTCACCTTCGGTCTGGTGAGTTCCCTGTTCGACTACCTCACGTTCGGAGTTCTCTTGCTGCTGTTGCACTCAACGACCGGCCAATTTCGCACCGGCTGGTTTGTCGAGTCCGTGCTGTCGGCGTCGTTGATCGTGTTGGTCATTCGCACCCGCCGGCCCTGTTATACCAGCCGGCCCTCTTCCGCCTTGTTGGTCACGACGCTCCTGACGGGGCTGGGGACCATGTTGCTGCCGGTGACACCGGTGGGAGCGTTTCTGGGATTCGAGCCGCTGCCACCGATCTTCTGGGCGGCGATGCTCGGAATTCTGTTGGCCTATGTGGTGGTGGCGGAGTTCGCGAAGCAATGGTTTTACCGGCAGGTTCACAATGGGAGTTAGCGTGGCGAGGCCGTCGGAAGAGAGAGAGGTGAGACGCACCGTCAGGTTGCGGCTCCCTGTAATCGATCATCTCCTTGACTGTGCATGGTGATGTAGTACAACCAAAGGAAGAAGTTCAGACCCTGTATACTCCCCGCTGCCGATTCTCGTGAGGACGTCATGGCCGTTTCCACGCCGCGCTCCAATACTCCGTCGTATGATCCGCAGGTGTTGCTCGATTCACAGCCGGTGACCGTGAATGTGATCGACCCTGCCGACCATTCCGTGCAATTCCAAAATCGAACCTCGCGTGAAGTATTCGGTGACATGGCCGGTTCCAGATGCCATGCGAAAATCGCGGGGAAGGCGGCTCCCTGTGAGTTTTGCCGCATGCCTGAGGCGTTGGCGCGGGGAGGTGTGGTGTCCGAGGAGGTGGACATGCCCGATGGCCGCCGTCTCCAGATCCATTGGGCCAAGGCCCCGACGACGGACGGACGGATACATGTCATAGAAACGATCGTGGATGTGACGAAACGCAAGCAGGACGAGCAGAGCCTGCGGCAGTCGCAGAAGATGGAGGCACTCGGGCGGCTGGCGGCCGGCATCGCGCACGATTTTAACAATCTGCTCATGGTGGTGATCGGCCATGCGCAACGGGTGGCACAGCAGCTCGGCTCGCACCCCTGCCATCATGAAGTGGAAATGATCGGGCAGGCTGGGAGCAGGGCGGCCGCCTTGACGAAGAAGCTGCTGACGTTCAGCCGGCGTCAGGTGCTGGAGCAGCGGGATGTGCCGCTCAATACGTTGATTCGCGACATGGAAGACATTCTGCGTCGTTTAATCGGCGAGCAGATTCAGACGGTGATCGTGCTCGATCCCAAGGCCGGGCATGTGTTGGGCGATCCCGTGCAGATCGAGCAGGTGTTACTCAATCTGGCCCTCAATGCGCGCGATTCCATGGCCGAAGGCGGGATTCTCACGATCGAGACGGGCAATGCCGATTTGGATGAGGCGTACGTGCGTGCCCACCCCGGCGCGGTTCCTGGTCCCTACGTCAAACTCGTGGTGGAGGATACCGGGTGCGGGATCGACGCTGAGACTCTCGCCCATATCTTCGAGCCGTTCTTCAGCACGAAGGAGTTCGGCAAAGGCACCGGCTTGGGGTTAGCCACTGTGTATGGCATTGTGAAGGAAAGCCGCGGCTATATCGATGTGACCAGCCAGCCGGGACGCGGCTCTCGGTTTACGGTGATGTGGCCCCGGGTGCTGACGCAAACAGGAGAAGCTGAGCCAGTGGCGGCGTCTCGCGCGGTTCCCGCCGCCTGCGCGACCATCCTGCTTGTGGAAGACGATGAGGGCATTCGGCGTCTCGTCTCAGCCGTGCTTCGAGACCAGGGATATGAGGTGCTGGCGGCCACCGACGGCGTCGAGGCTCTGCAAATGCTGCAGTTGCGAAAAGGGGGCTGCGACCTCCTGATCACGGATGTGATCCTGCCGAGAATGAAAGCGGCCGTGCTGGCACAGGGCGCGAGGACGATGTTTCCGAACATCAAAGTGCTCTATATTTCCGGTTATTCCGGCGACATGCTGGTCTCGCACGGGGTCGATGCGCAAGCCGCCTATTTGCAGAAACCGTTTCTCCCCCAGGCCATTATCGAAAAGGTGGCCGAACTGCTCTCGCCCACACGCTCGTAGTAGGGCGAGCCGTGATACGACTATCCTGATTTGATCAATCCCTGCCCGTATGCAGCCCGCTTCCCGATGGCCGCCGGTGGTTCCGTTACGATCCTGCCTGCAGGCATAAGGGGTTCGTAACCGACGGCTTGAATCGACGCGGATGACTGCTTGACGCCGGAGTGGAGGAGTCGGCACACTTCCGGCCATTGCGGATCCCGCTTCCTAGATCTGAGCGCGTGGTAAGGAGAGACGATTGCTCGCGTCATGGACCATTCTCGTGCTGAGTGGAGCCATGATCGTCATGGCGGGGACGAAACTCTCGCGCTGCGGCGATCAGATAGCGGCGCTGACAGGGATCGGGCGACTGTGGGTCGGCGTCGTGTTGATGGCGGCTGCGACGTCGCTGCCCGAGGTATTCACGACCGTCAGCGCCGGTGTGCTCGATGCGCCGGACCTGGCCGCCGGGGATCTCTTCGGCGCGGTGCTTGCCAACATGTTCACCCTTGGCCTCATCGACCTTGTCCATCGCGACAAGCGCGTTTGGGAGCAGGCGGCCTTCGAGCATACGCTCGTGGCTGCGCTGGCGATGCTCCTCACTGGATTCGCCGCGTTTCTGGTGTTGTTTCGGAACGCGGCAGGCCATTCGGCCATCGAAGGGGGAAGCGCTCTACTTTTTCTGGCCTATGTTTTCGGCATGCGGATGGTGTTTCGGCAGGAAGATGTCAAACGGCGTCAGCGGGCACAACAACTCCTTGCCGAGGCGGAAGCTGACGACGACGGTACGCGAGAGTCAGTCCGGCGTGACGGATTGCGCCGTGCCGTCATCGGATTCGTCGCCGCCACGACGATCTTGATCATCGCTGCTCCACTGCTTGCGAAATCAGCCAAGGATATCGCGGATCAATCGGGAGTCAGCACGACCTTCGTCGGGACGTCGCTCGTGGCGGTGGTGACGACGTTGCCCGAGTTGGTCACGTCTCTGGCCGCTGTCCGGCTCGGGGCCTTCGATCTTGCCGTGGGCAATCTCTTCGGCAGTAATGCCTTCAACATGGCGGCCTTCTTGTTTGCCGATCTGGCATACGCCGGTGGGCCACTACTCGGCGCGATCGACTCCACCCATGCGCTGACCGCCCTCTGGGGCATTCTGATGATGAATTTAGGGCTGATGGGAATTGTGTATCGAGTGGAGAAGCGGTACTGGCTCATTGAGCCGGACAGCCTGGTGATGATCCTCGGGTATCTGCTCGGCCTCTGGCTGTTGTTCCGATGACGCCTGACGCGCCCCGAGCAGGATGCGGAAAAAGTCTGCCAGCGGCGTTCTCGCAAGACACGGCCGCCTTACCATCTCGGGGAAGTTCACAGACGTGACGCGCGGTATTCAGCGCGTCGTGAACCTCAGAGGCTCACCGTACGGCACCAGTACGATTCGCTGCTTCGCTCGCTGTGGCCTTGCTGGACGGTCTGTTTGCGCATCGTGCAGCTATTCCGATACCAACACACGCCGTGAGCTGATCGCAATGTATGGCGCAAAATCAGAGTGTGCCGCAACCCACGAGGATGTGTTCAGTCACGTCACCTCTCGGTGTGTTATGTCCAGGAGACGGAGGGGAGGGAGATGACTCGCTCGCTCTCTGCGCTTGACTGTGCCTCCAGGAGCAAATCGTACACCATTTTCACACGGGCCCGTATGTCCTGAGAGAGCGACAGGAATTCGACCCCGAACGAATCCTTGCCGGTCCAGGTGACGACGGCGGGTTTGATTTCGACCGGTTCCCGGCGATCGGGGAGTGAGATGCGCAACGTCAATCGCATTCCGCAATGCACCTTGGCCTCAGGCTGTTCGATCCGGCACCCGCCGGGGGAGAAGTCCCGCACGACGCCCTGGCTGGTTCCGCGAGGCCCTTGAAGTTCAATGGGCCGGTTCATCTCCACTCGTACGTTCTTCCGTTTCGCCATCGACTGCCCTTTCCCTGCTGCGATTGTGTGACGGAATCGAGGCCGTGCATTTTCGAAACAAACCTGCAACAAGCACGGCGTGGCAGACATGCACCCCACTCGATGCGGGTCAGCCTGTTGGCCCTCCGTTCAAATAGCCGGCTGCATGAGAGACTCTGCCAAGTCCCTGAATGTCGGATCCAGCATGAACCGCCTGAATGAAACATCCTGTCGGGGATCCGGTATGCGGTCACCCCCCTTTCGCTGACGATCGTGGCGGAAGGCGGCGTGGAGGGATTGCATCGCCTTTTCCCGGTCGTTCATCCCTGCGTAGGTGCGGGCGAGGTGGTAATGAAACAGTGAGTTGGCAGGATCTTGTGAGAGCCCATAGTCCAACGTGGCCTTGGCGCGTGTGAGGTCGCCGGTCATGCCGTAGGCCACCCCCAAGTTATGAACGAGCAGGCGCCAGACGGCCTTATCGAGGGTCGAGTGCGCTCGTTCCAGCGCGATCGCCTGCTCATAGTGCGCAATGGCGTGTCTGAAGCGCCCTTGAAGGTAGGGTGCGCTGCCTGCTCGAAAGTGATCGAGGCTGCCGGCCAGGGGGGCGGGGACGATGTCGAGGCTCTGCAGCACCTCTCGCAATCGTGACTCATCTCCGGTCGTGAAACCGGTTTTAGCAACGTGGATGTCTGCGTAGACGGTGTCTTTACGGACACAGGCAAAAAGATGGAGGCGATCGATTTGCGTGCCATTGCCCTCGGCAAGCAGATACTCGAGGACAGGCACCTGCCTGATTTCGTATCGCGTGATGTTCTGCCGGGGTTGTTCCGGTGATGTCCGCGCGATGCGTTTCAGATGGGCAAGACAACCTTGTTCCGTAGCCTGACCGGACACCGCTTCCAACGTGACCGAGAGATGCATCGATGCGGCGCTGTTGGTGGCGAAGACATATCGCCGTCCATCCGGTTTGACCCCGTCGATCTGCACATGGAAACCGGTCATGTCGAGGCTCACGGCCCACGGCTGTTCCACGAGGGCGATGGGTGCAGGCTGCGGTGACTCCGTTGCCATGGCGGTCCCGAATGCGAACAGGATCAGGCCGAGCACGCCGATTAGGACTGACTGTGTGAATGATGGCATGGGATCTCCTTGCCCTCGTTCGTTCGAGTCCAGCAGGCTGCGGAAAAATCCCGCCAGCAGCGTTCTCGCAAGACACGGCTGCCTCACCATCTCGGCGGCGTTCACAGACGTGACGCGCGGTCTTCAGCGCGTCGTGCACCTCAGAGGCTCACCGTACGGTACCAGTAGGATTCGCCTCTTCGCTTGTGGCGGCCTTGCTGGACGGCCTTCTTGCGCAGCCTGCTAAGTCGTGAGGTGATTGTAGTCTAACGTTCACGCCCCGCCGGCCAAAGAAAAAGTGCGAAACCAGCGTCACGGCGCCCTGCGTCCCGGCAGGTTCACGGAGAGGTGGCCGGTATCAATTGTGGCGTCCTGCGACAGTATCGCGGTGTGTCTGGGGTATTTGCCTTCAGGGGGACGGTGTCGGTGGTGGGAAGATCTGTCACGATTACCGAATGTCGCGCGGGCGTGGGTGTGATTGGGGACTCGGGCCCGTCTCCCTCAACGGCCGTTGAGGTACCGGCTTTGCATTGTGTGGGGCAAGGATGTATTTGTATCGTGGGCCGGTCATGCCGGCCGCAGAACGGAAGGAGCAAGGATGCAGCAACAAACCACGGGGCTACCGGAGTTTCGGCGACGGCGGAGAGTCGCCTGGGTATTGGCGGGAAGCCTCATGATGGCTGGGCCGTCGGCGCATGCCACCGTGCAGGTGCTGCCTGAGATGACGCTGAAGCGTGAAGGGCGGACCATTACCGGAGCCAAGGCGATTCGCGCCGATCAGACGATGCAGGAAATTCTGACGGCCTTCGATCGTGCCGAACGCGCGTTGGAACGGCAGGATCTCAGCGCGCTGATGCAGTTTTATGCGTCCGGCTACAACTATCACGGCTTACATGTGGCGGACGTGGAACGTATCTGGGGCGAGGTGTTCGAGCACTATCGCGCGTTATCCTCGACGCATTTGTTTTCCGAGATGAAGGTGGTGCAGACGGAGGAGGGGCCTCGGGTGGAGTTGACCTGTACCGGCGGTCTGTATGGCACAGAGGCGCAGTCAGGCACCCGCATCACGCTGGATAGTTGGTTCCAGGAGGTTCACTATCTGGTGCGGGACAAGAATGGATGGCGGTTTCTTGGAAATCGAGGGGATGCGCCGCGCTCGGCGCCTTTTTCCTCGTCCCCGCACCATCCTCTGTTCTAAGCGGGAGTGATTAGGCTGCCGCGGCGGATGCGGCCGTGGCAGCAGTGCCGAGCAGTTTCTTGACGCTGGCATGGGCTAGGACCACGTCGGGTGTCCGTTGCAGCGCTTCGTAGTAGCTGCGTTCAAAACCATCACCCTCCTCGGAGGGACGCAGCATCGTACGTGCTTCCGACAGGAGGTCCTGTGCCGCTTCCAGGGTGGTGTCGTCTTGATCTTCGAGGACGACATCGATGCGGACGACGAGGTGTGACAAGGGGTGAAGCCAGGCGAACCAGGGGTCGTTCATGACCAGCTGCAGCAGTTGCCCCGCCGAGGAGACGCGCCCGTAGATGCGTTCATAGGTGACTTGTTCGGAGACGATGAGGGACTTGTGCAGGCCAAGCAGGCCGTGGCGGAGGTCTTTGAGGCTGCGGCGCAAACTGTCCGGAATCGGATTCTGAGCCGACCAGGAAGAACGTGTCATATACCACCAATCCTAACAGATCCACAGCTTCAAGCGACGGTTGTTCCCACCACAGGAATGACGCCCGATCCAGGGCCGATGCTCCGTCCTTCGTGGATACTCTATCGGCGTGTTTTCGCAAGGATTGAGTCTTCGGCACCGGGAGGGCCACATTTTTTTGTAGGGCCGCGTCGTAGACGTGAGAGAAACCGGCGGTTTCGCCTGGAAGCTGAAGCACTTACCTGAATAGCGGTCGCGCTCGGGATGTGTACGTAGGGGATCAGGACCCCACAGCAGAACCGGTGAGGCCGGGAGATTGGAGGTTATGGTCGAGCAGGGGCAAAACATCCACACTCGGTGGTACGCACGGTCACCCGATGAGCTTGCGCGGGCTCTTGACGTGAGCCTCGCCGAGGGATTGCGGGAGGAGGACGCTGCGCGCCGCCTGTCGATGCACGGCCGTAATGAACTGCCGGAAGCCCCGCCCGCTTCCCCTTGGACCATTCTGGGAGCGCAGTTCACCAGCCTGATTGTCTGGGTGCTGATCGGCGCGGCGATCGTTTCCGGCCTGCTCGGAGAATGGGTCGATACCGGCGCCATCCTCGCCATCGTCCTGCTGAACGGATTTCTGGGTTTTGTTCAAGAGTATCGAGCCGAACAGTCGCTGGCGGCATTAAAAACCCTGGCGGTGACCTATGCGCGGGTGATTCGCGGCGGCTCGCGGCGTTCGCTGTCTTCCACGGAATTGGTTCCCGGCGACATCATCGACGTCGAGGCGGGGGATCACATCCCGGCGGATGCGCGCCTCATTCAGGCCGCGGCGTTGCGCACGCAGGAGGCCGCGCTGACCGGGGAATCCACGCCGGTCGATAAGTCAGGCGGGGTGCTCCCTGACAGCGACCTGCCCCTGGCCGATCGGCGGAACATGGTGTTTCTGGGGACCACCGTCACGGGAGGGAAGGGCCGCGCGCTCATCGTCACAACCGGCCGTGGAACCGAGCTGGGGCGGATCGCCACGTTGATGACCTCGGTGCCTGTCGAGCCGACCCCGCTCCAGCGGCGGTTGGAGCAGTTCGGCCATGTGCTGCTGCTGCTGTCGCTCGGGATCGTCGTCGTCGTGTTCGTGCTGGGCTTGTGGCGAGGCGAACCGGTCTTCGACATGTTTCTGACGGCCGTGAGTCTGGCCGTCGCGGCCATCCCGGAAGGTCTGCCCGCGATCGTGACGACGACCCTGGCACTCGGCGTCATGCGCATGGTGACGCGGCATGCTCTGATCCGGCGATTGCCGGCCGTGGAGACGCTGGGGGCGGCAACGGTGATCTGCACGGACAAGACCGGGACCCTGACGAAGAACGAAATGACGGTGACGCGCCTCGCCCTCGATGGACTGGTGTATGAGGTGACCGGAGAAGGCTATGGGCCGGAGGGCGCCATCACCGGAGGGGACCCGCGCGAGGGAGGCTTGCAGCAGCTTCTGTTGAGCGCACTGTTGTGCAACGACGCGACGCTCAAGGAAGTCGATGGCAGTTGGAAAGTGGTGGGCGATCCCACGGAAGGGGCGTTACTCGTTGCGGGCGGCAAGGCCGGATGGCGGAAAGAAGACCTGGAGCGGGCGCATCCGGTGGCGGGGGAAATTCCTTTCGATTCCGAACGCAAGATGATGACGGTGGTTCGACGATCGGGCCCAGACATCGTAGCCTATGTGAAGGGCGCCCCGGATATTCTCCTCGGCCGTTGTCGCGACTATCTGTCGGTCGAGGGAGAGGTGCGGCCGCTCACCGATTCGATGAGAGAGTCCATTCTGTCTCTCAACCGGCGGTTCGCCGGGCAAGCCCTTCGTGTCGTCGCCCTGGCCCGGCGGCGCCTCGATCAAGAGCCGTCGACTTACGACTCCGAGACCATTGAGCGGCAGTTGGTCTTTCTCGGGTTAGCCGCCATGAAAGATCCCTTGCGTCCCGAAGCCAAGGTGGCCGTCGAGCTCTGCCGGTCGGCGGGTATCGCGACGGTCATGATTACCGGTGATCACAAGGAGACGGCCTTGGCCATTGCGCGTGAGGCGGGCTTCCCGGGCGGCGCGGCGCAGGCGCTGTCCGGCCTGGAGTTGAACGGGCTGACCGATGGCGAGCTGTCCGCGCGGGTCCGGGACATTGCGGTGTACGCGCGGGTATCGGCTGAGCACAAACTGCGCATTGTGAAAGCCTGGCGCGCACAGGGAGCGGTGGTGGCGATGACCGGCGACGGGGTGAACGACGCCCCGGCGGTGCGGGAAGCGGATATCGGCATTGCGATGGGCCTGACCGGTACGGATGTTACGAAAGATGCGTCGGACATGGTCGTCACCGACGACAACTTCGCCTCAATCGCAGCGGCGGTCGAGGAGGGGCGTAGTATTTACGACAATATCCGCAAGGCCGTGCATTATCTGCTGTCGTGCAACTTGAGCGAGGTGTTGGTGATGTTGGGCAGCACGTTGCTGGGCTGGCCCCTGCCGCTGCTTCCGATTCACATTCTCTGGATCAATCTGGTCACCGACGGATTTCCGGCTCTGGCCCTCGCCGTCGATCCGAAAGATCCCGACGTGATGAAACGGCCGCCTCGCGACCCGCAAGCCCGCCTGTTGGATCGAGAGCGATTTCTGGCTGTCTGTCTCCAGGGCACGGTGATGGCATTGGTGACGTTGGCCGTCTTCGGGATCTCTCTCACGGTCTGGCACGATGAGGTGCCCTTCGCGCGAACCATGACCTTTACCACGCTGGTGTTGGTACAGCTGCTGCACGCCTTCAGTTGTCGCCATGAACGGTATTCTCTGTTTCAAATCGGAGTGATGACCAATCGGGCGCTTGTGGGGGCCGTGCTGCTTTCTGCCCTGTTGCAGGCAGGGATTCTGTTGAGCGCCTGGGGGCAGGAGATTTTCAAAGTCGTTCCGCTTCGAGCCGACGAATGGTGGCTGATGCTGGGACTCGGCGTTCTGCCGTTCGTGGTGATGGAACTGTGGAAGGCGTGGCGGCGAATGCGGGAACCTGCCGCTGAAGCGCGCTAGGGCGCGGGGGCAGGTACGGCCCAAATGGTGGTGAGGGGGCTGGCTTGCCGACTGAACCCAACCGGTTTCGCGCCGTACATGTCCTCGATCGTCCGCAACAATCCGTAATGATCGACCTGTTCGCCGAACCGTCCCTGCCGCACCATCGGTCCCACCAGAATTGTCGGGATATGGTTGTCTGATTTTCCGTTGTCCTCGTCCCAGGTGACGATCAGGAGGCTGTTGTGGGTGTCCGCCCATTGCACATAGGCATCCAGATTCGTCCGGAGCCAGTGGTCCCCGCGCTCGATGCGTTCGGGATCCTTGCCGTTATGCATGTCGTTCAGTTGATTGGGGATGACCATGCTGACGGTAGGCAGGGTGTGGAAATCGGCCGGGAAGTCGGTGAACGGACGATTGTCGGCGGGCAGCACGGTGTTGATGGGGGACGACTGCCAATTGACCCATGGGTTATGTTTGCGTGCATAGGCCCCTGCCACGCAATCGGTGGCGCCGACGGCAGGCAAATCTTCAGCGTACCCGATGAACGTCTGACCGGCTTGCGCCAGGGTGTTATGAAGATTCGGGGCCGTCAACGCGAGCGGGCACGTGTTCCCGGTTACTCCGTCGATGGATCCCGCGAACAGGGCGATATAGTTGGGTTGACTGGGATGGGTGATGCCGTAGGAGTTGGTCAGCAGCGCGCCTCTGCGGACCAGTCCGTTGAGGTAGGGGGCCGACGGTGAGTCAATGATCTGGGCGAACGAATGGTTCTCCTCGATCACGATCACGATATGGTCGGGCTTGGGCAGGGGCGTCTGGGCGGAAACGGCTTCGAGCCCGAAGGGGAGAGCCATCCACAGGATACAGACGGCCAGGACGCATGCGCGCATGTGAAGCCCCTCCGCGTTACACGGGCAGTTCGCTGAGTCGCAGGGTATACAGATAATGATAGAGACCCCGCTGCTCCAGCAGTGCGGCATGGGTCCCTTCTTCCACGATCTTCCCTTTATTCAGAACCAGAATGCGATCGGCGCGTTGAATGGTGCTGAGCCGGTGCGCCACGACGAAAGTGGTGCGGTTGACCATCAGGCGCTCCAACGCCTCCTGCACCAGCCGTTCCGATTCCGTATCCAGGGCGGAGGTGGCCTCGTCGAGCAGGAGAATTCTGGGATTCTTCAGAATGGCTCGCGCAATAGCGACACGTTGGCGTTGACCGCCTGAGAGATTGATGCCCTTTTCTCCGACGATGGTTTGATAGCCGTCCGGAAATCCCACGATGAACTCGTGAGCATGCGCGGCCTTGCTGGCAGCGATCATCTCTTCTTCGCTGGCGTCTTCACGCCCGTACCGAATATTGTCCCGGATGGGCCCGCCGAACAGAATCGTGTCTTGCGGCACCAGGGCGATCTGGCGGTACAGGCTGTCGAGGCGAACGGCTTTGACATCGTGGCCGTCCACCGTGAGCCGTCCGGCGGTCGGGTCGTAGAATCGGTGCAGGAGGTTCATGATCGTCGTCTTGCCTGACCCGGTGGGACCGACGATCGCAATCAACTCGCCGGGCTTGGCCTCGAAGGAGAGGTCCGAGAGGATCGGCTGCCGGGGATCGTAGGCAAAGCTGATGTGCTCCGCGCGCACGTGACCACGAATGGGCGGCAGGTCGACGGCGCCCGGGGCATCGGCAATTTCGGCATGGGTGTCGAGAATCTCAAAGACGCGCTGCATGGCCCCTTGGGCTTCCTTGATCTGCGCGAACACCCGGGCTGCCGATCCGAACGGTCCGATCAGAATGCCTGCAAACAGCACGAAGGCAAACAGGTCGCCGGGGGACACCGTTCCGTCGATGACCTGCCGTCCTCCATACCACAACACCGTGGCGGCGGCGGCAAAGGTCACGAAGGTGATCGTCGGTACAAACCAGGCCATGATGGTCGCGCGGCGCAGGGACAGCTCCATCGCAGATTGGACCTGGGTGACGAATCGCTGTTCTTCGCGTTTAGTTTGAACGAACGATTTCACGACGCGGATTCCTGCGATGACTTCTTCCACCAGCGTGCTGACGGAGGCGGTTTGGTCCTGAATCGTCGTCGAGAGGGCCCGGAGCCGCCGTCCGAACAGTTTAGCCACGACGACCAGCAACGGCAGGAGCACCAGGATGAGCAGGCAGAGCTGCCAGTTCATCGCAAACAGGAAGCCCGCGCCGCCGATGAACGTGACGATTTGTTTGGCCGCATCGATCGGTGTATCGGTCACGACGTTCTGAATGACGGTGACATCGTTCATGAGCCGGGACATCAACTCGCCGGTCCGGCGCTTGGAGAAAAAGTTGACGGAAAGGGTCTGAAGATGGGCGAAGAGGTGTGTCCGGAAGTCCGCCATGACCCGTTGCGAGACCCAGGCCGTCAGGTAGCTGTGTCCCATCGAGCAGAGCCCCTGCAGCAAGACCAATCCCAGGAACAGCAGGATCATCTCCGTCATGCGTTCGGCATTGTGCTGAACGGTGATCACATCCCAGAGCGACCCTCCCAGGCGGAGCAGGGTCAGATTCACGGCTGCAACCGCCATGACCATAATGGCGGCGGCGATCATCCGGGGAACGTAGGGCTTGAGGAAGGGGTAGAATCGGTTAAACGAGAACATGGATGTTACGACAATCGTTTCAGAGGGGGCAGGCCTGTAGCGTATCACCGTCGGTGGCGGTGATACGCACACGACATGACCTTCGTGATGAGGTGAGATCTCGCTAGAGCTGAGCGATGGACTCGATCAAGTTTTTATTGATCGCCACGAAGTCAGACCGATCCTTATCGTTGATCAACACGTCAGTCAGGCTGATGAACAGCCGCTGCTCTTCGTTGATCGCATCTGACACACGATTTCGCATGGGCGGGATGAGGAAATCCCCGACGTAAACACAGTTCACCGTTCGAACGCGGATGCGAACTTTTTTTCCTTCGGGCACGGATCCCTCCGTCCATTATGTCGTGATGGGCTCAGCTCTTGCGACGCAAGAATTTCTGACGCCGGCGCAACTTTTTATACTTGTGCTTGCGCATCTTCTTCCGGCGTTTCTTGAGGACACTCGCCATACATTCAATCTCCAACTGCTAGGCGCGGGAGTCTAGTGGGTTTCGCTCCAAAATGCAAGCCAAGATTCTGCGTTGTTGCTTGTCGATCGGCCGCATGGCGGTCTGCCGCCGAAGATCGAACGTGGGGCGAGCCAGTCGGCTTGACCTCTTTCCGCCAAGGTTCCTATACTGCGCCATGATTGAATCGTGCCCGCCGATCCGCCTGTATCTCAGTCGTGTCTTCCTTGCCATGGTGTTGATCACGACCGTGGGTTGTGCAGGAAAAACCCTTCAGTATAAAGACGATCACGACCGTATTCTTCGCATCGACCAGGCCGTGGAATCGCTGCGCAAATCCTATGTGGAACGGGATCGCAGTGCGCTGGAGGCGTTATTCCTTCCCTCGGGGAATCTGGATCAGGTGCAACGTGAGATTCACGCCGACTTCGATACCTTTCGCGACATTCAGTTGGAGTTTTCCATCGAGCGTATCTTGATCGAAGGGGACAATATCGATGTGTTTGTCCATTGGCAGGGCCAGTGGAAACGGGACTCTGCCGAGGCGGGTACGCGCCAGCGTGGCCACGGGCGGTTGGCCTGGGTCGGCACGCAGTCCATTCTGCTTCGGGAAGCTCAGGGCGATCTGCCCTTCGGCATGGGTGCGCGCGCCAGCGTGGGCGAAGACCCGGCACGCGGGCAAGCCAAGCCATAGCCATGTCTGCCAGGTTGTCCTCCTCCAAAATTGAAACAGACTTTCTCGTGGTCGGAAGCGGCGTCGCGGGTTTACGCGCGGCGATCGAACTCAGCCGGGCCGGGCGTGTGTTGATGTTGACCAAGGGGCATCCTCTGGAAAGCAATTCCATGTATGCCCAGGGCGGCGTCGCGGTCGCGTTGAGCGAAGAAGATGATGTCGGCAGCCATTTGACCGATACGCTGAAGGCCGGCCACGGGCTGTGTCGACGGGAAGCTGTGCGGGTGTTGGTCGAAGAAGGGCCGGAACGGATCCAGGAACTGATCGCCTGGGGCGCGAAGTTCGACAAGATCGGAAAGCGCTTCGCTTTCACGCGTGAGGCGGCTCACAGCCGGAGCCGCATTCTGCGCGCGCGAGGCGATGCCACGGGCAACGAGATGGTGCGCGCCCTCATGACCTATGCCGCGAGGCAGCCGCGCATTCAACGGTTGGATCGGCGATTCACGGTCGACTTGGCGGTCGTCGACGGGCGTTGTTGCGGCGCCGTTGTACTGAATGAGATGACCGGCGAACGCACGGTGCTACCGGCCAGCGCCGTAGTGTTGTCGACCGGTGGCGCCGGGCAGGTCTATGCGCGGACGACGAATCCGGGCAACGCGACGGGGGACGGCATGGCGATGGCCCTCCGGGCCGGGGCGTTGTTGATGGATATGGAGTTCGTGCAATTTCATCCCACGTCCCTCTATCTGCCGTCGAGCCCGCCGTTTCTCCTCTCGGAGGCCATCCGTGGGGAAGGTGGTCAGTTGCGCAATATCAAAGGCGAGTTGTTCATGCACCGCTACCATCCGGACGGCGCGCTGGCGCCGCGTGATGTGGTGTCGCGGGCGATCTGGTCCGAAATGGCGGCGACTCGCGCGCGCCATGTGTACCTGGATGTGACGCATCTGGGCGCAGCCTTCGTCAAACGGCGATTCCCCACCATCTATGCCACCTGTCTGCGCTACGACATCGACATGACTGAAGAATGGATCCCTGTCTCGCCCAGTGCCCACTACATGATGGGCGGTGTCTGGACGGATGTGCAGGGGGCGACGACGCTGCCCGGCTTGTGTGCGGCCGGCGAGGTCGCCTGCAGCGGTGTGCATGGCGCGAATCGTCTGGCGAGCAATTCGCTCCTGGAAGGTCTGGTCTTCGGCATGCGGGCTGCGCAATCTGCTGTGGCCCATGCCGGACGATTCCCGGGGCCGGTGCGCATGCCTCACCTGGAAGAACTCGAACAGGGCCGGCCGACCGACTTCGACGATCCCGAGAAGTTGCGCAGCTCACTGCGTCGTTTGATGTGGGGGAAGGTAGGACTCGTGCGCTCAGGCGATTCGTTGATCAGTGCCTCCGCGCAATTGGTGCGCTGGATGCGCCTGCTGACCAAGCCGTTTGCCTCGCGAGCGGCCCTGGAGGTCAAGAATATGGTGCAGGTCGCCCGCTGTATCACTGACGCGGCATTGTGGCGGGAGAATAGTGTCGGGGCCCACTATCGTTCAGATTTTCCGGAGGCCAATCGGCCTGGATGGCGGCAACACAGTCAGTTGCTGTTTACGGACGGTCAGGCGAGCGGGTCGGCAGCGAAGGAGCGAGCGCTCGTGCTTTCGCCCCCAGCGCCTGTGCGCGGTAGGCCCGGGAAGAAGAGAGCCGGTCGTTCGTAAGGAAGGTGCGGTAGTACCGAAGCACTTTTTGGACATACTGCCTGGTTTCCGGAATGGGCGGAAGCCCCTGATAGCGCTCCACCGCATGTTCCCCCGCATTGTAGGCCGCCAAGGCCAAGGGGAGGTTGCCGTTAAACCGGTCCAGCAGTTGCCGCAGGTATTTGGTTCCCCCGCCGATATTCTCATCTGGATTGTAGGAATCCCGCACATCCAAGCGCACCGCTGTTTGCGGCATCAGTTGCATCAGTCCGACGGCGCCGGCGCGTGACACCGCCAGCGGGTCGAAGTCGGATTCCGTTTTGATCACGGCGCGAATCAGCGCCGGATGGAGGCGGTGGGCTCTGGAATGTCGCGCGATCACCGGCTCCAATTCCCCGTCCGAGATCACCGCGCGCGAGCGAGGCAGTTCAGCAATGACTCGTCTGTATCGAGGATCGTTCGGCACGTTGGTGAGAGAAATGGTGCCGTTGGCATCGATGTACTGATACACGTCGGCCCGGCTGGGGAGGGCGCTCAGGAACAGGGCCGCGGAGATCGAGAGGATCGCTGGTATGCGGCCGACATTGGGCATGTGGACGGTGAATCCAGTGAAGTCGCACGTTCGCATTCGGCTGTTTCAACCGTAGCATCGGACCCCCGACCTGTCAAAAAACCAAGACTCGGACGAGCTCGATTGGCTCCGCATAACCCATTGATACCGTGGATGTGTAGGGCCATTTCCGTTATGAGGCCGGCTCCAGAAACCTCGTCCGGCTGTCGGCGAATCGCGTCTGCAGCCGACGGGTCAGCGGGCCCGGACGGCCATCGCCGATGGCGAGCGAATCGACCCTGCTCACCGGCATGATTTCCATGCTGGTATTGGTCAGAAAACATTCCTCGGCGCGCTGAAGGTCCGCAAGGTGATAGTGACCTTCCTGGACGGGCAATCCCTCCTCTTGCGCGAGGGTCATGACGATGGTTCTCGTGATGCCGTCCAGGATGCCGCAGTCCAGTGCGGGGGTATGGAGGGTTCCGCCATAGATGAAGAAGAGGTTGCTGATCGTGCATTCGGTCAGTTCGTCCTTCCAATTCAAAAACAGGCTGTCGAAGGTGCCGGCTGCAATCGATTCACGTTTGGCAAGAATATTGTTCAGGAAATTGGTGGACTTAATCTGCGGAGACAGCGCTTCGGGAAGATTGCGCCTGGTCTTGGCGATGGTCAGAGCCACCCCGTCGCGTGAGAGGGCGGAAGGGGCGGGGTGGAGCGTCTTCGCCATGATGACCACTGTGGCCCGCGGGCAGAGGCTGGGATCGAGGCCGATTTCCCCTGTGCCGCGTGAGACGGTGATTCGGAGGTACGCGTCCGCTTGAGCGTTGCCGATCCCGTTGCGATACATCGCTTCATGGAGCAGCTCCGGCCATTGTGACTCCGGTATAGGAATGTCCAGGCCGATGGATTCGGCGGAGCGCCGGAGTCTGGCCAGGTGCTGGTCGCGCATGAAGATGCGGGATCCATAGGAGCGAAGGGTTTCGTAGACGCCGTCACCATAGAGAAATCCATGGTCGAACACGGACACCACAGCCTCTTCCTTACGTACAAACCGATCATTGAGAAACACCCACATCAGCGGTCAGCCTCCAGTATTTTGAAAAATGCGCCCGCTTTCGCGAGCGTTTCATCATATTCGCGATCAGGATCCGAGTCGGCCACAATGCCGGCACCGACTTGCAGATACCCTCTGTTCTTGGTCAACACGAGCGTGCGAATGAGAATGTTCAAGTCCAGGTCGCCGTTCCAACTGAAATACCCCAGTGCGCCGGTATAGAGTCCACGCCGCACCGGCTCCAGTTCTTCGATGATTTCCATGCAGCGGAGTTTGGGGACCCCGGTGATGGTTCCGCCGGGGAACACGGCTTTCACCAGGTCGAGGGGTGAGACGCCCGGTTGCAGCGTGCCGACCACGTCTGACACCAGGTGGCTGACATGCGAATACTGTTCGATGGTCATGAACTCATCGACCCGCACCGAGCCATAGCGGCAGACCTTTCCGAGATCGTTGCGTTCCAGATCTACCAGCATGACATGTTCGGCGCGTTCCTTCGGATTGGCGAGCAACTCCGCGCGCAGCAGTTGGTCCTGTTGCAAACCGGTGCCTCGAGGCCTGGTGCCGGCGATGGGTCTGGTGCTGGCCTGTGAGCCGGTCAGCCGCACGAGCCGCTCAGGAGAGCTGCTGACGAGGCTGAGGTCAGGGAATCTGACGAGCCCCGCGAACGGCGCAGGGTTGATCCGGCGAAGGCGGCGATAGAGTTCCGGTGAGTATTCTTCGAACGCGGTTGGTGAAACGGCGGCGTTGAGGTCGAGCGTAAAGCGGTGAGACAGATTCGCCTGGTAGATATCGCCGGCGCCGATGTAGTCCTGGCAACGTCGCACGCGAGTTTTGTAGGCCTCGCGCGATTGGCTGGGCACAAAGGTGGTTTGTGAGGTCCAAGGCGAGGAGATAAGAGGCGCGACCGGACTCGTGAGGCGGGCTTCCAACTCCGCCAGCCGGTCACGACCTTCGCGATAGAGTTTTTCACGAGGTTCCGCTTGAAATCGTGACAAGGGAGGGCAATACATCAGGTAGAGCTGTCGCGTATGGTGATCGATCGCGGCGATGACGTCGAAAAAGGCCATGTGCAGGTCAGGGAGGGTGAGATCGTCAACGGCCAGGGTCGGAAGTGCTTCAAACGACCGAACGAGGTCGTAGCTGAGGTATCCGACCGCGCCGCCATAAAACGGCGGAAGGCCTTCCGGCTTGGTAATGGTCGATCTTGCAAGCGCCTGTTGGAGGGCCTGAAGGCCGGAACCTTGATGGTGCCGGATCTGTCCCCCGGTCTCGATCCGATAGTCCTGTGCGCGGCTTGTCAGGGTGAGATAGGGGTCGCGTCCGAAAAATGAATAGCGCGCGGTGCTGTCGGTGCCGTTGGCGCTTTCCAGGAGAAACGAGGGACGTGCGGCCGGGGCCAGCCGACAGTACAACTCGAACGCGTCGGCATCCGGTTGTGGACGCACGACCACCAGTGGTTGCGGCGGTCCGCTTAAGAATGTCTGGTGAGAGGAAAAACTCATGAACCTGCGTTTCAGAGGGGTGCTCTACCTGAAGAAATGACTATACCGCATCGAGCGGCCGGGTCATAGGTGGCCAACTTCTTGACAAGCCCCCAGCGAATTTGCTTGAATGGCGCGCCCGCCGATGGGTGCACTCTTTCCGATTGCGCTGAAGAGTGCCGCACGTGAGCATCTGATGCCCCCCTCTCAGGATCCGTTATATGCGGGGCTCGGGCAGGCTGTCCGGATCGGGACGGAACTGCTCGCTGCGTTGATCGTCGGGGGAGGCCTGGGTTGGGTCGTCGATACCTATCTGCTTGATTCTAATCCCTGGGGATTGGTGGTAGGGCTGGGGTTCGGGGCCGCGGCCGGTGTGCGGAATGCGTATCGATCGGCGCAACGATGGCAGAGTTAACCAGAATCGTCTGACTGATAAAGGATCATCGTGGAAGAAAGTCCGTTACATGCGTTTGAACTGCACGATCTGATTCCCTTGGTTCCGGCCGGGGTGGATATTTCCATCAACAAGGCCGTAATCCTGATGTGGGTGATCGTCGGCCTGGTGGCGTTCCTGATGATCTCGGCTGCGGCGGCCCGTAAGTTGGTTCCGGGCAAGTTGCAGAACATGGCCGAATTGATCGTCGAGTTCATTCGCGGGATTATTCTGGACACGATGGGCGAGGCAGGGATGAAATATTTCCCGCTGATCGCTACGTTGTTCCTCTTCATTCTCTTCGCCAATCTGCTCGGGTTGATTCCCGGTTCTTACACCGTGACGAGTCAGATTATTGTGACGGCGGTCTTTGCCGTCGGGATTTACGGATTGAGCCTGGTGCTCGGATTTTCGCTCCATGGCATGAAGTTCCTCGGGATTCTCGTGCCGCCCGGCACACCGGGGTGGCTCCTGCCGTTGATGATTCCGATTGAATTGATCAGTCAGTTGGCGCGGCCCATTTCCCTGGCCGTCCGTCTGTTCGCGAATATGACCGCCGGCCACGTCATTCTGGGCGTCTTGTTCGGTCTGGCAATCAGCGGCGGACTGTTGATCGGGTGGCTGCCGTTTGCGTTCACGATTGCCATGAACGGACTCGAAGTCGGTATCGCGTTTATTCAAGCCTATATTTTTACCGTGCTGAGCTGTGTGTATCTGGGTGATGCGGTTACCCTGCACGGCCATAGCGAGCACGCACACTAGGTCGAGTTGTCTACATAAGGGAGGAGAGGACAAACAATGGATGCAGCAGCAGCAGCGTTGGTAGGTATGGGATTGGCGGCGGCAGGATTTGCCGGCGCCGGCGTGGGCATCGGGTATATCTTCGGGAAAATGATCGAGGCCGTGGCCCGGCAGCCGGAAGCGGAAGGCCGCGTCGGCAAGTACATGTGGATCGGATTCGCGCTGGTCGAAGCCATTGCACTGTACGGGCTGGTCATTGCGTTCATCATCATGGGCTTGCGTAAGTAGTCGTTTCGACGGCTGAGCCCTGATGCTGGGGCCCATTCCCGGCTCAGAACCTCAACTCATGTGGGTAATAGACTATGCCTCAATTTGAATCACATTTCTTTTCGTCCCTGATCTTCTGGGAGGTGCTCTCCTTCGGGATCCTCTTCTTCCTGCTCTACAAGTATGCGTTTCCCGGCTTGTTGGGCATGCTGGAAGAGCGCGAGAAAAAGATCAAGGACAGTCTCGATCAGGCGGAACGTCACCGTTCCGAAGCCGAGCGCAGGCTGAAGGAATACGAGGCCAAACTGGCGACGGCGGCCAAAGACGCAGAGGCGCTCCTGGCACAGGCCAAAGAACGCGCCCAACGCCTGATGGAAGAGAACGAGCAGCGCATGACGGCGGATGCCGAACGCATCAAGGGTGACGCGACGCGCGAAATCGAGACCGAGCGCCGGAAGGCCATCCAGGACATCCGTTCGCAAACGACCGACTTGGCGATGATGGTGGCTGAGAAAGTCGTCGGGCGGGCACTGACGGAAGGCGATCATCGTCGCCTGGCGGACGAAGCCCTCGATGCCCTCGCAAAGAGCTATCAGAGCCGGAATTAGCCTCTCTTACGCCGGGGGGGTCAGACTCACGCCCCCCTGGCGGTATCCCTCCAAATCAACCGTCACAAAGCGATAGCCGAGTTTCTTCAGGGTTTCCGCCAGCCGTTCCCGGCGTCCCGGTTGTAACAGCCCAGGCAGTTCTTCTACGCCCAATTCTATTCTGGCGATCTCCCCATGGTCTCGCACACGATAGTGGCGAAAGCCTTCTTGTGCGAGAGCATCTTCCGCACGCTCCACGCGTGAGAGAGTGCTTCTCGTAATCGTAATCCCGCGTGGTATGCGAGAAGAGAGGCAGGCGGCGGCCGGCTTGTCCCAATTGGAGAGGCCTAGTTCCCTCGCGACGTCGCGGATGTCGGCTTTGGAGAATCCGGCTTCGAGCAACGGGCTACGGACGCCGCGTTCGCGAGCGGCTTTGAGCCCGGGCCGATCGTCTCCCAGGTCATCCATGTTGGTGCCATCGACAATGTATCCAGCCGCGTACTCAGTCCGGAGGGTTTCGAGGAGAGAGTATAAGTCGGTCTTGCAGTGGTAACAGCGGGTGGCATCATTCCGGACGAATTCGGGAATGTCGAGTTGATCGGTCTCAACGATGCGATGGCGCGCGCCGATCTCAGCGGCGATTGTCTGTGTCGCGTCCAGCTCAGCCGCCGGAAGCGTCGGGGAGACGGCCGTGACGCCGACGGCCTGCTCGCCCAGTTCATCATGCGCCAATTTGAGCACGAGGGAACTGTCGATTCCGCCTGAGAAGGCCACGATGACCGAGCCCATCTCGTGAAGGATCTGTCGTGCCCGGGCGAGTTTGTCGATCAACGGACTTGTGGATAGCATGGGATTTTTGGATCTGCGCGGCCCGGCTGGGGGACAGCGGCCGGCTATTGTTTGACTTTAGCCTTCGCGATCGATCCGACGACGACCAAGGCGTAATGTTGGGGGTCGAGATACTGCTTGGCGACTCGTAGGACATCGTCCTTCGTCACCTTTTCGATGGCTCTTGGGTACTGTGTGAAGTAGTCCAACCCGAGGTTGTAGAGCTCGACCTGGGCGAGGACGTTGGCCAATTTTGCGCTGGAATCGACACGCAGAGGGAAGCTGCCGACGATGAAGGACTTGGCCTCGTTGAGTTCCTGATCCGTGACCGGGGCATCGCGCATTCCTTTGATCTCCGTGAGGACACCTGCGATGGCTTGGTTCGTGACGTCGGTTCTGGTCTGCAGGCTGATAAAAAAGGCGCCCGGCATTAAGCGGGAGTCGAACTGGCTCATGATGCCATAGGCCAGTCCCTGCTTGTCGCGAATGGAATCCATGAGGCGGGAGGAGAACCCACCGGCGCCAAGGATATAGTTCATGACCGTGACGGCATAGTAGTCAGGGTTTGTCCGGCTGATTCCCGTATGCCCCAGGACGATCGTGGACTGCGTCAGATCCTTCTCGATGAGCTGGACCATTTTCCGTTCGATCGAAGCCGGCTTTTTCATCTGGTAGGGCGAGGGGGTTCCCTTCTTCCACGACCCGAAATGGGTCTGGACCAGCGTGGCGGCCTGATCCTGTGTCAGGTCCCCCACGATGACCAGGATCGTTTGATTCGGCAGGTATTCCCTGGCATGAAACTGCTGGATGTCAGCGACGGTGATCCTGGTGAGCGTCTCTTCCGTGCCATGGGCCGGCCAGCTATAGGGATGGCCGTGAAAAATCAGTTGGTGGAAGGCTTTCATGGCCACATTGCCGGGATCATCGTCATCGCTGACGATTTCGCCGAGGATCTGCGTGCGGACGCGTTCGAATTCCTGTTTGTGAAACGCAGGATGCTGGAGCATATCAGCGAGAAGCGCAAAGCCGAGGTCTGCATCCTTCTTGAGCACACGGGTGGAGGCGGTGGTGAAATCCTCTGCCGCATGGGCTTCCAGCGAGCCTCCCACAAAATCGATTTGTTCGGCGATTTGTCGAGATGTCCGGGTCAGCGTGCCTTCGTCCAGGAGGCTGGCAGTCAGATTGGCCAGTCCTGCTTTGTCGGGCGGATCCTGCGCCGACCCCACCTTGACCAGCGCGTGGATTTCCACGGTCGGAAGAAAATGCTGTTCCAGGAACAACACGGTCATGCCGTTGGCGGTGACGGAGCGGGTCGGGATGATGTCCGCAGCCTGCGCCGAGGCGAAGGGCAGGCAGAGCACCAGACAGAGCAGGCCTAGTGTTCGGCCCACAGACCGGCGGCGTCGGTGTTGGCGCGAGAGACGGGTGATTGGTTGTTGCGTCATCGGGATCGCTCGCTAGTGAGGTTGTGTCGGTGACGCGGCCTGGGTTTGCGGAGGTTGAGGAACCAGGGTTCCCGTGGTGCGCATATCGGCGGCCAGGTAGTGCGATGCCACACGCTGCACGTCCTGTGCGGTGACGGCGCGGGTGCGCTCCACAAACTGGTTGACTTTGCGCCATCCGGCCCCGATGGTTTCGGCTTCTCCGAGCAGCATGGCCTGACGGAAATTCGAATCCTGCTCAAAAATGTGGGCCGCTTCGATCTGATTTTTCGCGCGCTGGAGTTCAAGTTCGCTTGGCGGTTCGGTCTGGATCCGTTGGATCTCCTTGAGCACCGCGTCTTCAACCGCTTCAACTTTCTCGCCGGGTTTGACCACGGCATAAAAATAGAACAGTCCCGGGTCGGCTTGCATCAGGCCATAGTCGGCTCCCACTGCCAGGGCGGTCTTTTGCTCATACACGAGGCTCTGATAGAGCCGGGCGCTCTTGCCGTGAGACAAGATCGATTCAAGCACGTTCAAGGCATAGGAGTCGTCGCTCGAATAGTTGGGGACACGGTAGCCCATCATGACGAACGGCACCTGCGCCTCCCGCTTCAGCAGGAACCGGCGCTCCCCGTGCTGTGGCGCTTCTGTTACGGCCAGGGCTTTGGGGGATGGACCTTTAGGGATCGGCTCGAAGAGTTTGGCAATAGTCGGCAGCAGCGTGTCCGCCTTAATGTCGCCGACCACGATCAGGGTGGCGTTATTCGGTGAATAGTAGGTGTCGTAGTGGCGCTGGAGATCGTCGAGGTTCATCGCGTCGAGATCGGAGAACCATCCGATCACCGGCCAGTGGTACGGGTGACTCATGAAGGCCTGCGCGAAGAGCGCTTCGACGAGCGCGCCTTGCGGATCGTCTTCATTGCGCAACCGGCGCTCTTCTTTCACCACTTCCCGCTCGGTCTTGAATTCGTTCGCGTCCAGAATCAGCCCCTGCATGCGGTCGGCTTCGAGTTCGAGGGCGAGCGTCACGCGATCGGCGGCCAGATTCTCAAAGTAGGCGGTGAAGTCCTGGCTGGTAAACGCGTTATCCATTCCGCCGTTCTTGCGAACCAATCGGGAGAAGGTGCCCTTGGGGTACTTGGCCGTGCCTTTGAACATCATATGTTCAAGCATGTGGGACAACCCGGCCCGGCCCATGACCTCGTTTCGTGACCCCACCTTGTACCAGACCTGCACGGTCGCCACGGGAGCCTTCGGGACTTCCACGAGGATCACTTTCATGTCGTTGGACAAGGTGTATTCCTTGGGCTCGACGGCATGGGCCGGGGAGGTCTGGCTCGCGAACACAATGAAGCTGAGTAATGAACAGGCGAGGATGGAGAAGCGCACAGGAGCTGAGTTGGGAGTTGAGCTCTGGTTAGGCATGTACGAAGAACATGCTATCAACGGGTCTGAATCTGTGTCAAGGCAACCTGGGCTTCGGACGTATCGAGGCGTCCGAGTTGGCCGCAAGCGCCCAATACGTCGCGGCCACGGCTTCGGCGAAGGTAGACATCCACATGGCCTCGGCGGAGGGTGTCCTGAAACGTGTCAATCGCCGCGTCTGAGGGGCGCCGGTAGGGGTTGCCCGGAAAGGGGTTGAAGGCGATCAGGTTGACCTTGCAGCGGAGGCCTCGAAGCAACTTCACCAACCGGGCGGCATCCTCCGCGCGATCATTCACGTCTGCGAGCAGAACGTATTCGAAGGTGAGGCGATCACGGTCTGCCAGCGGATAGGCGCGACAGGCGGCGAGCAAGGCGTCGAGCGAATGGAGTCGGTTGGCCGCCGGCATGAGTTGATCGCGGAGTGCATCGGTGGTTGCATTCAGCGAGATGGCGAGGTTCACCTTGAGGGGGGCCACGTCCTTGATCCGCGAGGCCAGACCTGCGGTGGAGATCGTGATGCGGCGACCCGAGAAGCCTAGGCCCCAGGTTTGGTTGGTGAGGCGGGTGACGGCATCGGCCACGGCATCCAGGTTGGCGAGAGGCTCGCCCATACCCATGAAGACCAGGTTGGTCAGCCGTTGGCCCTCCTGCAAATGGTCCTGGGCGAGGAGGACCTGGTCCATGATCTCATGTGCCCGCAGGTTGCGTCGGAGCCCCAGTGTGCCGGTCAGGCAGAATCCACAATCGAGCGTGCAGCCGACCTGCGTGGACAGGCAGAGGGTGAGCCGGTCTTCGTCGGGGATGAGCACGCACTCGACTTGATTGCCGTCGGCCAGCGTGAGCACCAATTTCTTGGTGCCATCCTGCGACGAAAAGATCTGGACCGCTGAAGTCCGTTCGATGCGGCTGCTGCCGGTCAGGTACTCGCGGTCCTTCTGCGAGAGATTGCTCATCTCGGCGAACGTGCGGGCACGTTCCTGATAGAGCCAGCGCAGGATTTGCGACGCGCGATAGGCCGGCCATCCGAGTGACGCGACGAAGGCGGCCATTTCGCTTTCGGTCAGGGCCAGCAGATTGGTGCGACTCTCGGTCTGTTGGAGCATACCGGAGCCTAGCACAGGCAAAAAACTTGTGACAAGCAAGGCGAACGTGGTCGCGTTTATACGGCGTTCAGCTATAATAAGGCCGGTTCACCCTCTTCTCAGGATGAGAATGTGACCGCACTTCCCTGGCGGATCAGCTTGTCGGCTCTTGCCGTGTGGTCTGTGCTGTCGAGCCTGTTCTTGACGGCCACAGCCGAGTCACCGCGCCCCCTGCCCGTTGCCGCTGCACCCTGCGTCTCTGCGGAAGATTGTTTCCGTTCCGCTGTGGCGCTCAATGAACGTTCGGGCTCGCCCGCTCAACGCGATCAAACGATGATGCTGAAGATCGACCAACTGCGGTCGGTGATGGATCTCTATCCTTCCACGGTCTGGGCCAAGCGGGCCGGGGTGGTGTTGGGCGTGTTGTTGATCGAGCGGGAGCCGGTGGAGGCGGCGAAACGTCTGCGTGTTGTCCAGCCGGACATGCCGGTGCTCGACGACTATCTCCGCCTCTGGATCGGGGAATCGTTGCTGAAGCAGAATGAACCGATCCAGGCGGCCGAATTGCTGGAGACGATTCCCAAGATCGTGCCGGACTCGAGCTTGATTGCCAAGGCTGCCTACAGAACAGGCGAAGCCTGGTATAGCGCCAATGTGTGCTTCCGGGCGGTGGACTGGCTGGGGCGGGCTGTGGTGCTTGCGGAGAAGGATCCGGCGGCTCCGTTGGCCTTGTGGCACCAGGCTGAGTGCCACATCCGGGAGAATCGACTGCCGGAGGCGCGAACCGCGTTGAAACAACTCTGGCTTCGGTATCCCCACTCGCCTGAAGCACGAGAGGCGAAAGCCCGACTGGATACGGCCCTGGGCGGAGAATCCTGGGCACCGACGGCCGAAGATCATTCGATTCGCGCACAGGCCTTCCTGGGACTGGCCATGCAAGCGGAGGCGGTCGAAGAGCTGCGCCGCTTTCTGGCGATGGCTCCCGGGCACCCCCGCCGGTTTGATGCCCGCCTGAAGTTGGGAGTGGCCTATGTCCGGCTCAAGCAATACGACCAGGCCCGTGAGACGTTTCGCGCGCTAGTAGCGGATCGGGTGCAGGAATCATCCGAGGCCACGGTGTGGTTGGCTCGGGTCTATCTGCGGCAGAGTCAGGGCGACAAACTCATTGGATTGGCGCGATCGGTCGCGCAGGGTTCCCTGGGGGGCGACCAGCGGGCGACGGTGCATCTCTTCGCCGGGGTCTGGCTGGAGGATCAGGGGCAGTTCGATGAGGCGATCGGGATGTTCCGGCAGGTGGCGAAGTTGGGAGACTCGGCGAGCCAGCGTGCGGAAGGTCTGTGGCGTGCCGGGTGGGCGCAATACCGGACGGCCCGCTATCGGGATGCCGCTGAGACCTTTCGTTCCGTTGTGGAGTTGCATGTCAATGGGTTTGAGCCTCAGGCCATGTATTGGGCGGCTCGGGCGGACGAACATGAGAAAAATACCACCGTTGTCGATCAATACACGCGCCTCTGTCAGCGGCACGCATACAGTTACTACTGCCAACTGGCTGCCCGGCGAGGTTCGTTGCCGCCCGTTACGCCGGTTACGATCGACGCGGAGCGCCCGACAGGCGACGAGGCGTCACGGTTGCCGGAGAATCGGCGCTCTGAAATTGAACGGCACGTGGTGTATCAACGCGGCATTGAGCTCAAGATATTGGGGTTCGCCCAGGATGCGGCTCGCGAACTGGGCTCGCTTACAGAGCAGTATAGTCGTGACCCGGAGGTGTTGCTGGCCTTCTCAACCTTGCTCAGCGAGGTGGGCGCATACCATCCAGCGTTACGCGTGGCTAAGGTTCATTTTAAGGAGAAACTGGAACGAAGCGGGCTGCCCACGGCGCCTGCCCTATGGACTGTGGCCTACCCGACCGGCCTCCTTCCGACGATCACCGCGCAGGGCGTCACCGCGGTGGACCCCTATCTGGCCGCCGCGATCATTCGCGAAGAGAGCCAGTACGATGAAAAGGCCCTCTCGATGGTGGGAGCCGTGGGGTTGATGCAGTTGATGCCGGTCACGGCGAATGCCGTAGCGCAGCGGTACGGGTTCCCGGCGGTGGGACGGGAAGAACTCTTCGATCAGGAAACGAACATTCGATTGGGTGTGCGGTATCTGGGGCAGTTGCTCGAGCAATACGGCGGGAATCTGGCCCATGCGGTCGCGGCTTACAACGCCGGCCCGATTGCCGTGAACAATTGGATTGCGGTGCATCGCGGACGGGAGCAGGATGAGTTCGTGGAACTCATTCCCTATCAGGAAACGCGGCTGTACGTGAAGCGGGTCTTGCGCAGCTACGGAGAATATCGCCGTCTCCATAACGGCACGTCGTAGCGGGGCCGTTTTCTTGACAAGCCGGAGCGAACTTTCTATATTTCGCCCCCGTCACCCAACGTGTTTGACCACCACTTTGAAATGAGGAATTACCATGACTTTAGATCGTCTCGACGCCCTTGAAATTCGGATTCGCGATTTGGTGAAGCTGGTGCAGGATCTCAAGCGGAAAAACGTTTCATTGGAAGACGATCTGCGGTTGGCGCGGGAGCGTGTGGCGGTGCGTGATGACGAAAACCGTCGCTGGGAACAGGAACGGATCGATATCCGTTCACGGATCGAGAAGGTCCTGGGCGAAATCGATCTGTTGGAGTGCCTGGATGAACCCAAGGAGGTGGCTGTTGACTAAGACCATTGACGTGGAGATCTATGGCCAGCGGTACAGCATCAATGGGGAAGCGGACGAATCGTACGTGAAGCAATTGGCCGATATGGTCGATAGGCAGATGAAGCAGGTGGCGGCCGGCATGCGGTCCGCCACCCCGGCCAAGTTGGCCGTCCTTGCCGCATTCAATCTTGCCCACGAATTGATGGAATCAGAACGAAAATCCCGGCAGGGAGAGGCCGACGCGGATCGTCGCGTGGCCTCCCTCATGGAATCGATCGATCAGCAGATGCCGTCCATCCTGTCCCGGTGAGTTTCGCCTTGCTTTCACTGTACTGCTTTGTTATCGTTTCCGTGTTGTATTGACCTGAGGGTCAGCAAGAGCAGGAGAGGAAAGGAAGCTTCGAACAAGGACGGAAAATCTGACGACGGTTTTTGAGCGCTAAACATATGGAATCGCTGGTTTTTGTGCTGTTGTTCACAGTGGTCGTGATGGTGTGGATGAGAGACGGCTCCCAGGCTGGCATGTCTGTTCCGCAGGCGTGTTCGCCACGTGTAGCAAGGGGCGGAGAGCAGGTGCTTGCGGATGTGGCATGGTCTGCGCTGTGCTCGCAACCTGTGACGATCCCCGACCGCGGGCCGTGGTCTGTGCGCTTTCGACGTGACAGACGTATTGATTCGGGTCGAAGTCGACCACTCCTCCACGTGAATTAACGGCGGCGATTCCACGCTTCGTTTCTACTGGCTCAAGAAGTCAGATGTTTCTCCTTCACGCGTAGACATTCCTTTCTCACGCTCCATGCTCCCCCTTTAACACTGGCTGTGACTATTCGCAGGGTGACAGCATCTACTGTCCCGCTGCTGTAAGGGAGGTGGTTCCCATTTCTCTCAGCGTTGTTGCGTACATTTTTGTCGGATTAGTGGGAGCGGTCCTGGGTGTCGGGCTGTATGAGGTCTTTCGCCGTCGGTCGGCGGTGGCTCGTCGTGCCGAGGCCGAGGACCAGTCGGCGCAGATCGTTCAATCTGCTCAGCGTGAAGCAGAGAATCTCGTCAAAGAGGCCAAGCTGGAGGCTAAGGATCTGGTCTTTCAGGCAAGAATCGAACTCGAAAAGGAACAAAAGGCCAAGCTTGCCGAAGTGTCCAATTCGGAACGGCGTGTGTCCCAACGGGAAGAGGGCCTGGATCGCAAGCTCGGCCTGCTGGAGAAGCGGGACCAGGAAGCGCTCAAGCGGGAGCAGGAGTTGCTCAAGCGCGAAGAGACACTGGTCCAGAAGGACGCGGCCTGCGCGCAGGCGCTGAAGCAGCATCGGGAGGCCCTTGAGCGGGTGGCCGGCTTGACGGCTGAGGAAGCCAAGCGGCAACTCATTCAGGAGCTGGATAGCCAGGCGAGATTGGAAGCGGCCGGCCTGGCCAAACGTCTGCTCGAAGAGGCTAAAGAAAATGCCGACCGGGAGGCCAGGGAAATCATCGCCAGTTCCATTCAGCGGGTGACGCGGGATTATGTGAATGAAGCGACCATCTCGGTGGTGCCGATTGCCAACGATGCGATGAAGGGCCGGATCATCGGTCGAGAAGGACGGAACATCCGGGCGATCGAGGCGGCGACGGGGATCGACCTCATTATCGATGAAACGCCGGAAGCGGTGATTATTTCAGGGTTCGATCCGCTGCGTCGTGAGATCGCCAAGGTCTCGCTTGAGCGGCTCATGCACGACGGCCGAATTCATCCGACGCGTATTGAAGAGATCGTCGAAAAGGTGAAGGTCGATATCGAGAAGCTGATGATCGAAGAGGCTGAAAAGGTGATCTTCGAGGTCGGCTTGTCTGATTTTCACCCCGAGTTAGTCAAGGTGTTGGGGCGGCTCAAGTACCGAACCAGCTATGGGCAGAATAATCTGTACCATGCGCGGGAAGCGGCCTACATCTGCGGCATCATGGCCTCCGAGTTGAAGCTCGACGTGAAGCTCGCCAAACGCGGCGCCTTGTTGCACGATATCGGAAAGGCCGTGAGTCACGAGGAAGAAGGCCCGCATGCCATGCTGGGTGCGGAGATCGCCAAGAAGTACGGCGAAAACGCCAAAGTGGTGAATGCCATTGCGGCGCATCACGAACAGGTTGAGCCCATTTGTCCGGAGACCGTACTGGTGGCGGCGGCGGAAGCGCTGTCGGCGGCACGGCCGGGGGCACGCCGTGAAGCGTTGGAGTCGTATGTGAAGCGGCTGGAGAAGTTGGAGTCGCTAGCCACCGTTCACAAGGGTGTGCAGAAGGCCTATGCGATTCAAGCGGGTCGTGAAATTCGTGTCATTGTGAAGCAGGAAGATTTGACGGACCCGGAATGCTTCCAGTTGTCACGGGATCTGGCGAAGAAGATCGAGCAGGAGCTGACTTACCCGGGGCAAATCAAGGTGACGGTGATCCGGGAGAGCCGGTTTGTTGATTTTGCGAAATGAGTGAACGGTTATGAAAGTTCTGATGATCGGCGATATCATGGGCGAGCCAGGGCGTCGGTCCGTGGCTCGCCTCCTGCCGAAACTGATTGCCAACCATTCCATCGATGTGGTGGTCGGCAACGGCGAGAACGTGGCCGGCGGATTCGGTATTACTCCGGACTTGGTGGATGATCTGTTCGATCTCGGGGTGTCGGTCATCACCACGGGGAATCACGCGTGGGACAAGAAGGAAATCCTCGAGGTGTTTCCTCGTGAACCGCGTCTCTTGCGTCCGGCAAATTATCCCACCGGAGTGCCGGGCCGAGGCAGTTATGTGTTTACCACGCCCGGCGGAGAATCCTTGGGTGTCCTGCATCTGATGGGACGCGCGTTCATGCCGACAATCGACTGTCCGTTTCAGGTCGCGAAGCGGGAAATCGAACGTCTCAAGACGCAGGTCTCTGCGATCGTGGTCGATATGCATGCTGAGGCGACCTCTGAAAAGATGGCGATGGGGCATTACCTGGACGGGCTGGTGACGGCCGTGGCGGGGACGCACACCCATGTGCAGACGGCTGATGAGCAAATCCTTCCGAAAGGCACCGCGTACATCACGGACATCGGCATGACCGGCCCGCTTCATTCGGTGATCGGAATTAAGAAAGAACTGGCGATCGAAAAGTTTCTCACCGGCATGCCGCGGCGCTTTGAAGTGGCCTCGGGGCCCGTCGTGTTCTGCGCGGTATTGATGGAGCTGGATGCCACGCTCGGCAAGGCTTTGTCGATCGAACGGATCCGAGTGGTGGATTGATCGGTTCGTCCAGCCAATTTCTCAGGTTCGGTAAGATATGACCGGCCACACCCTTCCGCTCCCTCTGCTTCTTTCCGTATCCGACGTGACGCGACTTATCCGCGATTCCCTGGAAGCGCAGTTCCGGGATATCTGGATCGAGGGTGAAATTACCAACCTCCGCGCTCCGTCTTCCGGGCACCTGTATTTTACCTTGAAAGATGAGCAGAGCCAGCTTCGAGGGGTGCTCTTTCGGTCAGGGGCCTTGCGGCTTCGGTTTGCGCTGCAGGAGGGCCTGACGATCGTCGCGCGCGGGCGCATTTCGGTGTACGAGCCGCGTGGCGAGTACCAACTGATCGTCGATTCGCTGGAGCCGAAGGGCGTCGGGGCGTTTCAACTGGCGTTCGAGCAACTCAAGGAGCGGTTGGCGCGAGAAGGATTGTTCGATGACGCGAGAAAACGTCCCTTGCCTCCCTTTCCGCGCACGGTCGGGGTGGTGACCTCTCGCACGGGGGCCGCGGTCCGCGATATTGTGGCGGTCCTCCGTCGCCGTTGTCCGGTCGCGAATATTCTCATCGCGCCCGTGCCGGTCCAGGGCGAGGGCGCTGCCGAGCGAATTGCGGACGCGATCACGACGTTAAGCGGTATGCCTCAGGTTGAGGTAATGATCGTCGGGCGTGGAGGGGGCGCCTCAGAGGACTTGTGGGCGTTCAACGAAGAAGTGGTCGTTCGCGCCATTGTGCAGTCGAAGGTTCCGGTCGTGTCTGCGGTAGGGCATGAAATCGATGTGACCCTTGCCGACTTTGCCGCCGACTATCGGGCTCCGACTCCTTCAGCTGCGGCCGAGGCGGTGGTGCCGGTGTTGGACGAGATCGTGGAGCGATTAGGTGAGACCTCGAATCGTTTGGATCGAATCGTGCGCACTTTGCTGGAGATGCAGCGTCATCGATTCGAGCGATCGGTCGGAGTGATGCGCGAGATGCGCTTTCGAGTGCAGGCGCATGCCCAGCGTCTCGATGAATTGCGCGACGGATTGACGCGCTCGCTGACCGAACGGGTGACTCTGCTCCACCGTGGGATGGTGGACCGCCAACATGCATTGCTGGCTCAGGGACCGCACCGCCGGATTCAGACCGCGTTGGTGGTGGTCCCGCAACTGTACAAACGGTTGGAGCAGGAAACCAGGCGGGGACTCATGTCCAGGCGGCAAGCGGTTGCGTCGTACATGATGGCATTGGATGCTCTCAGTCCATTGGCGATCTTAAGCCGCGGGTATAGCGTCATCCAGGCAATTCCGTCCGGGCGGATCGTCCGGCTGGCGTCAGAGGTGGCGGTGGGGGATGTGGTGCAGGCACGGCTGGCCGAGGGGCGTCTGTTGTGTCGCGTCAATGAAGTGTTGCCGCCTTCGATGCCTTGACCTCACCGGTGGGGCAGGCAATAATATTCTGTTTGATGGATGAGCAAGGGAGTTGTTGTGGCCGCCGTGAAATTTGAATATGCAATGGCACGATTGGAAACGATTGTTGCTGAACTCGAAAAGGGCGATCTTCCTCTCGATGACTCGCTGAAGATTTTCGAGGAAGGGATTCGGTTGTCCAAGACCTGCCTGAAGATGCTGGAGGATGCCGAGCGGAAGGTTGAAATCCTGGTGCAAGAGAAGGACGGCAAGAAGCGGATCCAAGCGTTTTCTCCCGGTGAGGATGAGCCGGAGCGCCCTCAGTAACGATCTGATCGATGCTCGGGTATCACATTACCCGTGTCTGTCGCAATTGAACTCCCATCACAGCCTATGAGCCAGAAATTACGCCCAGAGCGGGAACGGCTGGATCGCGTGCTGGTCAGCCGAGGTTTGGTCGCCAGTCGGGAAGACGCGGCTCGACTCATCCTGGCCGGCCTCGTGCGTGTGGACGGGGTGGTGGTTGATAAGGCGGCGAAACCGATCTTGTCGGGTGCGAAAGTGGAGCTGACCGGGCCTGGGTCGCCCTATGTCGGTCGCGGAGGAGAGAAGTTAGCCGGCGCGCTGGATCAATTTCAGGTCGATCCGAAAGGGATGATCTGCTTCGACGTCGGGTGTTCGACCGGAGGATTTACCGATTGCCTGCTGCAGCGCGGCGCCGCACGCGTCTATGCGGTCGATGTGGGGTATGGCCAGTTTGAGTGGCGCTTACGGCAGGATCCGCGCGTGGTGCTCATGGAGCGGACCAACATCCGGTATCTCGAGCCGGGTGCCATCCGGGATCCGATCGATCTGATTGTCGTCGATGTGTCGTTTATCTCGCTGACCCTGGTGCTGCCCTGTGTTGTGCCCTACCTCACTGAGTCGGGGTTTGTGATCACGTTGATCAAACCGCAGTTCGAGGTGGGGAAAGGTCTTGTCGGACGGGGTGGAATTGTTCGTGACGATGACTTGCGGGAAGGGGCGGCCGACAAAGTGGTGGCATGCGCGCAGCAGTTGGGGCTGGAGCTGGCGGGGCGTATGGAATCGCCCATCGAGGGCCGAAAGGGCAATCGGGAAATCTTGGCCTGGTTCCGGCGCAGGGCCTGAGGGATACGAGTTTGGATAGCAGTGGGCTGCGGAGGGGTTCGTCCAACACATTCACGCGCAAGGGCAACACGAAAATACTTTGCGGAAGCCTGCGGAAGGTGTAGGCTGACCTTCAATTGTTCGGTGAGGGGAGCGGTACATCCGCAGACGAAGGAGAGGCGAGGAGACGTATGAAAGTCTTGGTCACGGGGGGTGCAGGGTTCATCGGGTCACATGTCGTCGATCGTTTGCTCCAGGAGGGGCATGATGTTGTGGTGGTCGATAATCTTGTCACAGGAAAGCGGAAAAACGTCCCCAAGGCGGCCCAATTCTACAAACTGGATATAGAAAATCCCAAGCTGGAACGGATTTTTCGCAATGAACGGCCGTCGATCGTGTTCCACCTCGCCGCTCAGATGAACGTGCGGCGTTCGGTCGAAGATCCGATGTTCGATGCGCAGGTCAATGTGCTCGGAACGCTCAATGTGCTGGAGCAAGCGTCGAAACATGGTGCGCGCAAGGTCATCTTTTCCTCATCCGGCGGGGCGATCTATGGCGAGCAGCTGGCCTTTCCCGCACCGGAAACCCACATCACCCAGCCACTGTCCCCTTACGGTATCAGCAAGTTATGCGGGGAGCATTATCTTGGCTACTACCACCGGTTGAGCGGCATCCAAGTGGTAAGTCTCCGATATGCGAATGTGTACGGGCCGCGGCAGGATCCGGAGGGTGAGGCAGGAGTTGTTGCCATTTTCATTCAAAAGATGCTGCGTGGCGAACAGGCGGTGGTGAACGGAAATGGGCGTCAAACTCGGGATTTTGTGTTCGTCGAGGATGTCGTGGAGTCGAATTTGATGGCGATGGGTCCTGAGGTGGAGGGCGTGTACAACGTGGGCACGGGAATCGAGACGTCCGTGAACGACCTCTTCAAAATCGTCGTCGATTTAACCAAGGTAGAGTTTAAGGAAGTGCATGGCCCGGCGAAGCGAGGCGAGCAAGCCAGAAGCGTCATCGACTCCACAAAGCTCCACCGCGACCTTGGGTGGGAACCGAAGGTCGATCTTCGGGAGGGACTGCGGCGGACGGTCGAGTATTTCCGCGATGGGCTCGGGTAACCGCTTGAGCTAATAGCGGGGCACTGATGGGTCTACCTGAGTAGACCAGGCATCGATGCCTCCGATCAGGTTTTTCACCTTTCCGAAGCCTTGCTGCAGCAGAAACCCTGTCGCGTCCGCACTTCTCATGCCGTGGTGGCATACGGCGACAATCTCGGCGTCACGGTCCAGTTTGCCGAGAGATTGCTGCAGGGTCGCCAGCGGGACCAGGATGGATCCCTCCAACTTGGCGATGGCATATTCCCATGGCTCCCGGACGTCTACCAGCACCAGCTTGTCACCTTTATCCAGCCTCGACTTGAGATCCTTAGGGGTAATCGTGAAACTCATCAGTGCACCTCCATCTATACGGTCGGATCATAAGGAGCTGTAAAAGGGGTGTCAACTCCGGTGTGGTCAGCCACTCGTCGCATGGGGTCTGACCTCAAGACTTAGCGGATTCAGACCGAAGCGTAGGGATGAGAGGATGAGGGCCGGGCCTAACAACCGGTGGGCAGGTCGCGCTTCTGGAGATGGTCGTTTTTTGTCGAATTGTGCAAATCCTGCCTAGTTTGTTGAGCGTAAGCGGCACGGAGACGGGGTAAAAATCTGCTCTAAGTGGTTGATAACTGAAGCGCAAACAGTATTCGCCGCTTTGCATCGGCACGCAATTTGCTTAGACGTATGGGGGAAATGTGGGAGCGAACTGTTCTGAGGTAGTGGTGTTTGTGACTGCGGCAACGGCCGAGGAGGCAGAAAGACTCGGGCTGATCATTGTGGAGTCCAGACTTGCCGCCTGCGCGAATGTCTTAAATGGCATTCGATCGATCTTCCGTTGGGAGAATAAGGTCAACGTCGAAAATGAGTGTCTGATGCTCATCAAAACAACCCTGGAGCGATACCCGGAGCTCGAAGCAGTCATCCGACGGCACCATAGCTATTCCATCCCTGAGATTATCGCACTCCCGGTCATTGCGGGATCGGCACCCTATCTGAAATGGGTCAGGGATGAGACTTGTAAGTAGTTGATTCTAATAGAGTAACTTTTGAAAACAAAGGGTTGACCATCGCGCCAGAGATCAGTACACTGCAAAAGTCAGTGGCTGAATTCTTGGTTGAATCCGTGAAGGGGAGAGCGTCCTATGAGCCAACAAGCGGCCGAAACAAGTGATGCCTACACCGTGGTGGTTTTTCGGGGGTCCTCCTCCAAGCCGTTGCGGTTTAGTTTTCCACGGAAATTCGTGCGCAAGCTCCTGATCCTGGCTGCGGTCCTGGTCGTGGCGGATCTGCTCGTTATCTCTCATTATGTGATTCGGACCGGAGAGGTTTGGCAATTGTCGGCGTTCCGGGCTGAAGCCATGGGCGCGCGTGAGCAGACGGCTGCCTTTTCCGCCGCGATTGATGACCTCAAGAAGCGTCTTTCGACTATGGGAGAGGTGAATCAACGGCTTCGGGTCATGCTGGGAATTGACGCCAGCAAGCCGGCCGGGGATTTGGCCAATGGACGGGGTGGTGAGGACGGTCCATTACCCGATGGAAAAGCCGGAGTGCAGGGGGCTGGATCAGCCTCTTCTGGGCTGGAGCCGCGGCAGCAGGTCTCCGAAGCGCGTGATACCAACCAGTCCGAAGTTGATTATGCTACGGAAAGTATTGAGGAAGCGACGCAGCAAGTCCGCGAAAGCCTCGATGCTCTCGTCCGGGAGGCCAAGCAACAGGAGGAGGCCCTCGAAAGCCTGACCCAGGTTGCAGAGCAGCGCTCAACTCAGTGGGCGTCAACTCCCTCCATCTGGCCTGTGCGCGGATGGGTGACCTCGGCGTTTGGCCCTCGGGTCTCGCCATTCACCGAAAAGCCGGCCTGGCATGACGGTCTGGACATCGGCGCTCAGGCAAATTCGCCCGTCCAGGCTCCCGCGCTCGGACGTGTCGTCACCGTGGCCTTTGACTCGAAAATGGGTAATATGGTCAAGCTGGACCATGGCTATGGAATTGAGACGGTCTATGGGCATCTTGCCAAGTCGTTGGTGAAAGAGGGGCAGCGAGTGAAGCGCGGTGATGTGGTCGCGCTTGTCGGCAGCACTGGGCTTTCCACGGGACCACATCTCCATTACATGGTCAAGAAGAACGGCCAGGCGTTGGATCCGACCAAGTTTATTCTCGACTAGTCTTTTCGCATTCCTTCAAGATTTCGAATAACGCGTGCCTGTTCCCTTCCCATTCTCCCTCATAATCCCCAGCTGCCCAGGTGAAGCTCCAGCGCTTCCGGTCCTGTGCCACCCAGTTCCTGCTTCCCGTCACTTCGTCGAATGCCGTGGTATACTCCGCCCTTTCTTAAGATTCTTCCTGTCACGAGGAACATCGCATGACTGATCTGGAGATAGCCCGTTCCGTCCCTCACAAGCATATTTTCGAAGTCGCACAGTCCTTAGGTATTCATTCCGATGATCTCATCCCCTTTGGGCGCCACAAGGCCAAGATTGGCCCCACGCTGGGTGAGCGAATCCAGAACCGACCGCTGGGACGATACATCCTGGTGACGGCCATCAATCCAACGCCTCTGGGCGAGGGCAAGACGACGACTTCAATCGGGCTGAGCATGGGGTTGTGCCGTTTAGGCCATCGGGCCGCCGTCACGCTCAGGCAGCCTTCCTTGGGACCGGTCTTTGGGATCAAGGGGGGCGGTACCGGAGGCGGGAGAGCCCAGGTCCACCCGATGGAAGATATCAATCTGCATTTCACCGGCGATGCGCATGCCGTCTCTGCGAGCCACAATCTTCTCTCCGCATTTGTCGAGAACCATCTGTTTCACGGCAATACGCTCAAGGTCGATCCGAAAGGGATCAGATGGCCTCGCACGCTTGGGGTAAGCGATCGCGCGCTTCGCGACATTCTCCTGGGAGAGGAAACCGGACGGCGGCCGGGAAAGTTTGTGATTACAGAGGCGTCGGAAGTCATGGCGGTGCTGGCCCTGGCAACCGACCATGCAGATCTTCGCCAACGCCTCGGGAGAATTCTGGTTGGATTGACAGAGGGTGGACAGATGGTCCGTGCCGAGGAATTCGGTTGCGCCGGCTCCATGGCCGTGCTGCTGAAGGATGCGTTACTGCCGAATTTGGTGCAGACCTTGGAAGGGACTCCCGCATTCGTTCATGCCGGGCCGTTCGGCAACATCGCGCATGGGAATTGCTCGATTGTCTCCGATCGGTTGGCGTTGCGTTGTGCAGACTATGTGGTGACCGAGGCTGGATTCGGAAGTGATTTAGGCGCGGAAAAGTTCTTCAACATTAAGTGCCGCACGTCAGGTCTTCGTCCGGATGCCGGGGTGGTGGTGGCGACCTTGCGTGCGCTCAAACTTCATGGCGGTGGGGGCATCGTGAAATCCGGTGCTCCGTTGCCTCCCGGTGTCACGGGGCCGAATCCGGCGGCGCTGGCGCAGGGCTTTGCAAACCTCGAACAGCATATCGCCAATGTCCGGGCGCATGGAGTGCCGGTGGTGGTTGCAGTGAACGCGTTCAAGGACGATTCAGCCGAGGAACTGAACTGGGTGTGTGAACGGGCATTGGCGGCAGGCGCGTCGGCAGCTGCGGTGTCGACTCATTGGTCCGATGGCGGGCGGGGAGCCGAGGAACTGGCCCGGGCGGTCGTCAAGGTCGCGGCGCAAGGTACGCAATTCAATCATCTCTATGAGGTGACCTCGCCCATCAAAAAGAAGATTGAGACCATTGCCACCACGATCTATGGGGCGGCCAGTGTGTCATTCTCGCCTCAGGCGGAGCGGGACGTAGAGCTGGCAACACGATTGGGATTCGATCGGCTTCCCATTTGTATGGCGAAGACCCCGCTTTCGCTCTCGCACGACCCGACGGTGAAGGGGCGGCCCTCCGGGTTCACGGTGCCGATTCAGGAGTTGCGGATTCTGGCCGGGGCCGGCTTTCTCACCGCAGTCTGCTCGGGCATTCAGTTGATGCCGGGTCTACCGAAGAAGCCTGCCGGGGAACGGATCGATGTCAATCCACAATCGGGTCAAATTGTGGGCCTGCAGTAATGGCGTATTACCGCTGTTTCAGGTACCGGAAGAATTCTGATTCGGGACTGACGAGGATGGTGGTCTTGTCCTTGAGGGTCTTGCGATAGGCTTCCATGGTGCGAGTAAACTCGAAGAAATGCGGATCCTGACGATAGGCATCGGCATAGATGCGGAACGCTTTGGCGTCTCCGCCTCCGCGCAATTCCTCTGATTCCCGATAGGCCTCTGCGAGGATAATCTCCCGATCTTTCTCCGCCTCCGACTTGATCTTCTGCGCCTCTTCCGCGCCCTCGGCGCGATACTGCTTCGCTTGTCGCTCCCGCTCGGCTTGCATGCGCGAGAAGACGGCTTTTTCATTCTGTTCAGGCAGGTCGGCTCGTTTAATCCGCACGTCCTGGATTTCGATGCCATAGGCAGACGCTTTTTCGTTGGCACGTTGGGTGACCACGGCCATGAGCTGCGCACGGGCCGAGGAGACGATTTCCGCCAGATCGTGCCGGCCCAATTCCACCCGCAGTTCTGAGTAAATAATATCGTGCAGGCGCTGGAGCGCGCCGCGCTGACTTTGGAACGCCTGATAGACCTTCAGCGGGTCGGTGATTCGCCATTTTGCAAAGTTATCGAGCAGCAGGGTCTTCTTGTCCTGGGTAATGACGTCCTGCGCATTGGAGTCGTAGTCCAGGAGGCGCTTGTCGAAGTAGGTGACTTCTTCGATGAACGGCATTTTGAGGTAGAGGCCCCCTTCGGTGACGTTCCGGACCGGTTTCCCGAGCTGAACCACGATGGCATTCTGGGTCACATCTACGATGTAAAAAGGCGACGCACCGAGGATAAGCAGTCCGAGAGCAATGCCGACAAAAGCCAGAATAAATCCTTGTTTGCTCATGGCGTGCGCTCCTGTGTCGAACTGGACGGGGCCGGTTTGGAGAACCGATCCAGCGGCAGATACGGCAGGGCGCGGTCTGCCCCTTTGCCATCCAGGACAAATTTATCGATGTGGGGGAGCACGTCTTCAAGGGTCTCGATATAGATCCGCTTGCTGATAATGTCTTTCGCCTGGTTGTATTCTTTCAGTGTCGCGAGGAATCGGTTGGATTCGCCCTGGGAACGGTTGAGCCGCGCCTGCGCATACCCTTTGGCCTGGTTCACCAACTGAGCCGCTTCACCCTTGGCTTTGGGGGTGATATCGTTGCGGTAGCCCTGTGCCTGGTTGATCAGCTTTTCGCGGTCTTCCTTGGCATTCGTGACGTCCTTGAATGCGGCAGCCACGGCTTCCGGAGGATCGACATCCTGCAACTGTACCGCGGCCACCTGCACGCCGGTCCTATAGTCGTCGAGGATGTGTTGGAGAAGTTCCTGGGTGTCGTTCTGGATTTGTGCTTTGCCCGTAGTGAGAGCCTCATCGATTTTGCTCTTACCGATCACTTCCCGCATAGAAGCTTCAGCCGCCTTCCCGATGGTCTCGTCGATATCGGCCACATTGAAGAGGTACTCGCGCGAACTTTTGATTTTATATTGGACGATAAATTCGATCGCCAGAATATTCATGTCGCCGGTCAGCATCAAGGCTTCTTGCGGCACCATCTGCTGGCGGCCCTGACGATCCTTTCGAAACCCGATTTCCACTCGGTGAAGCTTCGCGACCTTCGGTTGCAAGACGCTTTCGATGATGGGAATCTTCATGTGTGGGCCCGGATCCACCACGCGCACGGGGATGCCGAAGCGTTTCACCACGCCTTCTTCGTCCGGCGCCACAATAAAGGCGCTCTGCCAGATGAGGAAGACCGTGAAGGCGACGAGGAGCAGGTTGCGAAAACCGCCGGTCGGAAGCAGATTGCGAAGTTGGCCCTGGGCCTGTTTGAAGGCCTGATCCAAATCGTCGCCCTTCTTGCTCCAAGGGTCTTTGGGGTCCCAGACCATGTAGTGGCTCAATTCAGTGAGGGTGGCAATGTCGCCAGCGGATCACCTTAGCAAAGTGAGGACCGCCGAGCAACACATAAAGGTGTCCGGTTGACTTATCAAGAGTTGTTGATGTATGTTTTCCCCATGAAGGGAAGTACAGTACGACATCCAGCGCGGGCGGCAGAGTTGTTTCACGCGCTTGCGGACGCGACGCGATTGGAGATTCTGGACGAGCTGAAAGAAGGCGAGTGCTGCGTGTGCGAGCTGACGGACCGCCTGCAGGCCGGGCAGTCGCGACTTTCATTTCATCTGAAGGTGCTCAAGGATGCGGGAATGATTTTGGATCGACGGGAGGGTCGATGGATGTACTACTCCGTGAACGCCGATGCCCTTGCCGAGCTCGATGACCTCGTCGATTCGCTCAAGCAGACGAAGCGGGCGCGTCGCGCCACCGGCTGCTGTTGATTTTTTTTCTGCCGAATAGATCAATAACTCTTGATGCATAAAAGGGGAGGCGACGAAATGGACGCACAAGCGATTCGAGATCTGGTCAAGGAAACATACGGTGAAGCCGCTGCACGAGCCAAGAGCGGAGGCAGTTCCTGCTGCGGAGCCTCTCCCGCGCTCATGAATGTCGATCCGATCACGTCCAACCTGTATTCAGATCAGGAGCGCCAGGAGTTGCCTGCGGATGCCGTGGCGGCATCGCTGGGCTGCGGAAATCCAACGGCTCTGGCCGAACTTCATGCCGGTGAGACGGTGTTGGATCTGGGGTCCGGCGGCGGCATCGACGTATTGCTCTCCGCCAAGCGAGTCGGTCCGACGGGAAAAGCCTACGGGGTGGACATGACCGAGGAGATGTTGGCCTTGGCCAGGGAGAATCAGCGCGCAGCCGGCGTGGTGAATGTCGAGTTTCTGAAGGGCGAAATCGAGCACCTCCCCCTGCCTGATCGCTCCGTGGACGTGATCATCAGCAATTGCGTCGTGAATTTGTCCGGCGAAAAGGAGCGCGTGCTGGCGGAAGCCTTTCGCGTCCTGCGTCCCGGCGGCCGGCTGGCGTTGTCCGATATCGTGGTGCGAGGGGCGGTCCCCTCGGAGATCCGACGGAATCTCGAATTATGGGCCGGTTGTGTGGCGGGCGCATTGGAAGAGACGGAATATCGGGACATGCTGGCCCAGGCGGGGTTCGTCGAGATCGGAATAGAGCCGACGCGCATCTATCACGCCGATGACGTCAAGGAGTTGCTGGTCGGCGCAGACCTCTCCAGTGATCTGCTCGTCGCTCAAGTCGAGGGCAAGTTCATGAGCGCATTCATTCGGGCCAAGAAGCCGGCCGTGACGGTCTAACTCCGCCGGGCAGCCAGAGCACCAAGGAGCCAAGGGTATGGAACTCGCACTATCGGTTCATGAGCCGCAGGTGGCCACGAAGCGGCTGTCGTTCTTTGAGCGGTATCTCACGCTTTGGGTGGCGCTCTGCATGGTGGCCGGTGTGCTGATCGGACAGGCAGTGCCGGGTGTGGTGTCGAGCCTGCGAGGGGCTGAAGTCGGGCAGGGCAGCCACATCAATCTGCCGATTGCCGTGCTGATCTGGCTGATGATTGTGCCGATGATGATGAAGGTTGAGTTTGCCTCGGTTCGTGATGTGGGCAAGCGGCCGGTCGGCCTGCTGATTACCCTGTTTGTGAATTGGGTGGTGAAGCCCTTCTCCATGGCGTTTTTTGCCTGGGTGTTTTTCCGGTACGTCTTCGCAGCCTGGATCTCATCCGCCGAGGCCGACCAATACATTGCGGGGGCCATTATCCTGGCTGCGGCGCCCTGTACGGCAATGGTGTTTGTGTGGAGTTACCTGACCGACGGGGATCCCGCCTACACGCTCGTTCAGGTGGCCGTGAATGACCTGATCATGCTCGTGCTGTTTGTTCCGATTGTCGGGTTGCTGGTGAGCGGGGCGTCATCGTTGACCGTGCCGTTCGATGTGCTGTTGTACTCGGTGGCGATTTTTATCGTCATTCCGTTGCTCGTCGGCGCCGGGCTTCGCCTGTGGTTGGTTCGTCGGTACGGGCTGCGGTGGATGGAGGAACAGTTTCTGCCCCGACTCGCGCCGCTGACGATCGCGGCGCTGCTCCTCACGTTGGTGTGCATCTTCGCGTTTCAGTCGCAAAACATCCTGGGGAAAACCGTACATGTCGTGTTGATCGCAGTGCCGATTCTCCTGCAGGTTTACATGAATTCGTCGCTGGCCTATGGCTTGATGCATCGCTGGCGGGTTCCCTACGCGATCGCTGCGCCGGGAGCGCTCATCGGTGCCAGCAACTTTTTCGAGTTGGCTGTGGCGACGGCCATCGCACTGTTCGGGCCGGAGTCGGGTGCCGCGTTGGCGACGGTGGTCGGGGTGTTGGTGGAAGTGCCGGTTATGTTGTCCGTCTGCAGTGTCTGCAACAAGACCAGGCATTGGTTCAATCAGGAGGTCGGCGCATGAAGGCACGAGTGTTGTTTCTCTGTACCGGTAACTCTGCGCGCAGTCAGATGGCGGAGGGGTGGTTGCGGCATCTGGCGGGTGATCGGTTTGAAGTGTTCAGTGCGGGCACTCACCCGGTCGGTTTGAATCCTGTCTCCGTCGAAGCGATGGCCGAGGTCGGCATCGACATTTCGGCGCACCGCTCCAAGTCTGTTTCTGAATTCCTGACGCAGCCGTTCGAGTACGTCATTACGGTCTGCGACCGGGCCAAGGAGTCCTGCCCGATCTGGCCGGGGCCCACACATCTGTTGCATTGGAGTTTTGACGATCCGGCGGCAGTCGTCGGTGCGGGCGAGCGGCGAGCGAGTTTCCGGCGCGTGCGCGACGAAATCGCCGCTGCGCTTCGCAGATTCCTCACCACGACTAAGGCGTAAAGCAGGAGTCAGCGTGCAGAGTCTTGCCCTGTGCGACGTTCCAGTTCGGAGACGCGCGTTTCCAGGCGTCTAATGATCTCCATGAGTCGAGCCTGCGCGTCAGCAGCTACAGGTGGCGCGTTGTCGGTGGCTGGTTGGAGCGTCTTGCTAGAACCCTCGGCTGACGCGCTGATGGGCATGCGATCGATGAGAGCCTGGTTGGTGCGCTCAAGTTCGGCAATCCGGCGTTTGAGGTCCGAGATGGCCTGGGTTTCCGTCCTGTCGCTTACGGAGTTCGGATGAGAACTCAGGCCCTCCATTTCACCGCCTGTCGCATCAGAATGTGTTGCGAGAAAATCCGGGTAGGCGATCGACAGGGTCCGCTCAGGGTAGCGGATGAGACTGCCCGAGCGGGCTTCTGTTTGGAAATGAGGAACGTCAAAAAATACGGCAAAATCCTGCTCGCCGAGGGAGGCGCATGGAAACCTCCATACGTAGTGCAGGGTTTCTCTCACGTCGCCGAGGCGATCGGACGCGCCAACGTCTGATAGAGTGGTACGCACCGGATGCCTGAAATTGTGTAACGCTACCGAGAGCGTATTATCGCGGATTGCGAGCGTTCCTGATGTGATGAGGTTCAGTGATTCGTTCACGGGTGTCACCAGGAGGAACACTACGACTTCTTTCGGGGTGGCTGTTGCAAAAGCGTCCTCGATATGTGGAACGAGCAGGTCGAGATCACGATTGTCAAAGAGTCGTGGGGTGTTCGATGTGCCGGAGAAGGAGCTCAGGAGTCCCACCTTTTCCCTGGCTGACAACGCGGCCAGCAGCCGCCGTACCTGATTCCCGGTGAAACGTACTGGGTGTGATAGGGGTTTCTCCCCGTTGCCGGCCTCACAGTTCTTGTCATGGTCCAACCGAACGAGGAGTTCGGGGGACTCCCGAATGACTCTTGCCGGAGGGAATGTTGTGGTACAGCCCGCGATCAAAATCGATAGCACGATGATGAGAAGCATCTGCACAGGACCACTCCTCCGCCAGTCGAGATGAAACCATGTGGACATCGACACTTCAAGCACGATTCGTGGGCACGAAACTCAAGCACTCGTTCATACCCGGCAGTCCGCCGATTCTACGAATCCCCGCTTTTGTTCCTTTGTAATAGGGGATCGTGGTGGCCGGATCTACATAGTCGGTCGTCAGGTTGTTGAGCCAGCCCTTCGGATGCTCGAACAGCATGAATACGTGTCCGGGCGCATTGGCGTCGACGATGACGGCCATTGCCGTGACGGACCCATAGGGATTAAACAGCTCAACGAGCTCTCCGTTGGTGATGCCGAGCTGACCGGCATCCTGCGGATGAATTTCAACATGGGGAAGCGGCTCACGTCCCATCACATACGGTTTGCGAAGATCGTCATAGAGGGTTTGCCAGCCGTGGTTGGCCCGGCCGTTGTTCACCCAAAACGGATATCGCGCATCGTCGATCAGTGTCTGGATTTGTCGGGGGAAGCCCGGCCAGGGTGCGGGAATGAACGTAAACATTTTGTCGTCCGTGTACAGGCGGGTCGTGCCCATTGGCACTCCATTCCTGATTTCCTGCACGGGTGTCTGCACACCGTTCGTGCCTAGTGCTTGAAGCATGGCATACGTTGTCTCTCCATAGTCTTCCTGGGCGCCTTTTACGCCGGCTGAGGCAGCGCGAAAGACCTCTTCATCAGTGTTCCAGGCGAATCCGGCGAAGCGAGCCGCCATCTCCGTCTTTCCTTCTGCGCGATAGGCGGACTCAAGGCGGTGCGCCATTCGTGCCATGATCTTCCAATCCGGCTCGGCGATGCCGGGGGCGTCCATGAACTTCTGGTAGAGCCTCAGTCGCCGTTCTCCGTTGATGGACGTGAGGTTCATCTCCCCCCATTGCGCGGCGGGTAATACCAGGTGAGCGTATTGGGCGGTTTCGATCGGATAAATATCCTGCACGATCAGGAACAAGCCGCCCTTGTCGAGCGCGTTCATGATCGCGATCACCTTCTCGTCGAGGCTTCCTCCGTTCGTCGAACCCAGGGCCTGGTTTACCAGTGCCGTGCGCTGAGCAAGGGCGACGCGGAAACTCTGGGCATTTAACGTGCCGCCAACGGGATTGCAGCCGGCGACCCAGAACACTTTTGATGTGCCGCCTTTAATTGCGACGTCATCGACATTGACCGGCGGGCGTTGGCCCGGATAGGCTGGTCGGCTATACCCTTCCTGATGCCCGCCCAACCGGCCGCAGCCGGTTCCCGGCTTGCCCAGATTACCGGTCAGCAGCGCGAGGTCGACGGCCGAGGCAACGTTTTCATAGTTTTTGAGACCCCAGATCAATCCCTTCTCATACAAAAACAATGTGCGTCGTCTTGCGGTGTCCGCTTTGGGTTTGGCGATCCACTCTGCAGCCGTCATCATCTGTGCTTTCGAGATGCCTGTCAGCCGTATCGCTTCGTCGAGACTTTGCGACTGGAACACCTGTTGAAACGCCGGGAAATTGTTCGTCCGCTGTGTGATGAAGTTTTGATCCGCCCAGCGCTGTTCATAGATAAGTCGAGAGAGCGCATTGAGGAGCGCGATGTCGGTGCCGTTGTTGATCTGGAGGTGCAGCACATTTTCTTTCCCTGCATGGGCCTCCGCCACGGCCACGGTGGCCGTCCTCCGTGGATCCACGACGATAAGTTTTCCGGAAGCGTGCGTCTCACCTGGAATCAGGCGTTGTTTTTGATCGATCGTCGCGCCGCCTAGGTTGGGCAGTATATGTTCGAGAAAGTAGATGGACTGTGTTTCGTAAGAATTGGCGCCGATCAGCATGATCGTATCAGCCAACTCCGCATCGAGATAGGCGGAAGGCAGCGGGGCGATACCGGCATCGCCGGATGCGAAGACTTCGCTATTGTAGGCCGGGCGGTTGTGAATCGAGGCCATCTTGGTGCCGATGCCGGTGAAGAAGAATTTGCCGACGGCCCAATTATTTTCAAACCCTCCTCCGCCGCCTCCGTGGTCGAAGAACTTCATGGCGATCGTGTCGGGCCCCCACTTGTCCAGACTGGCTTTGATCACCCGCGCCCCCAGCTCGATGGCTTCATCCCACGTCGTGGGGAATTGTCCCCCGCCGCGATAGAGTTGCGGATGGGTCAATCGATCCGCGGTGGGACGATCGGGCGCATAGAGCACATCACCATGCGTCCCGCCACGAACGGAATGGTTGCCCTTGTTTACGATGCAGTCCTTGTCCGGCAGGACAACGACGTTGAAGCGGCGGCCGTTCCGTTCCGTGATCACGTTGTGCATGGCTGGAGAAATCCAGGTGCCGGATTGTTCCGGCTGCTGCTTGGTATAATCAACTTGCAAAGCGTTTTGATGCGGCAGTGCCCCGCCTTCCTTGCCGAGCGGCCACTTGTAGACTTTGTAACCGCAGCCGACGATGCAATAGGAACAGACGGTGGAGAACTGTTGCGCGTCCGAGGGAGGAATGGGAACCCGGTCGTCGCCGTGATAGATCGCACTCATGTTCGAGATCTCCTTCTCATGGATCAATCCGGTTATGCCAGAACATTCGCCTGCCGTCCGTACAGCAGTCCTTTGACGCCTACCGCGTATATGTCGCCGGTCGCATCCAGTTCCAACTCGATGCGGGGCAGGTTGTCGGTCGCCTGCCCGATCACCATGAGGCCGTCCTTCTGTGCGTCGAACATCGCGTAGTGAAGCGGGCAATGAAAAGTGCCCGTTTCAGCGCGAAACACCAAGGCGCCGCCCATGTGCGAGCAACGCCGGCTGAAGGCCACAATGTCCTGATCGGGACCGATTCCTTCGATCGCCGGTCGTCCCAATTTCAGCAATACGACGGGCGAGGCCGGATCGGGATAGGTGGCCAGGTGCTCGGCTCCGGCTTTGAGTTGCCCAATTGCGGCAAGTTTGATGCGAGGGTAGGGAAGGGTCGTCCTGAGCGTCGTGATATCGGAGGACTCCGCTGCCCTGCCGATGGCGGGCATGGCGTTGGCTGCGCAGGCCCCGCCGATCACACAGGCTCCCAGCCTCAAAAAATTCCTTCGCGAGACGGTACTCATAAGCTCCTCCCAGTCGCTGTTTTGGCGCCGACGTTACAGCGCATATTGGAATCGAGTGAAGACTTCATAGATCGAACGTTCGACGCCGGTGGCTTGCGTCCGGTTCGCGAGAAAGCCGCCCATGGAGGCATAGGCCGCGCCCACATCGAGATTAAGATTCTTCGCGATATTGTACGTCACCATAGCTCCTGTTTCCGTGCCCATATAACTGGTTCCGCCGCGCGTGCCGAAGTCGCGGGATCGTGTGGCGGCAAAATAGGCGCTTTCCAGAGTTCCGGTCAGACGGGGCACGATGGGAAATTTGAGCTGGGCTTGCACCGTCACCAGCCCGGCTCCCCCGTTGTTGAGGTTGACACCGAAATCGTTCACATCGCCCGGCGCATTGGCGTTGAAAATATGAGAGTAGCCCCAATAGCCGTTCGTTCCCAAAATCGCTTCCGGCGTGGTGAACTGGTTCGACGTCTGTCCTGCCTTATCGCCTGACGCATAGAGCGCGAACAGGTTGAATGTGCTGGAACCGATCGGCACGGATCCTTCGAATTTTCCCGAATATCCTGTGTGGTTGTTGCCGGTGAGGCCGGTGCCGATCCGGCCGCTGTTAAGCATCAGGTACGCGTTCCAGGCGCCACCCAGGAGCGCCCCGGATGCCGTCAGGGCGGCCCAGTTTTCGTGTGTGTCTCCGATGGAAATGTTTTCTGTCTTGCCGAGGTTTAGCGTATAAAAGTGTCCGCCGATCTTGAGGTCGTAGCTGCCCAGCTTGACCGGCCTATTGTAGTCGGCCACCCACATATCGCCGTCTTTGCCGAACCCCTGGCCGATGGTTCCGGCTTTAAGGTCTGCTGCAATCCGGTAAAATCCGAGCCGATAGTCGCCGTTGCCGATTTTTCCGCCCAATGATGCTCCGCCCACGAAGAAGTCCCACTCGCCGTCCCAGAGTACCCGGCCCACCTGGTCGATGGTTGGAAGAATGCCCACCACCAACGTGTGGTTCTCGATCGGCGTCACATAAATATAGCCATAGCGAATGCCACGCGCCTGAAGCCGGTTGAACGCGTTCGGTGTGCCGTCCGTATTGCCCCCGCTTTCACCGCGCGGATCGCTCGCGGCAGGGCTCGATCCGCCGAATCCGCCTCGATATTCCATCTGCATGTAGGCGCCGACGTTGTCCGAATCTTTTCGCTGAATATCGAACGCCAGCCGCATACGCTGGCGAAAGAAATCGTAACTGGTCGTATCGCCGTAGTTCAGCTTCCCGGATCCGGTTCCCGCCGTGGGCAAACTTCCGTTGTTGATACCGCTTGGGATATTGCTGGCATTGTAGAGGACACGATATTGAGCCCAGACTCGCAGACGAAGACTCTCCAGCGGGACGGCATAGGCATTTTCATTCGCCGGTTCGGGGAAGGGCAGGTTGTCGGCCTGCACAGGAGGGGCGGGAATAAGCGTGATCGCGCCCAATAACAAGGCGCATGAAAACAATCTCAAGAGTGATCGATGATGACGAGGCATGAGCAGACCTCTCTCCTCTCTGAAGTGTCGAAGAATTGAGAGGGTACTGATACATCAATAGATTGAGATATGTCTATATGTAAAACGCATGCGAACGGCGGGGTGGAAGTTTTTTATACAGGAGGCCAGTGAGGCTAGGACAAGCGGGAGAGCAGCAGGTAGGCCAGAGCCGCAAATCCTGCGGCGGCGGGCAAGGTAATTACCCAGGCCAGCACCATGTCACGTACGGTGCTCCAGCGTATAGCAGAGAGACCTTTGATCAGGCCAATGCCGATGATGGCTGAGCTGCTGACGTGCGTCGTCGAAACAGGCAGTCCCAGCCAGCCGGAACAGAGTACCAGCGTAGAGGTCGTGAGGTTTGCCGTGAGGCCTTCAGCATGGTCCATGCGAGTGACTTCTTCTGCCAATACCTCCGTCACCCGCAGTCCGCCGAAATAGCTGCCCAGCCCCATCGCCAGTGCCACGCCCCCGAACGCGGTGATCTGGAACAGAGTGCTCGGCCAGGCGGCGCTCGCACTCCCCAGGAGCAGCATGGCCACGATTTTCGGCGCGTCGTTCGTGCCGCGCGCAAACGACGCGAGTCCGCTGGAAATCCAATGGATGGTGTCCAGCCCAAAAACCAGTCCCTCCAAGCCGGCGCGATCGCAATGAGCGGGTATGTCTACGACCGGCTGTCCGAAGCTTGTACTTTGAAAAACGGTTCGGGTATTTCCCTTGGCGCTGATCGTCACGAGTGCGCGGGAAGCCGGCATCACGCAGAGGCAGGCACCTGCCCATCTATCTGCCAGCAGGCGCACGGACGGATGGAGAAGGAGTGAGATGCCGAGGGCGAGAAAGGGACTCAACAGCAAGGGGAGGGCGATCTTTTTTCCGATGGCCGGCCAAAGTAACCCTTCTCCTGCAAATGCGGCCAGGCCGGTCCCGACGATGGCGCCGGTGAGCGCATGGGTCGTTGAGACGGGCAGTCCTGTCCGTGACGCGAAGAATACCCAGGCCATTGCCCCGAAGAGAATCGCCAATGTGATCGTAGACGAAATGATCGTGCCGGTTTGCAGGAGGCCGTTGCTGAACGTTTTGACCATGGCTCCCGCCACCATGGCCGCAGCCCCCGCTCCGGCCATGGTCCACGCCGTTCCCCATGCGATAGCCGTGCGATAATCGGTCACTCCGCTGCCCACAAGGGTGGCGATGGCTTTCGAGACATCGTTCGTCCCATTGGCGAACGCCAATCCCAGGACGAGGAGGAATGTCAGGCAGGATAGATCCATGCCGGTTAAGAAGTGACGGACCCGCCGCAGGACGAACCTGATCCAGCCGTGCAGCCGTAACAATGGTTGCGCGTGGTAATGCGGCGCCGGTGGAGACGCGACGCATCAAAGTCGCGGATGTGCGAAGGCGCATCGCTGTCTACCGGGAGTTCCAGCATCTGATTGAAGTCGCAATCGTAGAGTCTGCCATCCCAGCTTACGGAGAGGGTATACCGGCACATGACGCCGGCGGCGGCGGTGGGGTTATAGGCCGCGGCAAGCCGTTCCATGTAACCATCGTAGTTCCCGCTTTCCAGCAGAAATTCGAGAAACCGGCTCACGGGCATGTTGGTGATGGTGTAGAGACGGTTGAATTCCACGCCGTGCCGGGTGCGAAGTTCCCTCCGGAATTGGGCCTCAATCGCATCCTGTCTTGGCGGGAGAAAGGCCCCCACCGGATTATGGACGAGATTCAGGGTCAAGCCGGTCCCGTCGCGTCCATAACCGACTTGGTTCAGGCGGCGAAGCGCTTCGATGGATTTATCGAAGATGCCTTCCCCGCGCTGGGCATCGGTCTGAGTTGCCCGGTAGGAGGGGAGGGATGCGACGATCTCCACCCGATGGGCGGCAAGAAATTCGACTAGGTCCGCCTGAGAGGGAACCAGCAGTACCGAGAGATTGCAGCGATCCATGATGTGACGGCCGAGGGCACGGGCCTGCTCGACGATCCACCGAAAATGAGGATTGAGCTCCGGCGCGCCCCCTGTGATATCTACTGTGGGGATGTCAGTGCCTGCCAATGCGGCCATACACAATTCGGCCGTCTCACGCGACATGCTTTCTGTCCGGTCCGGTCCCGCGTCCACGTGGCAATGACGGCAGGTTTGATTACAGAGTTTTCCCACGTTGATCTGAAAGACCGAGATGCCGGTCGCGTGAAGCGGAAAGAGGCCGGTGCGCTGAAGCTGTTCCTCAAACGGGGCACAGGCCTGTGTGCCTGCGAGTACCTTCAATTGCTCAGCGGAAGATGCGAGCGGGTTGTGTTGGCCGAGCAGCGTCAACGCCATCGTCTACCTTCGTCATGATACTGGGAGCATGTCACGGGCAAACTCTCTTTTCTCAGCGTTTCTGGCGTAGCGTTAGCAAGGTTGTGGTAGGGAAGCGCAGCTCACAACAGCCGAAATCCAGTGTCTGTCCTTCCCGGCCTTTGAGCGCTCGCTGCAGGGTTGGCGACACTCGATAACAAACCTGTTTGCCGTGCCTATGCCCCTCCACCAATCCGGCATTCCGAAGAATCCGAAGGTGGTGAGACGCATGCGGCTGCGGGCAGTGCAACTCTTGCGTGAGTTCGCTCACACATTTTTCGCTCAACAGCAGCGATTCCAGGATACGCAAGCGCGTTTCGTCGCCCATGGCCTTCAAGACTGCGGCGCACTGACGCGGAGTCGTGAGGTTGCCGATCGTTGAGTGCGGCATCAGCAGCAATTCCCTTCAGGCGAACAACTCACCGCCTCACCGTCCACCCCTGCCGAGGCTCGCTGGTAGATCGTGAAGTGAGGGCGATAGGCCTCCTGCGTCAGGACCTGGAGGGTCTTGGAACAGATTTCCAACGGCACGCCGCGGTAGTACTGGTGATGATCGTCGTCCTCGGCACTGATGATCGGCCCGGTGAGAATCGCATAGGTGCCCTGCCAGACGCAGGGCTTCTGCTCCGGATGGATCGCGCACCAGCGTGGGTCGGAGTCGGTGAGTGTGACGGGCTCGGGGCCGAGAAGAAACAGCGAACGAAGCGGCTCGCTCTGCAGCAGTTGCGCGCTGGGGCCATCGACGCGGTGAGGTACGCCGCGTTCGTACCGTTGGCCCAATTCATCTGTGACGCTTGAGAAGGGGCCCCGGAGCGTGGCATAGGACGAGACCTTTCCGTCGGCAATGGCCGGAAGCTTGTATCCGGTAAGCGTCACCGAGAGGAAATGGATGCCGTCGATCGACTGCCAGGGCGTGGACTTGATTTGGTGGACGGCGCGAAATCCCGCATCGACCATCCCGCCGATGTAGTCCTGCACCTGCAAGGCGCCGGACAGACAGTCGCCCCACTTGGCTGCGTCATGCACCAGGTATTGCGGCACAACCTGGTCCGACACGATGTCGGAAATCGTAAACCGGCCGCCCGGTTTGATCACGCGGTACATCTCGCGGAAGACCTTGCGCTTGTCGGGAGCCAGATTGATCACACAATTGGAAATGATCAGATCGACGCTGGCGTCCTCCACCGGCATGGCATCGGCCATGCCCTTGCGGAACTCGATATTCGATGTCGCGTACCCGAGGTTTCCGGCCACGATGGGCGCGTTGCGGCGGGCGATCTCCAGCATGGTGTCCGTCATGTCGATGCCGATGACCCGGCCGGTGGGTCCCACCCGGCGCGCCGCTTCAAAACAATCGATTCCGCCGCCGGAGCCGATATCCAGTACGGTTTCGCCCGGTCGAACGGTGTTCAATCCGGCGGGAGTGCCGCAGCCGTAAGAGATGGTCAGGACTTCTTCCGGAACAAACGATTTGAGGTCGGCAAAGTCGTACCCGGTCGGGCAGCACATCTGTTCGCCGGCTGCGGCGGCCCGGGCATAGCGGTCGCTGACTTTCTGGGTGATATCGTCGATGGCCATAAGGTCCTCGGATTGGGATGGGGGAATGTAATCGGATTGATCTATCAAGAGAAGAGGCGGCAGGTCAACATCGGGAGACGGGGGCAGCCGGTTCGACTGCCCCCGCGCGTCGGACGCGTCGGACGAATCCTAGTGACTACCGCATCGAGGCCATCGGCTTCTCGACAATGTCGCTCTTCATCGGGCCCAATGCGCCCAGCAACTCGTTCTTCTCCCGTTCCGGCAGCTTGAACTTGTTCAGGGTGGCCACCAGGTCGCCGACCAGCGCATCGAAGTCGCTGCTGCTGACCCCCATGCCGGCATGGGTACTCTTCATATCCCGCCCGGTGTAGGTGCAGGGCCCGCCCGATGCCTGACAGATTTGATCGACCAGCATCGACTTCAGACGCGGGATGTTGGCGTTGGCGAACTTGCCGTTGATGCGGGTATCGGCGGCCACGCGACCGACGAAGTCGTCCACCACTGCGGTAATGGCCGTTTTGCCCCCCAGCCGGTCGTAGAGCGATTGTTCAGCTGCTGCGGTGCCGGCCGGTCCTGAGCCGACGGTATTGCAGGCCGCGACGGTGAGCGCGAGGCCCAGGATCAAAGAAAGGGATGCCATTCGTTGCGACATGGGAGTACCTCCTGGTTATGGGTCTGACGGTTGGGCCGGGTGTGTCTCGACATCGACCGGCTCTCTGTCTGGAACTACGAAGGCGCTTTGTGGTTGGATTTCAGGCTGGTGAAAAAACGTCGTTGTGCGGGCATAATCGTGGTGCTAGAGTTTCGGCGGATCGGCGCAGGCAGAGGGAATCTCATTCACCGGGCAGACTCGTAGCTCTTGACGAGGATGCGCATGATTCAATCAGAGGCTATGGCAGAGGCACCTTCGATGCATGAGCAGGAATGGGCGGGACTTCTCGCGCGTATTGCCGTTGGAGATCAATCCGCACTGGGGGAGCTCTATGATGCCAGCAGCGCCAAGGTCTTCGGTTTGGCGATGAAGATTCTCGGAGATCATGCGGCTGCCGAGGAGACGACCTTGGATGTGTATGCGCAAGTCTGGCGCCGCGCCTCCAGCTACGACGCTGAGAGAGGCACACCGGGCAGTTGGCTGATGACGCTCGCGAAGCATCGTGCCATCGACCGGTTCCGGAGCAGCTATCTGGAGCGGGGGCGGCACGTCCCGTTCGAGCAAGCGGCCGAGTTGCCGGGGCACGAGGCGACTCCGGAGCAATACAGCGCGGGGCTGGAACGGCAACGATTGGTGCAGCAAGCTCTCGCGAGCCTTTCCGTCGAGCAGCGCCAGGCGATCGCCTTGGCCTACTACTGGGGTATGAGTCAGAGTGAAATCGCTGAGCAGTTGAAGCTGCCGCTGGGGACGGTCAAGACGCGGATGCGGCTGGGGATGATCAAGTTGCGCGAAGTCTTCGCGCCTCACGGGGAGGGGTTGCTGTCATGACCGATCCTCGTCACGAACAAGACTTGGCGGAACTCGCGGCACTCTATGCGTTGGAGGCGCTTGGGGACGACGCGCAGCGGCAGTTCACGCGTTCGTTGGAGACGGCGTCAGCCTCCACCAAGGAAGAGGTGGCGGCGTTTCAGGAGGTGGTGCAGGAGCTGGCGTTCAGCGGTCCCGCCATCGCGCCTCCGGCGTCGCTCAAGGCCAAGCTCATGGCCCGCATCGCACAGGAACCGCAGGAGCAAGAAGGCGCGGGAGACTTTACGTTTGTCCGATCGGCGCAGATGGCATGGCGGGATTTGGGCCCCGGCGTATCCATGAAAATGCTGTTCAACGATTCGGCCGGGATGCGGGCTACGATGTTGTTGCGGCTGGCTCCGGGTGGAAAACTGGTGGCACATCGTCACAGACAGGTCGAAGAGTTCTATGTGCTGGAAGGGAGCTGCATCTGCGCCGGGGAATTTCTCCGGGCGGGGGACTACCATCGTGCCGAGGCCGGGAGTGTCCATCCCATCACATCGAGCGACGCGGGCTGCCTGGCCCTGGTGATGACCTCGACACAGAACGAACCGGCCGGGTAATCCCCTCACTTCTATTGCCGTCGCCTTGACGGTTTTCCGAAGACCAGCCAATAGATCGTCAGGTTCACCAGCACCACCATTGTCCCCAAGAGAAACTGAATGTGGCTGGTCAGCCCTGCCGGATACATCAGTGGCAGGAGGTAGTGGCCGATGAAGTCGGAGCCATAGGCTGACTCCCGGGCCAGGGCCCGCAGCGTGTTTTCAATCGGGGTGAGCGGGCAGATCCAACCGGTGTACTCGACGATCGCTCCCCAGATCGCAGCCGGCAGATGCAGCCAGGCAAGGCGAGGCCATTTCAATAGCAGCAGTCCACCCGTCACGACGAAGAGCACGAAGGTCAGGTGCAGCAGCAGCACGAGATCCGCACCGATTCGGTACCACATGTGCGGCAGTCTGAAGAAACGGCGCGATGAAGGCAATCAGGCGACCGCGAGCGTCGCCGGTTGCCGCGTCCCTACAGCTGAGCGGGACGGTCGTAGCCCTGGGGCGTCGCGGTGAAGGGGAGGGGCAACTGCGAGGTAGGTAATGTGACGGCGCTGCGGGCCCAGACGATCAGGTGGTCCGGGTCTTCGAGAATGTCGGTGGGTACTTCGTAATACTGTGCGAGCGTTTGCTTGGCATTCGGGCGGAAGGGATGCATGCCGCGCGCGCGATAGAGCGCTTGCGTCACGTCGTTTGTTTTGAAGTAGAGGCGTCCCTTGTGGATGATGCCGAAGAAGGTGGCCCGCTGGTAGAGGCCGTACCCGCCGAACATGGCTTTCCCTCTGAGCTCAGGCATTTCGCCGAGTTGATCCAGGACGTAGTCTTTGAAGCTGTCGTGGCGCATGTATTCGGGCGTGCGGTCGGTGACCAATCGGCGCGGGCGCCGGCTCACGTTGGCCTCGTCAAGGCGGGCACTTTGCACCGATGGCAATATAATTTCAACGTCTTTCCGGGCAGGCGGACGCCCCCACCCCGTTGATCACCTTTCGGTGTGGTCGAATCATCTGTTGCCGCCGGGGCTGTCAGGGGAGCTCGCAAGGGGTTTCGCTAGTGCCGTCCTCCCGGTGACAGCGGTACAAGGGCTATAGGTAACTCACCACACGTGGAGGACGGTATGCGTACATTCATCATTGCGGCTGTCGCGGGGTTTTGTCTGTTGACGGGGTTGTCGCTCTCTGCCGGAGCGGGGGAAACCAAAGCCAAGATCGAAAAGGGCAAAGGGGAGCTGAAGGGCGATCTCGAAGAAATGAAGGGCGAAACCAAGGCGATGAAGGAAGAGTTGAAGGGCAACGACACGAAGGCGGAGATGGAACGGGCGAAGGGCAAATTGAAGGGAGCAGGAGAACGGGCCAAGGGGAAGATGAAGGAATTGAAGGAGAAGGCGACGGACTAGCACTGGCTTGGTTTGTGTCCGGCCCGCCGGCTCGTCAAAACCGGCGGGCTGTCTTCCGAACGCTTCGGCGCGTCGGCTATCGCGGCTTGCGCGCGCTGACGATCCTCACCGCAATCGGCAACGAGACCCCCTGTGGCCCGCGAAATTCATTCACGGCCTTGATGATGCCCCGCTCCGCCTCCGCCTGTTGCTCCTTCGTCAATTTGGCAAACAGGTTTTGAATCGGTGCGGCGATATCCATCAGACCGCGAAAGAATTCTTCCGCCGTGGCATAGGTCACCTCGGCCGTGAATTCTTCATCGTCGAGCGGCTTGAGGCCCGCGCGTTCGAACATGCCGGCCAGGTCGCCGGCTTTCGCGAGACGGAAGATGCCGGGCGCCTCAGGGTCGGGCGGCGGCAAGGGCGTGATGGTTTTGATCACATCCATGGGAATCCGAATGAACGGATTCTTGTCCGGCGCGGACCAGACTGCGGCCGCGACATACCCTCCCGGTTTCAGCACCCGGGCGATCTCTGCGGCAGCCTTCGGGATTTCCGGCAGGAACATCAGGCAGAACCGGCTGATCACGGCATCGATCGAGCCGGTCTCGAACGGCAGCGAAGTGACATCCCCGGTACGAAACGCCACGTGCTCCAGACCGAGCGTCTTGGCTTTGCGCGTGGCGACCGCCAGCATGGATTCAGCGAGGTCGATCCCGACCACGCTGCCATCCGATCCCACCACCTCGCCGGCCAGGAGCGCCGGATAGCCGGTGCCCGATCCAAGATCCAACACCCGAAGCCCGGGCCGCACCCGCGCATCGGCCACCAGTCGGTGGTTGATGAAGGCCATGTTGCGGTTGAAAAACTGATCCCATTTGTCCCAACCGGCCGCAACGCGATTCCAGTCCTGACGCTGGGCTTCGATCACAGCCTCTGGTGTTTGTGACGGCATCGGAGTGACTCCTTGTCGGACAGAGCGGGGAGGAAGATTATTTCACGCGCTCAAAGGTAAAGACCTTCGGCACGTCTTTTCCGGCCTTGCTCAAGGTCCAGGTTTGGGTGAAGTGATCGTGATCTTTGACGTCGATGACCAGCTGGCGCATATGTACATCGGTCGGGTTTTTCAAATTCGTCGCATCCACGAAGGCGAACGTGATGGCCTTATCGCCCTCTTTGATCGCGGCGGCGCGCATGCGCGGCTGGTTATTGAGGGAGCAATAATGCGTCAACATCAGTTGGTCGCCGTCGCTATAGTACATGGTCGTCATCGGAGGGCTGTCGGGGGGAGTAAGGGTTTCAGTGAGGGTAGTGCCGCCCGAACTGAGTGCAAACGCAATCTTGTGGGCCTTCCCTTCCGCGTCGGCCCCCTTCCATTCTCCGACGAGAAACTTTAAGGGGGTCAGGCTTGTATCGGGAGCGGTATCGGTGGCTTGTGTGGAGAGCGGGACGAGGAGCAGGACCAGAGTCACGAGAACGCGAAGAATTCCACGCGGCATGCAAACCCTCCATCAAACAAGAAGATGCCGAACACGATTCAGTCAAGCATGTCTCCGAGGTTGAGATCAAGACTTTTTCCGACGCTGTCGCAGAACCGGACAGCAGGAACGGCAGAGTGAATCAGAAATGCACGTATACTAAATTTGACCGAAGGGAAAAACGGGAGTCTTCCGCGGGGCTGGAATTCCGGGGCAGTGGGAACGTGCGCCATGAATTTGAGAGACCAGGCCCGGCGATAGGTTTCCTGAGACACGCACTGCAGGCCGGTCTACCCGAATAATTTCGGCGCCTCGATCTCGAGGGCGAGTCCCCTGCGGCCGTGGCGCAGGCGCTTCAAGTCACGTCAAATAACCTCACCGTGCGACTCCATCCTGCGCGCCAGGCCCTGCGGGCCAAGCTCGAACAGACCTGCGGGCTTTGCACCGGACACGGCTGTTCGAACTGCACCTGCGACGTCTTTCTCCTCCTCCCGGCGGTGTGAGGAGAAGGGCCGGCGCCCTGTAATAATTCCCGCCTTGCTTCGTCTGTAGGGGTGAACGGCTGATTTCACCACTCACGGGGAGGACTCATATGGCTCATCACCAATCAGCAACGATCACCGCACCGCGTCACCCAGCGCCGCGAAGTCACGATCACCACACCCACGGGCATGACTGTGTGCAGGCCCACGGCGATCACCTTGGACGTCATCAGCCTCACGAGCATCGAGCAGCGAACCACCAGGCCACCTCGCTCGACCGAACGGCGCTCATGGCGACCCTGCATTGCTTGAGCGGCTGCACCATCGGCGAAGTGCTCGGGATGGCGATCGGCACGGCGTTGGGCTGGAGCAATTGGCCGACGGTCGGCCTGGCGGTTGTGCTGGCATTCTTCTTCGGGTATGCCATGACCTTGTACCCGTTAAGGCGGACAGGTATGGCTTGGGGCGCGGCGCTGGGACTGGCCTTTGCATCCGATACCCTCTCCATGACGACCATGGAACTGGTGGACAATGCGATCATGGTGATGATTCCCGGTGCGATGGACGCCGGGTTGCCTGATCCGTTGTTTTGGGGCAGTCTGGTCTTGTCCCTGCTTCTGGCCGGAGCGGCGGCATTTCCCGTCAACCGCTGGTTGATCGCGCGGGGCAAGGGGCATGCGTTGGTACATGGGCAGCACTGCCATTGAGCCGGTTCGGCTGCTATCGTCGATCCGCTGCTGCGACATGCCTGGCTGCCGATGAGGGGCAGCCAGGCTGGTGGGCTCGTCTCGCGACGCGGCTCGACGATGTCGCAACGAACCGTCGCGAGGGTTTTGATCAGTTTGATTGAGGAGCAATTCAGCATGACGATCGGGACCTATATGCGCATGCTGGCGATCGTGGCCACGGCCTCGGTCGCCTTCGCGCTGGCCGGGTGCAGCCAGTTCGAGCCGCGCGACAAGCGCTTCTATTACCGGGCGCTGTGGAATTTTTCGTTGCGGGAAGATCTGGCCGAACTCGACAGTGAGTTCAACGGCGTGGACTTCGGCCATTCCAATCTGTACGAGAACCTGTTGCTGACCGGCGGTCAGGACGTGCCGGCCATTGAGGAGCGGGCGCGCAAGCAGACGCTCGCGTTTATCGCGACCAAACCCCGACTGAACCCGAACGAGGAGGCGATTGCGCCGACCTACATGAAGCTGGCCTGGCGCGCGCAGAATACGTTCGACGAAGCCCATGCCCTGCACCGCGCCACGTACGACATTGCGGTGTCGGATGAGCCGGACAAGGATCGGGCCATCCGCAATGTGTTGGCCTACTATAAGGACAGCGCCTACGCGATCACCTCGAAGCGATTGGATCACCATCGGCTGGACCAGTTTCCCTATTCCAAGGCCTTCAGGACACGCTTCCCGTTGTTCAACGCGACGATCTGGTCGTACCACTATCTGCAGGTGGCCGTGTACGACCCGCTGCAGGCCGCACGCGACCTTGCCGCCAAGACGCAGGCGGTCCGGCCGATCCTCGCGACCTACCGGCGGTATCTCGAACAACCGCCGGTACAGTGGACGTTCATGCCGCTTACGGCGGAACTGAGTCCGCAGTTTGCCGCGCGGTATCCCGAACTGGCCAACATCTTCGACAACCTGCACATGTTGCACGACAACATCAGCGACATTCTTGCGAGTGAGCGGATTCCGACCTGGGAGGCGAAGCGGGCTGAAATTTATCGCCTGCTGAATCACTACTATCTGGCGAGTGCGGATGCGACCAATCCGATGGTCGTGCAGGGTCAGGAGCATCACCATTGAGGATGAGTAACGGGCGAGTCCATGCGTTCGTATTCGGCGCGGCCCTCACGCTGGCGACCGGGCCGCTGTTCGCCTTGGACCATGACAACCTCGATCCCAATCGTCCGATCGGAATGGAGGATGCTTATGCCATCCCCAAAGGGGAGATCGGCCTGGAGGGCGGCGTGCGGTTCAACGACCGTCGAGAAGGCCGCACGCAGGTGACGTTTCAGCCGCAAATCATCTACGGCGCCTTCGCCAATACGCAGATCGAAATTCAAGGCGATCTGTTTACCGACCCGCGTTCCATCGTGGGCGCGAACAAGTCCGGCGATCTGCACCTGGGCGTGCTCTACAACTTCAACACGGAAACGTTGATGCTGCCGGCGTTGGCCGTCAGGGTCGAGGCGGATCTACCCACCGGCGTGAATTCCAAAGGTGTCGATACGCAGCTCACCGGCATCCTGACCCGCTCGTTCGGACGGCTGCGGGTGCACCTCAATGCGGGCTATACCGTGGTGGGATCGCCGCAAGGACAGGAGCGGCCCGGCGCCTATCGAGCCGTCGCCGCCGTCAGTTACCCATTGGGCTATCCCACGAGCTTTCGCGATACGCTGATCGCCAGCGTCTATACCCGTCAATCGGACCTGCGCGGGCAACAGAATCACACCGGTATTGAAGTCGGTATCCGGCACCAATTGACCTCGCGCGTCGTGCTCGACGGCGGGCTCGGCACCGAGTTTGTCGGGCCGGCGGATCGCGCCGCGCTGCTGGGGACGATGGGGGTCTCCGTCGGATTTTAGAGATGGGGGCGGAGTCCGGCGTTGCTCCGTGGCGCGAAGGGACGGAGCGTCTCAGCGTACGAGGCTCAGTTTCGCCATGTGCCAGAGACTCTCCGCCAACCAGCGGCTGTCTTTGAACAGATGGGCCAGTTCGGACGTGAGGATGAAGAAGGCGGGGTAAAACAGGTGGGGGCTGGTTTTGCTCCAGGTCAGGGCCGGTTCCACGAGTTTCACAAAAACGGCACGCCATTTCCAGATCACGGCCACGGCCGTCACGCCGAGCAACGCGCCCGACAGGATGTCCGTCGGAAAGTGGAGACCGACATAAATTCTCGGGAGGGACACAATCACCGCTGCATGGAGAAAGGCGAAGGCGCCCACCAGCGGGGACACCAACCAGAGGCCGGCGGCCAGGGCAAAGAAGAGTGAGGCATGGTCGCTGGGAAACGAACTCCACCCGGCCAGAAAATCCTCCGGCATGGTGTAGGGCAGGGTGAAATCCAAACCGGCGGTATGCACCGGACGTGCGCGGTAAGGGAGGATGAGCTGAAGTACCCGGGCGATTGCCATCGCCGCGAAGGCCGCGAGGATTGTCAGGAGGACAGTCTGTCGATGGTCCCCACGATGGGGATCGCGAAACCAGGCCCACCAGATGAGCGGCAGCGAGAGATACCCCTTCAACGCATCGCTGTCGCTGATCGTCATGATCAGGCTGTCCACGGCCCAGGACCGTTGGGCAAATTGGTTGAAGAAACCTAAGACGGCGGTGTCGAATCCGTTCATATGCGACTCATCTGCAGAGTGGAGTCCTTGGCACGTGAGTCAGAGGCCATGGGTCTCGGCTCATGCCGGAGCGCAGGTGTGCTACAACGGCAAGATAGCGGAGGTCAGGCCTGTTGTAAATGCTTATAGGTCAGATCGGTGACAATCGAAAACTGTTTTCGTCATTCGAGCGCTCGACGTGAGACTCGCGTCTACGCCGACCAGGGCCGATGTGCCCTGGTCGAAAGCCATTCTGGAGGGATTGGATCTGCCCGTCGCATGGGATCGATCACCACCTTCTTGACGGCCATTCGGCCCTAGGCAGATAATGCGCCCGTCGCCAGGAGGCAGGCATGGGACGGGCCGGCCGGATCGCACGCGGAATCATGGTACTTGGCAGCGTGCTGCTGCTCGCCTCCTGCGGGGATTCCTTCAATGACGCGTATTGCGAGGCGAACAACCACCGCAACCAGCTCACCGTCGAACACCTCACCCACGTCCTTGAGCAAAAACGCAATCAGCCCGGACTCTATCTCGCGCGTGCCCGCTGCCACTATTTTCTCGGCGCCTATACGCAAGCCCTGCAAGACGCGTCCGAGGTCGTTCGCCGGCTGCCGAACAAGGCCGATGCCTATCTCCTTCGCGCCAAGGCAGGCAAGATGCTCGGGCAGATTCCACAGGCGCTGCAAGACTACAGCGCCGCCATCAAATTCCAGCCGACCGCCGAAGCCCATTATGGCCGCGGGTTGACGTACCTGCGGGAATATCCGGGGAGGGATCGCGACGCGTTGGAGGATTTCACCGCCGCCATTCGCCTTGATCCCAAACATGTCGGCGCCCATGCATTCCGCGCTCAGATCTACAGCCGCCACGAACAATTTCAGAACGCCCTCGCGGATTCGGAGACAGTGCTCACTCTCGATCCCGCCACGCCCAATGCCTACTGTAATGTCGGCTTTGCGCACTATGCGCTGGGGCATGATGCCGAGGGCCGCAAGTTTCTGACCACCTGCTACCAGAAAGATCCCGACCCCCGGACGCGCGGGTATTACGAGACCGAAGTGAACAAAGTGCTGTATGCGCGAAAGCCGAAGCGGAATTCCGGCGGGAGCCACGTCGCTGAAGGCGGGGTGAAGACGCCCTACGATCGGGAGATGGAACGGCAGCAGCATGTCTACGAGAGCCTGCGCAATTCAGGGTTCAACGATCGGGCCGAGGCTTGCCGGACGGATGGGTCGAAGTGTTAGGAGAGGGGCGTCCTGAGTGAGCCCCCTTGCTCGCGCAACGCGCGGCCTGAGAAGACCCTCGTTGGACGACGCGCAGTGGGGGCGCATTCAGGACGCCCCTTGAGGGGGTAGGGAGAAAGTGGGGAGAGCATTAGACATCGCCGGCTCACCGTCTCGCCGGCGTCCACAAACGTGACGCTCCTTATTCGTTGCGTCGTGGACCTCGCAGACCGCGCACGATCTGAATGTGCCCGGCCCATGCGCGCAGTGAAGAGGTATCCCATTAGGCTATGCTCTCTATTACATGTAAGCCTGCACTATAGATGCAGGCTGTAGGTTTATGTTTCTGCTCACTGGGAAGCAGAGGATAAGGTGAGGGAGTATTCCCATGTCACTCACTGTCTAGTCCGCTCTTTCAAGGATACACTGTGAATGCATGGAAGGTTGAGAATCCGGCCCCAGTCACGGCCTACCAAAGGCGATGGTTGCTGAGAGCCAGGCTCAGAAATCGCCTCATTTGGATTGCATTCGCTGTAATTGTTTTTAAAGTTTTTTTTGATATGGCCGGAGTAGCGTTGCTAGTAATCGATCTCACGGCCGCGTGTGCATTCTTTGTACTGCTGACCTCGATGTTGATCATCTTTCTGAATTCATGCCCTCGCTGCAATAAAAATTTTTATTCGAGCGGGTTTCGCGGGTCGAATGCTTTTACGAATCGCTGCATGAATTGCGGACTTGCCTGGAAGGACATGAGATGAATGGGAGACAACACCATGCCTGAAGATATATTTGGCTTGAACGTGCTGGGGAAGGATGGTTCAGTACACGATTCGTGTGGCTTCTCGATGTGGCTGCCGATCTCATGTGGCCTTAACATTGATTGACAGTCAGCTACCGTCATCGGTATTCTCAAAAAATATCGGGAGGGTTTGTGATGGCACTTCTTCTCGCGTTTTACCTCATCTTTTCCGCAGTCATTCCCGCAGCAGCATTGGAGGATTCTACGGCCACCGCCGGCTTGGTCATCAAGGCCGATGTCTTGTATTGGGAAGAGGGCGAACTGGTCGTGAAAGAATTCTCCGGCCACGAAGAGCGCTTGAAGGTGACACCTGAGACCAAAATCGAGGGCGTGGTGGGCGGTCGCTTGAAGACCGGCGACAAGATCGTGGCGCAGATCACCGACGATCGTAAGGCGCTTTCGATCAAGTTGCAGGTTCCGGACGGCCGGTAGGGGCCTCTCCTCCGAATGCCTGCTGTATGGTGTTCAAAATGGACGCCCTTTTCGTTCGTCGTTCGTGAAACGTCGTTCGTATCTCGTTTCAAAGCGGACAGTGATATGTTCTCGTGATACGCTTCACGGATTGGCATGCGACGGAGAACAAAACCGGCGAGCTTTCTGAACAGCCGTTAATCGAGGATTGAGAATGCGCCGATAAAATACGGTCCCTTCGCCGCCTGCGCGCCTCTGATCCGCACTTCAGTCACATCTTGAACCCACCCGCCGACCAGCCAGGGATTGGGGGCCAGGTTCGACCAGTACCACCAGCTGCCGTTTGATTTCCTGAACCAGAATTGAATCGGCTCAGTGCCGGTCACCCGGATGATCGGCATGTCGAACACACGGGGCTGATGCGTCACCCGGTCCTCCATCCAGATTTTGATCCAGTGATCCTTTCCATGGGTGCCGAGGGTTCTCGGTTCATGAATCCAATCGGCGGCGATGCAGTCGTCACCGACGTTCCGTCCAAAGCCCGCTCCCGGTCCGTCGCCGGGATCGACAAAGCAGGGGGTGAGCAGACTTGGACTGTCAAAGACCAGGTGAATATGGCCATAGGTCATATCGTCTACGTTGATGTAATTGCCGAAGCAACGATGACGATACGTCCAGCAGGCCTGATGGGTGGCATTACAGGGTTGCAACTCGCCTGAATTGTCGATGCCGGTGGGGTAGCCGAAGTTCCCTCTGGCCTGCCCGTAGATATAGGTCAGCGCGAACGTGTTATCGAAGTCCACGACACAGTCGCCGAGCCAGTCGTGAGCGTTGGCCGGTGTGGAGGCCAGTAACAGTCCGCCCAGGATGACGGTGGCGCAGAGCAGCAGCGTGCCGAGTGGTATCCGCTTCATGGTCCGTTCCTTTCTTGCTCAAATCGGGCTCCGTTCACGGTTACTTTCCGGTCGCCTCTCGTAGTCGCCGAAATGCCTGATCACGCTCGGCTTCCGGCAGAAGCAGGGCCGCATGGTGATACCGATCCACCAAACGCTGCTTCTGCCGAAAGTTTGTGGCTTGGGTAATCTGTGTGAGCAAGCCGTTCAAATCGACAGGACCGGGGGGAGTTTGCTGGTGCAGCGACGATTCCGCCAACATGGCGCGCACTTCCTCATCGCTCGCCTGGCGAGGGCCTTGCAGGGTTTGTCCGGCTTCTCCGAGCGGCCCTCCCGGCACGAACTGGTGAGGAGGAGGCGGGACACATCCGTAGAGAAGCAGTATCAGCAGGGCGATCCGGCGCATCGTTCCCTCCTTGTCCTCTGCTGTCGATCCTGGAAGCGTGGCCAGAAAGCTCGCTCCGCAAGAGGTCTGGTCACGGCTTTCCATGACGCAAGCTCTGCGCCATCGAACTCAGGCAGAGCCGCTGCACGTAATAACAATCGCTTGGAAGCGGTGTCTTGAACTGCTGGTATTGGCGGGTGGCAGAGGAGGTATCGCATCGGATACAGATCCGTATCCCATCCGATACCACTACGTAGTCATGTTCAGGCCGACGGAAGCAAGCCGCTGGTGGCTACTGGGGCCGGACGGCACGGATTGACAGAGTGATCGACAACACGTAGCCTAGATACCTGTCTGTCCGCCCTCCGAATCACGGCAATCGTTTGCTCATCGGGAGGCCCGCATGCTCACTCCCCCGCCGGTTCGTTTCCAGATGTCGATGGTGGCCGCGATCCTATCCTGCCTACTCGTCTCCTGCGTGTCCTTGGAGTTCGACCGCATGACAGGCACGGCATTCCCTTCGCAGCATACGGTCAATGGCCAGCCCGTGACGTTGAGTTCGATTTTCGACGATGCAGGCATCAAACTAACCGTGGAGGAAGACGACACGGGGATTCAGCCGCTCAACATCGCCGAAGATGATTGCATCAGCGATGCCGAATTGTCGACGTTAGAAAACGGGCATCGTCACCTGTCGCTCTTTCCCACGGCTGCTTGTCCCTTTGCGTTCTGCAATACCTATCACCTGTATGGTGCGGTGGTGAATCACTACGGCGAGGTGCTCGATGTTTGTCTGCCTGAATTCATCCTGGGCAAGATGTGGCAGGGACATACCAGGTCGGCCTTCGCCGTGTTTTATCGCATGAACACCATCCAGTCCGGCGGGCCTGAATATTTGCGTACGACAGCCCACGAGATCGGTCATGCCTTCAATCTTCACCACAGCGACGGTGACGGCACCTCGATCATGACACAAAGCGACGACCTGACGGGTGATCCGGTGTACCGCTTCTCCGAGCAGAGCCGGGACCATTTGGCAAACCATCCCGGGCAGTGCAAATTCCCCGGCGCCATCGGGGCTGCGCCATTTACGTGGGTCGCTGATGAGCACGCGGTATGGGCGCATCCTCTGGAAGAATTAACGATCATCGATTGTCAGTGAGGCCGAAGGTCACCGTATGGAACTGGTTCGTGCCGCGCGGGTCGCCGGGAATTTCTGCTTCGTTTGCCTGATCGCGCTGATGGTCTTCGTGGCGCGGGCAGACGGCGGCCTGGCTCAGGAACGTCCCGGCTCTCTTACACTCGAACTCAAGCTTGAAATCGAAAAGCCTGCTGTGACGCTCGGAGAACCGGTCTATGCGACGGTCCGGCTCATCAATGTGGGCGAGATGCCGGTGGAGGTGTTCAAGCTGCTCGATCCGCAAATCGGTGCGCTCCAGATCGAAGTGTCGAGTGCTAGCAAACCCCGGTTGGTCTTCCTGCCTTTGTTTTACGCGGATGCCGTACGAACGCGGTCGGCCTTGGCTCCGGGCAAGGCCGTCGTGGCGGTCTTCCCGATCTTTTATGGCGCGCTGGGATGGACATTCGACCGACCGGGAACCTATCGCGTCACGGCCGAATATCGTCCGCAGGCTGGGGCTCAACGCGAACGGATACGGTCAAGTGCGGTCGGCGTGACGGTGACCGACGAGAATGGAATCGGCGCGTCCCTTCTGACCGGCACGGTCGCCAGTGAGGAAGCGGCAAAATTCCTGCTTTGGCAACGGGGCGATCAATTGCAAGCGGGGCAGGCGCTGTTGACCAACCTGCTGACACAACATCCCGATTCGCCGGTGGCCGAGTACGCGTGGCTGGCATTCGGGAGAAATTTGAGCCGGAGTTTTCGCAATTATGCCGCAGGGAAGATCCGTGAAGCGGACTGCGAGCCGGCGTTGAGCTATTTTCAGAGAATCCGATCGGACCGGTTGCCGCTCTTCTTGCAGATCCAGCAACGCTTGGATGAAGCCCGTTGTTTTATCAAGCTGTCTCAGCCCGCTAAGGCGCGCGATTCGATGAAGCGGGCGGAACAACTACGCGACGGCCGCCCTGAATTTAATCTCGCTTTTCAACAAGCGATACGGTTGGAACCGGCGTTAGGCCATCGCCTGGACATCGACCCGGTGTCCCCGTAATCCTGCCCCATGAACCTCGGCGGCTGTCTTTTCTCCCGACATCTATGAGGATGCGGACAACGTTCGACAGCGGCGTTCTCGACACCCGTGAAGCGTCTCTCGTCGGGGTCAGAGCGTATGACTGATAGTAGAGACGCCGACTCTCGATTTTTGACCATAGGCTATAAGCTATACGACACGCTCTTTTCTGCGGACGAGAGACGAACGACGGAGGATGGATGTACACGGACCCGGGCCGATGCCTTGGAACCTGCCCGGCGCCGGAGTATTCTCTCCAGGACATGTATCCACAACGCGCCGATAGCAAACGGTTCCGGCCCATGAGCGGCTGGCTGGTGATCTCGGGTCTCTTCATGGCCCTGTGCGGCTTGCCCGTTTTCGCAGGGGCGGCCGTCACCACGTTCGTGGCAGAAGACTATGCCTTCACCGGACCGGAACAGCTCGAATCCGGCTGGCAGAGGGTGCGGCTCATCAATCGCGGCCGGGACGTGCATCAAGTTCAGTTCTTGGCGCTGCCCCAGGAAAAAACCCTGGCCGATGTGGAGCGGGCGTTGGCTGCCCGATCGCCAAGTCTGCCGAACTGGCTGCGGCGTCATGGCGGTGTGAACAGTGTCGCTCCCGGTGATGAAGCATCGGTCGGCATTCAGCTCGATCCGGGAGACTATGTGTTGCTGTGCGGCATTCCGGACGTCGCGGGTCGTCCCCATGCCATGCGCGGCATGCTGCGGGTATTGCGAGTGGTGGAAGCTGCGCCTCAGGGCGAGTCCTTGCTGCGGCCGGATGCGACGCTGCGCCTGAACGATTTTGCGTTTGTTTTGAGTGGCCCGCTGCAAGCGGGGTCTCGAACCGTGCATCTCGTGAATGATGGCCGGCAGGCCCATGAGCTGGTGCTGATTCGCCTGACCGGGGGCGCTTCGGCGCAGGAGTTCATCGCGCGTTACAGACCGGGAGGACTGCCCAATTCAGCCGGCCGGGAAGCGGGCGGTGTGACTGGCCTCGATCCAGGTCGTCAGGCCTCTGCGCATCTTAAATTGGTTCCGGGGCGATACGGGCTACTCTGTTTTCTGGCGGATCCGGTAACCGGTTCCCCGCATTTTTCCCGCGGCATGTGGATGGACATCGAGGTGAAGCCGGAGCAGCCTCCCGCGGAGGGCCCGTGAGGTATCGGGACTTGATGCGACCGGCGAGCGGTTATGCGGAGTCGAAGGTACGGCTTGTCGCCAATGAACGGGGTCTGTATACGGCAATCGAGGATGGGGCAAGTGCGCCGACTCACTGGCCACCGCCTGCGGGAGTATGCGAGGGATCGATCAGACCTGGCTGACGGCAACCGGAGTCGGCCGGTTTCGTCGGCGCTCGGTCACGGACAGCATCGATGTGCTCGGCGCTGTCAGGCTGTGACTTCTGCCGGTACGGGGGTGAGGGCAGTCAGCCCTGCATGATACCTCTGCAGATGCCGCCGGACCGGGATGAGTACTTGCGGCGGAACGTGAGGGCAGACTTCACGATCGAAGGACACCGCCCGTTGATACCGCTTCAGCCAGCGCCCAGTAGAGATTCTCCACCCATCCGGAACGGATCACGGCGTCCAGATATTTGTACAGGACATGAGGCGATCGCAGGGCGCCTCGATAGGCGTCCTTGATTTCGTTCAACAACCGCTCCTCCTTCGCGGTCCGCTGATACAGGCCTTCCACCACATGGTTGAGCGAGAGGAAGTCTTGCAGATCGAACCGGGCATCGACCGGCTGCGTCTGCTCCCGATAGAGATCCCAATCGGTCGTCAAGTGGAGGCGCTGATATGAGCGCGCTCAGCACCGCTTGGAAGCGTCGGGCTGACCGGGCAATCCGTCACTTCCGGACTTCCCTTGAGAATCTGGAATCCCGTTCAGCGAATGAGGGTGGCGGGCATGTGAAGCGATGCCTGAGAGAGGAGGCGATGGGCGCCGGAACTGAACAGGTCTGGGTCTGCCGACGGCGGAAGTGCGGCGTTAGCGCCGCCTCCGCACTCGCACGGGTTGTCGCCGCTGGATCCAGTCCCAGATCAGGGTGCCGATGACCAGCGCGGGAAGCGCCAACAGCCAGACATACCAACTTGCCCAGAGCATAGCGTCGTGCATGATCGTGCCTCCAGTGTATTCGGCACCTGGTAGAGCAAGCACCATACCGTCGCTCATTGCTCCGAGGGATTGTCCTACAGCTAGCGAAACCGCTTGCCATTCGCATAGATGCAAGGTTATGGCGGCCATGTTCCCGGTCGCAACACGCGCCAGGCAAATTTTGCCGTCGCATAAACCTCACAGTACGTGACGCCATTCCCACAGGTGCCGGATGGAAAAAACCGGAGGCGGTCTACGGATTCGATACATCGGACCAGGGATTCGGCTCGTTTATCCCGCCAGCAAGAAGACGAGTTGCGGCAGCCAGGGCAGCCACGCCACACCGATGCAGATCGAGAGGGCCACAATGGACGTGACCAGGTCTTCGTCCAATCCCGTGTTGGTTGCGAAAATAACCGCCGTCACAGCGGACGGCATGGCGGAGACGAGGATGACGATCACCCGTTCCATGTCCGCAAGGTCGAGCCCATAGGCGACCGCAAACCCGAGCAGCAATCCGCCGACCATCCGCATGCCCACGCCCAGCAATGCCAGGGCCCAGGTTCGGCGCACGGCCGTGAAACTGATCGACAGGCCCAGCACCAGGCTCGCCAGAGGTGTCGTGGTGAGGTGGATGGGGGTGAGTGCATCGTGGAGCCAGCCGGGAAGATGGAGTCCGAGCAGGGTGAGCAGCAGGCTGAGACAGAGGGCCCAGAGCGGCGGAGACGACACAAACCGCAGTATGGCTGATCGGGCGGTGGCGCTCTTCGCCCCGTGCCAGACCGCCAGCCCATAAATCACCGTGAGTGTCAGCGTCGTCTGTCCCAGGTCGAACAGGATCGCTTGCGCCAGTCCCTTGTCACCGAGGGTTGCGAGGACGACGGGATAGGCGAAATAGACAGAGTTGATACAGCCGGTACCGACGAGAAATCCCCCTCGTGTGGCGCGCGGCAGATGCAACAGGCGGGTGACCGGCCAGGAGCATAGCAGCATCGAGAGGGTCACCAGGCAGGCAGCCAACGGCAGTTTCCAGGCTGTGGGGGCAAAGACGACTCGATCCAGCGACACCAGAATCGTCGCCGGCAGGCTGATCGAAAAGACCACGAAGGCCAGACGTTCCGCATGGAGTTTCCCGAGCAGGCGAGACGACCGGAGCAGTGCGCCGAGCAGGAAGATGGCGATGAAGGCTTGGAGGGTGGCGGGCATCGACGGGAGGGTAGCAGAAAACCTCTTCGAAGAGGAGGCGCATCAGCAGACTGATTTCTGCGTCTTTTTCTATGCGCCCGGAGGGCCGGCCTGCTACCATGGCCCATCCCATGACGCACGTGCAGCGCTCCACACAACCGCGGCAAGCGGCGGTCTTCTTTATCCTTGTCACCGTCGTGCTCGACATGTTGTCGTTCGGGATCATCATTCCCGTCCTGCCGAAACTGGTCGAAGAGTTTCTGGGCGGCGATACTGCGCAGGCTGCGGAGATCTACGGGCTGATGGGCACGTCCTGGGCCTTGATGCAGTTCGTGTGCTCGCCGATTCAGGGCGCGTTGTCCGATCGCTTCGGGCGGCGTCCGGTCGTGCTCCTCTCCAACCTGGGGCTCGGTCTCGATTTCATCCTGATGGCGCTGGCGCCCAGTCTCGCCTGGCTCTTTGCGGGCCGGGTCATCTCCGGTATCGCCTCCTCGAGTTTCAGCACGGCCGGCGCGTACATCGCCGATGTCACGCCGCCGGACAAACGTGCGGCCGCCTTCGGCATGATGGGGGCCTCGTTCGGCCTCGGGTTTGTGTTGGGTCCTGCGGTGGGTGGGTTGCTGGGCGCCATCGATCCACGCTGGCCCTTTTGGGGCGCGGCGGCGACAAGTTTGCTCAACGCCTGTTACGGGTTCTTTGTGCTCCCGGAATCGCTCCCGCTTGAGAAGCGGGCGCCGTTCCGGTGGAAACGGGCTAATCCGGCCGGCGCGTTGATTCTATTGCGTTCGCATCATGAGCTGTTCGGCCTGGCGACGGCGAACTTCCTGATGAACCTGGCGCACGGGGTGTTGCCCAGCGTAGCGGTGTTGTATCTGGGGTACCGGTATGGCTGGGGGCCGTCGGCGGTGGGATTCACGCTCGCGGCGGTCGGGGTCTGCGCCATGATTGTGCAGGGAACCCTGGTGAGGCCGATCACTGCGCGGCTGGGAGAGCGGCGCACGTTGATCACCGGGCTGTTGTGCGGGGCCACCGGATTCGCTATCTATGGCCTCGCGCCCACGCCGCTCATCTATTGCCTAGGCATTCCGGTGATGGCGTTCTGGGGCCTCGCCGGTCCGTCCGCGCAAATGTTCATGACACGCCGCGTGAGTGCGTCCGAGCAGGGACAATTACAAGGCGCCATTGCCAGCCTGACCGGCATCGCCGGCTTGATCGGCCCCACGCTCTTCACACAGACCTTCGCCGCGTTCATCGGCCCGCAGGCCGACTGGCACCTGCCGGGGGCGCCCTATCTGCTATCCACGATGCTGTTGCTGATCGGGGCGGGCATCGCCTGGCGGGCGACCAGAGCCGTCTGACGGGCTACCGGTTCCCGTGCACGGACAACTCGCGGTTACGGTAGATCGCCAGCGCACGGGTATCCGCATCCTGAGACTCCGTGGCTTGTCCCAGTTGCCCATAGAGATCGGCCAGGAGCGACCAGGCTTCCGCCTCGGCGGCGGTGTCGTGGACTGCTTGCGCAATCTGCAGGGCGCGTTTCCCTTGAGCAACGCGATCGTTCAGGGAGGCCTTGTCTCCATCCAGCCGGGCGAGACGCAGTTGCATCATACCTTCAAACGGCAGGTGATGTTCCGCTTCCGCCAGGCTGAGGGCGTCGAGATAGGCGCTGCGCGCGTCACTGGTGTGCCCGAGCAGCCAATGGGCATCTCCGAACGCGACCGTGGCGGTGAACTGTTGGTCCACGTGGCGTCTCGTGCGGGCCTCTTCCGCGGCCTGCTGCAAAGTGGTCAGCCCCGCGCTGTGCTCTCCCTGTGCGATCTGTAACAACCCCAACTGCACCATCGTGTCGTTCCATCCCCGGGCATTTCTCACGCGCGTGAAGAGGGCGGCGGCCTGGGTGAGGGCGTCGTGCGATTCGTCGGAGAGCCCCAGCTGCGCCGAGACACGACCGATGGCGAGCAGCGACTCGGCATGGGCGGAGCGATCCGACGCCTTGGCGAACAGCGACACCGCTTCCTTGAGTGAGGTGTGGGCCTGCCGCAAATGGCCCTGGCGTTCATCGATCCGCGCGATCTTCATCAGTGTGGTGGCGATGCCCTGGGGCTGTTTCTTCTCCCGGAATTTCGACAAGGCCAGGTTGTAATATGTCAGCGACTCCGGGAAATGTTCCTGCTGATCATGGATCGTCCCGATGCGAAGCAGTTCATGGCCTGACAGGGTATTAGGCGCCGCGGCCGGTGCGACCGGTTCTGCGGAGAATGCCCGGTCCGCACATCGGCCGGATAGGCACCCGAGCAGGAGGAGCGAGCAGCCGATCACGATGTGGCGGTTCGGGCCCGGCACTGGGCGGTGATGTGGTGCTGACCGGTGATGCATGGCCTAAACATGCACGTGCCGGTTGCCAAGGTCAAGTCGGTGCGGTTGCATGAGCCCGGCGCTTGCCTCGCCTGTTCCGGAGGGGTAAGATCGGTCATCCCGCCATACAGAGAGGAGGTGCCATGTCTACGACACGCGCGACTCCCAAACGAGCCCGGATCTCCCTCGACCGCAGCATCGAGCGTTTACGCAAGCAATTAGCCGATCTGGCCGCCTATCTTGGCCGGGGCCTTCCCACCCGCAGCCTGGAAGAGTTCGATCAGGACACCGAAAACCTCATTGCCGAATTGCTCGGGGACACCTCCGAGTTGCTGGAGGCGTATGAATATGCCGAGTTCGGCGAAGCCGCCGGCTTGGTGAATTTGACGGATGAAGCGCCGGAAAGCGCCGGTGTGGAGAGTCAGCGACAGCGCCTCTTGCAACGCAGTCGGGTACTGGAAAGTTGCATTGCCGAACTCGAAGCCCGACGGGCTGCCGAACCGAAACAATCACAAGCCAGCCGACAGGCCCTCATCGGTCCTCAGGTCGCCGAACATATGTCGTCCGAGATCCGTAGCCTGTCCCAGGATGCCAGCCTCAAGGACGCTGGCCAGGCCATGGAACACTGGAAACTGGGCTCGCTCTTGCTGACCGACAAGCAGGCCTATGTCGGGTTTATCACCGATTCAGACCTCGCCCGCGCGGTGGTCGCCAAAGGGGTGAATCCCGCGACGCCGGTCAAGGCCTGTATGCGAAGACCGGTGGTGTCGATCGCCGGCGACCGTCCGATTATCGAGGCGGTGCGCATGATGAAAGACCAGGCGACCAGGCATCTGGCCGTGACGCAGGACGGTTCGATCATCGGTGTGGTGTCGGTGTCCAATATCTTGCGGTACTACTCGGGCGTGGTGTAGCGCGGAGGCCGAGCGAATGGCGTATGGCTGATAGCTGATGGAAAGAATGGGGCAGAGGGCATGGGTCAATGCGCGAGGAGGTCAGAGATGGGTCCGACCAAAGCAATCGTCAAAGGACAGGCACTTTGCGAAGCCGTGAGCGGCAAGCTGATACGGGACGGATTTGCGAGCCGGCAGGCGATGGAAGATTATGTGCGGCAGCACTATGTCGCGATGCCGGTTCTCGACAACGCCGGCAAGCCATGGCAGCTGGACGGAAGGCCGATCTACTGTCTGCACGGCGTGCAATACGAAACGGTCGATGACCAGAAGGTGCACCTGGCACGTTGCCCGGATTGCGGCGGCATGGGGATCAGGGCGGATGAACTCACGGTCGACTCCGACTGTATTCGCTGTACTGCCTGCGGCCATGAGTTTGATGCGCGGTTGGAGATGATGGAGACGTAGCAGGCTGCGGAAACAAGCCCTCCCCTCATCCGTCGTTCGTGAAGCGTCGTTCGTCTGTTGTCCGGATGAATGAGCTTACGGCGTCCAGCACGCTGCGGAAACACTCGATGGTTGCGCAATACACGACGATCAACTCATGCGCCGGGTCGGTATGACAATTCCCCGCAGGCTGCGCAAAAGGGCCGTCCAGCAAGGCCGCAGCAAGGTCCGCGACGCGAAGAGTAAGGAGCGTCACGTCTGCGGACGGGCGCGAGACGGTGAGCGCCCAGTGTCCTAGGGGCGAATCGTTCCTTCGTACCCGCCCACCCCGAGCCTGCCAAGACAGGCTCTTGTCCCGTGCCGTACGGTGAGCCTCTAAGGTTCACGACGCGCTGAATAAAGCGCGTCACGTCTGTGAACGCCGCCGAGCCGGTGAGGCGGCAGTGTCTTGCGAGAACGCCGCTGGCGGACTTTTTCCGCAGCCTCCCAGCATGTAGGGTATGGTCCGAAGGAGAGGACTATCAGCGATACGCGCTTATTCCCCGCGAGATACAGTGCACGTGTGACGTTTGACGCGTCACGCTTGAGGCTTTACGATTGACCTGCCTTCCGGCGCAGCAAGAAGAAATTCAGCGACAGGAATGAGAACCGGTTATACTCAGTGCCTGCTCCTCCTGAGAGGGAGGCCACGTGGGTCATACTAGAATCGGAAAGGGACGAAGGACATGGCAGGTGCAACGGTGACTCGGCAACGCAAGAACGCTCCGCGGCAGAACAAGAAGGCGCCTGCGAGAAAATCCAAGAAGGCTCGTGTGCAGGAGCCGTCCGGTGCGGTGATCGTGCTGTCCGGAGCCACGCCGCTTCGCCGGCAGAAGGCCGCGGAGGTCTTGGCCGCAGAACTGCAATTGGACCTGGCCAGCGTGGATTTGTCGGCGGTGGTGAGCAAACACGCAGGCGAAACTGAAAAAAATGTCAATCGCGTGTTCGACATGGCGAACCGTCATGGGTCGATCCTGTTTTTCGACGAGGCCGACGCATTCTTCGGCAAGCGCACCCAGACGCATGACGCCCATGATCGGTACGCCAATGCCGAGGTGTCCCATCTCATTCAGTGCATCGAAGACCACCAGGGTCTCGTCATCCTGACCACCAACGGAAAGAGCCGCATTGAAGAAGCCTTCTCGCCGGAGAAGCCGGTGATTGTGCTGGGTGGAGCGTCAAAGAAAAAGGCCGTTGCCAAGGCCACACCTAAGCCGGCAGCCAAAACCGTATCCAAGCCCAAAAAGAAGGCGGCGAAAAAGAAGTGAGGAGGGGCCGAAGGTGATGACGGCCAGTGGTGCACTCGACTGCAGTGCAGACGTGGCTTGGTGAGTGTAAGACCTGCCTCTGAAGATATCACGACATCGACGCGATCAGGGCTACCTTGCCGGCGCGATCCAGCGACTTGATTGCGGCTTCACGTTGTAAGGCGGCCCCTTTGCTGTCGAGTGATTCGGTATACCGGACCGTGAACGGTCCGCGGCGTTTCGTGTATTTCGCCCCCTTTCCGGTCGCATGCGCCTTCATGCGCCGTTCCAAATCATTCGTGATCCCAGTGTAGAGACTGCCGTCGATACATTCGAGGATGTAGACAATCCAAATCATGTGGTCTGACGCCGGGGCTTTCGTGCCAGCGAAGGTCGTTCGCCCGGCTGGCTCATGATAGCGAAAAAGATCCGCCGCGGCGACTATTTGGGGAATGCGTGGGGGAAGTCCATGACCAGTCCTGAGAGGAGGGCCGCGAGGAGGAGAGCTGAGGCCAGTGCTACGATCAGGAACTTGCGGTCTTTGCGTGCGGAATCGTGAAATCGATATCGATTGGATCTGCGTAGAGAATGAGTTGCCATGCAGCCATACCTCAGAGTCTAGAACGTGACCACGGCACTATGCCTGGCCGATGCGTAGGCCGGAATAGGGGTTTTCCTGAAAGGCTCTGGAATTATTACTGTCTCGAATCTATTCGGTCTTGTTCGATGTGCTGCGGACTCGTGCGATGCGTCTCCGGTATCGAGTTGAGTGCCTGCCGATGGGGCCCGCATTGACAGCTCTGGCGGAGTCCACGTAGCGTGTTTCTGTATGTCTGACGCAACGATGATCGATCGAGAACTCGCCGCGGCTGAAGCGGCATGGAGGCAAGGCCATGAAGGCAGGGCGCAGGTCTGCGCGAGGCGGGCCGTGGCGTCGGCTGCCGAAGCCTGGTGGGCGCGCTCTGGCCGCTCACTCCGGTGCGGTGATGCCCTGGAGCATTTGCGCCGGATTCAGCAGCAGGAGGCTTTCCCATCGGTTGTCCTGCAGGCGGCGGAACGACTCACCACCGCCGTGACCAAGCGGCATGTCGCGCCATTTACAAGTGATCCGATCGGTGACGCCCGGTTGATTGTGGGATACCTTGCCGCGGCTACGACAGACCGGCGGCTTGCTTGAGTGCCGGCCCCGGCGGGTGGAACCGTGCCTATCTCATTCAGCCGAAGGTCGAACGAAGTGGAGGATTGTGGTCATTCTCATCATGGGCGTATCGGGAGCGGGGAAGACGACGATCGGTCGTCGCTTGGCGGACGAATTAGGTTGGCAGTTTTCTGACGGCGATGACTTCCATCCGGCAGCGAATCTCGAGAAGATGCGGAACGGCCATGCGCTGACGGATGCTGATCGTCAGCCATGGCTGGAGCGGATGCATGCGGCGATCGTCGATCGGATCAGCCGGAACCAGCCGGCGGTGCTTGCCTGTTCCGTCTTGAAGGCGGGTTACCGGGCAATCGTGGAGGAGGGGTGTCGCGCCCATTTGCGACTGGTCTACCTGAAAGGCAGCTTCGATGTATTCCATGAACGCCTGACCCACCGCCGGGATCATTTCATGCCCCGGGAACTGTTGGCCGGTCAGTTCGCCATCCTTGAAGAGCCGGCCGATGCCCTGGTGATCGACGCGGCTCTCCTGCCGGACGAGATTATCCGGCAGATCCGCCTCGGTATTCCGGTTGAGGCGGCGAAACACTGAGGACGGATCAGCCGCGAAGCCAGAAATCATGTGTCCCGTTCCGACAACGCGATCGCCACGTCTGGCTCAAGGGCAAATCGGCCGCGCCCGCGTGGAACCAGTCTGAGGTAAGGCATGACGACCGACTTTACCTTGGAATAATGAGATCTGCAGGGTCGGCGGGTTCTGGTTCCCTGAAGCGGGAGCCGAGCCCGCCGCTCGTGCTCACATTCAGGCCCCAAGCAAAGCCCCGTCACTCCTTGACGTAATGGACGCGCACCGTCTGAATCTGCCCCTCTCCGTTAATGAGCATCATCTCCGCAGCCAGCAATCCCTTGACGCTTCGGTAATACAGCAACAGACTGTCGACGCCGATCAGCGTTCGGATCAGCTCGAAGCGCAGATCCGGGTAGGCTTGGAGCCCCTTCCGAAAATAGGCGGTCAACGATTCGCGCCCATGGATGGTGCCGGACGTGTCCCCGGATAGCGCGGATACAAACGGACTGGTAAACTCCACATCCGGCGCATAGTGTCGCAGGATGGCGTCCAGATCGTGCCGGTTCCAGGCGTCGATCCAGGCCTGTGCCAGGGCGTTTGCCTGTTGTTCGTTCATGACGGTCAGACCTTTCGTGAATGGGTGATCGGCCTTGCCTGGGCGCGGCCGGTTCGATGATCAAGCGTCTGTTGAGGCTCGCATAACGATGATGCGGTACGATCCGGTTGAGCCAGGATGGCCGGGCCAGACATGATGCGATTCATGACGCCGCCCTCGCCCCGGGGCGGCCTGGCGCTGATCGCGCTGTTCAAGCTGGTCAAGGGGATGGTCCTGTTGCTGGTCGGCGCCGCTCTGCTCCGACTGGTGGACCCTGAGATCGCCACGTTCCTGGCTCCGGCCGTGGAGCTCTTGCATCTGCACGGCCATTCCCGCCTGGTCCACTCGCTGCTGCTCAAGGTCTCCGCCTTGTCATCGCACAGTGTGTTTCTGATGGCCTATGCCAGCCTGCTGTATTCCGTCTTTTTGCTGATCGAAGGCTGCGGCCTGTGGCTCGAAGCGTCGTGGGCCGGATACATGGCCGTCATCTCCACCAGCGTATTTCTGCCCGTCGAATTCTACGAAGTGCTGAGGCAGATCTCGCTCATGCATGTGACCATCCTTCTTCTCAATGTCGCCATCCTGGGGTATCTGCTCGCGCAACTGGAGCGCCGGTCGTTGCGGTAGGACCGAAGCCTCGTTCCGGGGTGACGCGTGCCTGTGACTGTCCAGGGAAATGCCTAGCTGCCGATCCGTTCGAAGGGAGGTACAAAAGAATCAAACCGGGAGGAGACATCATGACTGAAGTGAATTCCATGTATCGTGCGCAGACGCGGAGTGACGACCTGAAAGCCCAGATCGAAAAGCTCGAAGGCCTCGCCCACCATGCGGCGGTGAATCCCACGTTCGATCGGTTTGATGCCGAGACGGAAGACATCCTCATGAAGATATATGGTTCCAACCACAAGTATGTGGAGTCGTACAAATACGCCACGGTGGGGGAAGCCGAAGCGCTGGTGAATTTGCCTGAATCGGCTCAGGAACCCCAGACCCGAGATATTCCGAAGAAAGGGTTGCAGCAACGCCGGCAGGTGTTGCAGAGCATTCTGACGGATCTGCAGGGCCTCGAAGCGCAAGAAGCCGAATTGCTCACCGGAGAAGATCGTGAAGATCCTCCCGGTCCCAGCTGATCCCACCGTGCATCACAGCTGTCCGGGCATGGGGGCGGCGGCCACCGTTCTGTGTGCTGGTAAGTGGTCGCTGCCTCCGCGAGCCGGTTGTTACCCCACTGTTCTCTCGGGCGCCTCTCTCTTCTTCCTCACCTTCCTTTCCCGCGATTCGTGCGAGTGCATGTCACAAGGCAAGAGCTCAGCCTGGTCTTTTCGCCTGAAAGGTCGGGGCAATACCGGGAAGGCCTGACTACCGGGCTGTTTCACGAAGGGTGGCCAAGTAGGCGATGAGGTCACGGACATCTTCGTCCCGGAGCAGCGTCTTGGGATACATGGCTGTGCCGGGGTGGCCGCGTTTGATCGAGTGATAGCGGTCTTCGTCGTTCTGCGATTTCAGCGTGGCGGGATCCCGAAGGTTCGCGGGCGGCGCGGGCAGTGCGTCAAGCCGTTTGGCCAAGTCGGCCGACATCGGCGGTCTTCGATGCACATGTCCTTCGATTCCATGGCAGATCGCGCATCCACCGAGTTCATGATAGAGCTGCCGTCCGGTTTTGGCATCACCCCGCAGCGAGGTGTCGGGTTCAGGTAAGACAGCGGGGGGCGACACCGTGCCGCGGATTGAAGCCAGGTAGGGGAGTAATGCACGAATCTCTTCGTCGGAAAGCGCCTCCTTCGAGAGCGGGTACATGGCGGTGCGGAGATGCCCGTGCCTGATCGACTCGAACCGTTGTTTGTCGGTGGTGAGGGTAAGCCTGGCTGCCTGTCGCAGGTCGGGCGGCGCCGGCGAGAGATGTTCGATATTGTCGCGGATGTTCTTGCTCAGTTGCAGGGGCAACCGGTCTCTGTAGCCATCGATGCCATGACAAGTTGAGCAGAGGCCTTTGCCGTTGAAGATGGCCCGGCCTTGCTCAGCATCCGCCGGTCCGTTGCCCGGTTGTATCTGTGACGGCGATCCGGCCCAGAGCAGTGAACCGGCCATCAACGAGGCCGCGAGACAGACTATCCCGGCGAGGGCCGTTCCATCACGGCCTCTCCGAAACGGCAGCTGATAGGAGCGCATCGGCATGGTCAGTGTCCGGTTAGCGTGACTGTCGGACCTGCTCCCCCCATCATAATCGAGAAAGAGGGGGCAGTGCCATGCCTGTTTGAGGAGAAACGCACTCCTGACTGCCCTCCTCGGCGTGACTTCCTCGCGCCGGTCGATCCTGTTCGGCCTCTTTCCTCTTCCGTCCGGTCCTCCGCTCCTGCCCGCTCAGGGGCGGGAGAGCGTTCCGTTACAACTGCTTAATACTACGTACTAGAGGTTTTCTCTTCGCCTCCCATGTGAACGATCGTTTCGTGTCATGTTGCGACAATAATTGGAACCATTCTGTTTTGCCCGAACCGCACGCTTTTTCTTGAAAACGGAACGGCCACTTGCCTAGAGTGCATCGCTTGAAGATTGTTTCATTATCATAGGAGGACGGTATGCGCAGAAATCGTGAGCCGTATGTGTTCGGTGGAGCCATGGTGCTGATCCTCGTGATGAGTTTCGCTCCCGCGTTCTCTCAGGCTGCCGAGTGGGTGCATGAGGGGATGGCCGAAGAGGGGAAGGTCACAATGGGTTTTCGAGTGGGACCGAGCTTCACCACGCAAAGCGCCGGTGTCTCGACGGCCGGTCCGGCGCTGAACTTTCAAGGCATGTACGGGCTGAACAAATGGTTCCGTCTCGGGATGATGTTGGAATGGGAGAATCACGGGATCGATGGGCCGCGAAACGGGTCGCTCAATACCATTACGCTGCTGCCGGTGAACCTGGAGTATCGTCCCGGGCATTTCGGCAATTTCATCCCCTACTTCACCACCGGTCTGGGTGTGAACATCAATACGAAGGATGTGAAAGATACGTTTGCCTGGCGGATCGGCGGCGGCATCGACTATGCGTTGACCAATCTGGTCCAGAGTGCGCCGAAGGGCCTGATGTTGAATATGGAAGCGGCCTGGAAGCGTAACCATCCCGACAGCGACGGGTCCACCTTGGGCCTGCTCTTCGGTGTGCGCCATACCTTCTAGCGGGATGCGGAAACAGTTCGCCAGCGGCGTTCTCGAAACCCGTGCAACGTGAACCATGAAGCGTATGTCGTCGGGGTCAGAGCGTACGGCTGTTGGCGTATAGCTGCGAGTCAAGACGCCCACTCTCGATTTCCGGTCATATGCTATGAGCTATATGCCATACGCTCTTTTCTGCGGACGAGGGGACGGTCTTTTTGCGCATCCTGCGGGTGATTCTGACACCGACAGCGAGCACGAGTTCATCATCACGCAACAATCGAGGGTGTCAGCAGCCTGCTAATCCCGACGTCAAACGTTCCAACGAGTTCCTGAATGGGAATCGCGCTATCCCCGGGCAGTCAGTAGCGGTTCAGCCGTTGCTGGCTGCTCCTTCAGCCCCCTATTCGAACGATCACCTCTGCCAGGCCTGCGGGCCGCCGAGGACCCTGCTCACTCTCTGGTGAAATTGCTGCTGATCGTCTGCTGAGGGGCGCGAGCATGGCCCTGGAGGAATGTGTTCCGTTCTGCGTGAGCGGGAGGGCTGAACGGTGTGCCGCGGCTGAGCTCTCCCCGCGATCAGCCGCCGACGGGCTTATGCCGAAGATATTCGCGGAGGAGGTCTCGCCAGGTGATGATGCCTTCGAGGTGCCCGGTTGTTGTGACGACGGGGAGGCAGGACACGCGATGCTCAAGCAGCAGTCGCGCCGCTGTTTCCACGGTCGTGTCGGCTGCGACCGTGATGAGTTTCCGGCTCATGATTTGATGGGCGCGTTTGTTGAGCGTTGCCCGGTCGCGATCGGTTTCGGACAGTGTCCCGATATTGGGACTCACCGCCTTGAGCAGATCGCGATCTGAAATGATGCCGAGTAATTCCCGACCTTGCACGACCAGCAGGTGATGGAAATGAAATTCATTGAACAGGTCCCGCGCTCGAGCGAGGGAATCGTCCATGGTGACGGTGACGGCTCGTGTCGACATGATGGCACGTACGGTCGGCTGTGCGATGGTGTCGGAGGGGGCAACCGGGAGAGGCATTTTTGCGGAATCATTGAGACCTGGTTGAGACATGGACGGTTCTCGTGGGTAGGAATTGGAGCGTGTGCGTGCTTTGCGTTCTCGCTCTGTTTGCCTTATCGGCGTGCGGGAGACCATTCTTGAGAGTTTGGCGCGACTTGCGCGCGGACCGGAGGGCCGAATTGAATGGCCGATTGCAGACGGATGTTCTGCGGGAGGGGCTCGTCCGGGTGTCCCGCTTCCTGTCCGGATGAGGCGTTTCTGCTCGCCCTGTGCGTCCGCAGGGGCGGGAGTTCCTGATGGTTCGGCATGATGGCGAAGCCGGTCTGTCGCCGGTGCGGGAGCCGACCGCAGCCCCCCCTGCTGTTTCATTCGGCCGCAATGTGTTATAAGCTGTCTGTTTCTCTCGCCAATTAATCATGTTTCATTGCAGTGGGCCGTAGAATCAATCCAGACCTTCGCGGATCGCACGATCGTCAGACCGTCAGTTCCGAGAGGATTCACAGGGGGAAAGAACTAGGATGAGCAAGAAGGAAATCGATGCAGCGCGGCGACTGATGAGCCTGATGTTCAAGGCGCATCCGTGGCACGGAGTGTCCATGGGCGACCATGCGCCTGACCTGGTGACGGCCTATATCGAAATTGTGCCGACCGATACGGTGAAATATGAAGTGGACAAGGCCAGCGGGTTCCTCAAGGTCGACCGTCCGCAGCGGTTTTCCAACTATTGTCCGTCCTATTACGGGCTGATCCCCCAAACCTATTGCGGCGAGCGCGTGGCGAAACTGTTCGGCGCGCGGGCGGGCCGGCCGGACATGATCGGAGACGGCGATCCGCTCGATATCTGTGTGTTGACCGAGAAGACGATTCCACACAGCGACATTCTGTTGACGGCCCGGCCCATCGGCGGATTCAGCATGGCGGACGGCGGCGAGGCGGACGACAAGATCATCGCGGTCATGCGGGACGACGCTGTCTACGGGTCGTTTACCGATCTCAAAGATTGCCCGACGACACTCCTGGATCGGCTGCACCATTATTTCCTGACGTACAAACATGCGCCGGGATCGACGCAGCACAAGGTCGAGATTACGAGCATGTACGGCCGTGATGAGGCCATGAAAGTCATTCACGCCAGTCATGACGACTACAAGCAGAAATTCCCTGAGTTGGAATTCATGTGGCCCGCCAGCATGAACAGCTAGTACTACCAAGAAAGGTTTATCCCCCCCCGATGAAACACACCACGACGCATTCGCAGACAGAGCCGGCGGCCAAGGGCTTTTCTCCCGGCTTTGCCGCGCTCGGATTGGAAGCCTCGCTGTTGACCACCCTGGAGGCCCTGGGCTACGAAGAGCCCACCCCGATTCAGCGTGAAGCCATCCCTCCGCTTCTGGAGGGACGCGACCTGCTGGGGCAGGCCGCTACGGGAACCGGAAAAACAGCGGCGTTTGCGTTGCCGCTCCTGCAGCGGATCGCCCACGGGCCACGGCAGCGGCCCACGGCCTTGGTGTTGGTGCCGACCCGTGAACTCGCCGTGCAGGTGAGCGAGGCGGTGCAGCGGTATGGGAAAGAACTGCGCATCGGTGTGCTGGCTTTGTATGGCGGCCAAGCGATGGGGCCACAACTGCAAGCCCTCCGGCGCGGGGTGGAAGTCATTGTCGCGACGCCGGGTCGGGCCCTGGATCACCTCCGCCGCAAAACCTTGAAGCTGGCGGATCTCCAAGTGGTAGTGCTCGATGAGGCGGACGAAATGCTCGACATGGGCTTCGCCGACGACCTCGATGCCATTCTTGAGCAGACTCCGGCCAGCAAACAGACCGCGCTGTTCTCGGCGACCATGCCGCCGCGGATTGCGTCAATCGCGCGCCGGCATTTGAAGAATCCGGTGGATGTGACGATCGCTCGTGAGCCGGTGAAGGCAGGCGCCGCGCCGCGCGTGCAGCAGACCGCCTATGTGGTCGCTCGACAGCATAAGGTGTCTGCGCTGGCCCGCGTGTTGGATATTGCCACGCCCAAGTCGGCGCTCGTGTTCTGCCGGACTCGGTTGGAAGTGGATGAAGTGACGGCGGCGCTGAACGGACGCGGCTACCGGGCCGAGGCGATCCATGGCGGCATGAGCCAGGTGCAGCGGGATCGCGTGATGCAGGCGTTCCGCTCAGGACAAACCGAACTCCTCGTGGCGACCGACGTGGCCGCCCGCGGGTTGGATATTCCATCCGTCTCCCATGTGATCAATTACGACTTGCCCTCGTCCTTGGAAGTCTATGTCCATCGGATTGGCCGAACGGGCCGGGCCGGTCGCGAAGGCGCGGCAATGACTATCATCGAGCCGCGTGAACAGCGATTGTTGCGCGCGGTTGAACAGCATACCAAAGCTAAAATTACGGTCGCTGCGGTGCCATCCCTGGGTGATCTGTTGGCCAAACGGCTGGAGCGGACCAAGGCCTCCATCCAGGAAACCTTGGAGGCCGGCGAGCTCGAAGATTTTCGTCGTGTTGTGGAAGCGCTGTCGGCGGCGGCCGAGCCGGCGGATATCGCGGCGGCGGCCATCAAGCTGGTCTACCGGTCCCATGGCGGTGAACGGGCGGAAGAAGAAATCCCGGCAGTCTCGACCAGACCGCCGGAGCCCTATCGGTCGTCGCGTCCTTCGTACGGCTCCGCTCCTCAACAGGGAGATCGCGCGCGCGCGCCTCGCGGCGGTCCGAGTCGCGGTGGTCGGGCGGCCGGAACCGTGCGGGTCTATGTCGGGGCCGGACGGGCGGCAGGGATCAGGCCGGGCGATCTCGTCGGTGCCATTGCCAATGAAGCGGGCGTGCCGTCGCGCATGATCGGGGCGATCGAGGTCGAGGAGCGATTCTCTCTGGTGGATGTGCAGGAAGAGGCGGCCCGGCAGATTATCGAGGCCCTGGGGCGCACGCGCATCAAGGGGCAACGAGTCGCCGTGAGATTGTTCAGAGATTGAGCGACGAGACGGGCCGGCCGTTGACGGGCGTCACGGCCGGCTCACCGCTTGATCCTCCGGGGTGTGTCCTCTGACGACAGTTCCCACCGTTGAGTCCGGCCGGTCCATCCCCCGCGCAGGCTGAGCCATCACCACCGTTTCGGCCCGGCATCTTCCGTCTTGGCCCTTGTTGCCTGACCGGTTTTGCGATACCATCCCGCACAGACATGATGCGTCTCACCCATACCGTGCCGGCCTCCTCGCGATCGTGAGGGTGTGCCGGCAGAGTGTGCGTCACACCTCATTACCCGATCAGTTACAGGCAGACAGTCTCTGTGGTGCCTCGCACCGGCGAACCATTGCGGAGAGGGTCTGGCGGCGTCTGACATTTGGTGACGATCCAGGGGGATGGCGCAGGGGAGACACCGAGGTCCGATGATTCAATGCGACGGAGAGGATCTGTGTTGAGATGGCGGTGACGCTCGCACCATGGAAAGCCGTGCTGCGAGACTGGCAGGCGAGGGCGGTCGCCGATGTGCTGGCGCAGCCGCGCGAGGACTACCTCGTGACCGCGACGCCCGCGGCCGGGAAAACACGCTTCGCGCTCCGGATCGCGCATCAATATCTGGCCGACCGGGCCGCGAGCCGTGTGCTGGTTATCTGCCCGACGAACCATCTCAGAACTCAGTGGGCCTCGGCGGCGGGGCAGGTGGGCATTCAACTCGATCCAGCCCTCTCGAACGAGCAGGCCTGCGAGGCGCGCGACTATCACGGAGCGGTTGTGACCTATCAGCAGGTCTGTCTGGCGCCGGAAGTGTTCCGGCGCGCCTGCCGCAGTCGCAAAACTCTTGTCATCCTTGATGAGTTGCACCATGCCGGTGACGGCAAGGATTGGGGCAAGGCGCTACGTGAATCGTTCGGCGAAGCGGTCTTTCGTCTGGCACTGTCCGGCACTCCCTTCCGCTCAGATAACAACCCCATTCCCTTTGTGCGATATGAGCAGGGCGAAAGCCAGGCGGATTTTACCTATGGGTATTCGCATTCGATTCGTGACGGGGTCTGTCGCCCGATTCTGTTCCCGAGTTACGAAGGCGAACTGACCTGGTTGTCGGACGGTCGCGAGCACAGGGCGACCTTCGAAGACGGCTTAACCTTCGAGCGCCAGCGGGAACGGCTCAAGACGGCGTTGCTTCAGGAGACATGGCTGGGCCCGGTCTTGAGCGACGCCCATGCCGAGTTGCAGCGATTGCGCAAGCAGGAACAGGCGGATGCGGGCGGGTTGATCGTGACGATGAATCAGGACCATGCGCGGCAGGTGGCGGATCTGGTGTTGAAGCTCACCGGGACGCGCGCGCTGGTGGCGGTCTCCGACGATCCATCCGCCTCGAAGACCATCGAAACCTTTGCGCATCACAAGCAGCAGCAGTGGCTGGTGGCTGTGAATATGGTGAGCGAAGGCGTCGATATTCCTCGCCTGCGTGTCGGTGTGTATGCGACCAACGTGTTGACCGAGATGTATTTCCGCCAGGTCGTCGGGCGGTTTGTGCGGATGCAGGATAAGGTGCCGAAACCGCAACGGGCCTGGCTCTATCTACCGAAGGACGCGACGCTGGTCCATTATGCCAAACGCATCAAGGTCGAGCGCGATCACGTCCTCGAAGAGATTATGCCGTCCGTGCAACGGACATTGTTCGGCACGGCGGCGACGTCCCTGAAGGAATACATTCCGCTCAACGGCGTGGCCAGGCTGGATGCCTTGATCGGCGCGGACGAGGGGGACCCGGCGGGTGAAGGCAAGGGGCAGCCGGAACCGGCGGTCGCGTTGCATGACCAGAAGAACACCTTGCGGGACAAGCATCGCTCTCTGGTGGGGGCGGTGGCGCGGAAGTGCGGGGTGGATCATCGGCAGCTGAACGCCGAGTTGATCAAGCGGACTGGAGGCCGGGTCGATCAGGCGACCATCCCGCAACTGGAGCGGCGGATCGCCCTGCTGGAAAAGTGGCGTGATTCCGGTTTCGACAAGAAGCGCTGAGCGGCTGAAGTGTGGTAATGATGGCAGGTTCCATCGGCGGATGTGCGAGTTCGTTGAATATTGATGTGAGAGGAAGGCAACCATGGCTGGGAAACAAGTGGCGCGCCGGACGAGTGCGGTCGCCAGGAAGATCACGAAGCAGGCGGTGAAGAAAACAGGGACGAAGAAAGCGGCGCCTGCCCGCCGCGCAAAGACGACTCGCGCCAAGCGGCCGTCCGTGGCGGTGGTGGTGCTGTCCGGTTCCACGCCCCTGCGCAGGAACAAGGCGGCGGAGTTGGTAGCGGAAGAACTGCAATTGGATCTGGCAAAGGTAAATCTGGCTTCGGTGGTCAGCCGTCAGGTCGGCGAGACCGAGAAGAACATCAACCGGGTGTTCGATGAGGCGGAACGGAGCGGAGCGATTCTCTTCTTCGACGGCGCGGATGCGCTGTTCGGCACGGGCCGGGCGGGCAAGGACGGCGCCAGTCACTCGACTGCTGCCGGGGCGGCCCATCTGCTGCAACGCATCGAGGACCACAACGGCCTGGTCATTCTCACGACCAACGGGAAAAGCCGGATCGATCAAGCCTTGTCGCGGCAAGCGAAGGTGTCCGTGATGGTGGGCATCAAGAAGAAGCCAAAGAAGAAGTCGGCCTGACAAGGCCGCAACGAGTGAGGGCCCGCAGGCGTACCCTCAGGGGTACGTTGAGCGGCCGAGCGATGCGAGAACGCGACTGACAGACTTTTTCAGCATCCTGTGAGGATTATTCCGTTTCTTCGCTCGCCTCCAGGCACTTCGTGCATTGCTCGAGATCGGGCACGCCATGGGCGCTGCAAAAGTGCCGATGGCAGAGGCCGCAAAGCATAAAGGTCATTTTGATGCGGTCTTCCGCTTCGCAGTAGTAACAGTTTTTTGCGGTTCTTGCCTTCGGCATGGTCCTTCTCCTCGAAACATGTGTCGGTTCAATTACCAGTCGTTGAGCGAGTGCACGAGTCGCATTCTGTCGGCGTCAGTGCGCTTCGCCGTTCCATGCCGATGATCGGGCATGGGGCGGCAGAACCTGAAACCATGACAGGGGGCGGGCAAGGCACCTAGGCCGAGTTAGCCTGAGGCGCTAAGGACAGCTAGAGGTGTGATCGTGCTCGCGTTCACCGGTCCACCAGGTCGGCCGGCACTCCCGTGGACCGCTCACTCCTTATAACACATTTTGCCGATCACCGGCTCGCCCCTACGGGGCAGCCGCCGGCGGCATTCTAGCAGGCTGCGGAAAAACTCGACGATTGCGTCATACGTCGCATTTCGCACACGGGCTGTCTCGCGTCAGAATCGCCCGCAGGATGCGCAAAAAGGCCGTCCAGCA
>WBZT01000052.1_pt1 | contig 98416 bp, 93 predicted proteins | sample 5204241 | NCBI WGS metagenome assembly WBZT01 (sample SAMN12344358, study PRJNA552823) | activated sludge metagenome | biome: Activated sludge suspended growth; feature: Nitrification reactor; material: Wastewater; isolation source: activated sludge from nitrification reactor of wastewater...
CAGCGGCAATACCAGCATGGGGTAGCCGGAGGTTTGGGCGATATTTTCAAGCACGCTGTCCAGCCACTCCTGGTCGGGGGCCGCAACCACAAACCACAGGTTGTAGTGGTGTTCACGTTCGTAATTATGGTTGATCTCGGGCAGCGCATTGATCCAGCGTGCGGTTTCCTCTAGTTTCTCAGGCGGCACGGCCAGCGCCGCCAAGGTGCTGGCGCCAATGCAGCCAGGACTGAACACCGGGCCAACACGGCTCACAGCGCCCTGTTGGCTCAAGTGGCTCAAACGCTCAATCACTTCGCCCTCTTCAATACCCAACTGGTCACCAATGGCAAGAAACGGGCGGCTCACCAGCGGGAAATCATGCTGGAACTCGTTTAACAGGCGTTGCTCTATCAGGTTATATCCGTTCATGGTCAGAACCCAATCTTTCCCGCACGGTGCGTAAAGAAAATTCCGCTGGGCGCAGCAGCAGGTAGTTCAGCAACCGGCTCCAGCGTTTGCGTGTCATAAACCGTGAGCCGGTTGTCGTCGCGCGAAGACACCCAGACAGCCTCGCCGCGCGGGGTGAATTCCAGGTGCAGCACTGCGCGGCCGGGTTGCAGGGTGCTAATAATTTGCTGTGCTTCGGTATCCACCACCTGTACCTGGCCGTTGTCGGGAAAGGCAAAACTTACCCATACCTGCCGCCCGTCAGGCCGGGCAATGGCAAATACCGGCTGGCCGGCCACGGGGATACGGTTCACTTCCTGCCAGGTCTGTGTATCCACCACCAGCAGTTCGTGGCGGCCAATCGCCGGCAGGTAGGCGCGTGTGCCGGCTACCGCCCAGCCACGCAGATGCGGCATCTTGTAAACGGGCAGTTTTTCCTCACCGCGGCCATAACCATTGAGGATGCGGCGCGTTCCCTGCTCCGGGTGCCACAGATCCAGCAATGCCAGCCCATCCTCGCCGAATAAGCCAGCCATGTAATAACGGCCATCCGGGGTAATCAGGCCATCGTAGGGTTGCTTGCCGGCGGGGAATTTTTCGATTTCCGGTGCGGACGGATCCGTCATGTTGACCACCCAGATTTCACCAGCATCGAACAGGCTGAAGACAAAGCGGTTGCCCGGCGCATCGGCCAGCCCCACCACTTTTGAGAGTTGGCCATCCCCATAAGCCGCCGGAATGTCTGCGACCAGTTGCAAACTGGTCGCATCAAAAACCTTCACACCCCCGGGCGTGTAATTCTGTGCGGCGACAAACCGGCCATCCTGCGAAATTGCGCCGCCTATACTGTTGCCCGCCTGCACAACGCGCCGGTCAATAACACGCTTGAGCAGATCCACCTTGGTAATGCCACCATCGCGCCCAAACACATAGCCAAAACGGCCATCGCGGCTGAACACCACCGATGCATGCGACAAGTCACCCAGACCGGCAATGGTTGCCAGGCTGGCGCGGGCCGAAGTATCCACCACCTGTACCCGGCCGGCTTCGCGCTCAATAACAAGACCGAGGTCGCCCGTACCGCGCAATGGCGCAGCTCCGCACCCGGCCAACATCAGTAACAGCACACCCAGTAAAGACCTAGTGCGCATCCGGGAACCCTTTCATCAACTGTTCCACAATCCAGTTGGCTTCCGATGCATTCATGAAGTCTGCCCACGGCGGCATGGCGGTTCCATCGCGCCCTTGCAGGATGGTCTCGCGCAAGCCTTCCAGCGGCTTGCCTGCCAGCGTCTGCGGCAAAAGCGCAGGCCCGAGACCACCACTCAGTTGCAAGCCGTGACAAGAACCGCAGTCATTACGCACCAGCCTGACCAGCTCCAGTTGGCGGGTTGCAGTGAGCGGTTCCCCGGCATGAGCGCAAGCAATGGGAAACGCCAGTATCCCGAGAAAAAAAGCGGGGCTTACACCCCGCAAGATTGCTACATGTGGACGGAGCAAAACATCACCTCATTGCGACAGAATCCAGTCCACAACGGACTTGAATTCATCGTCACTCAACTTGCCGGCATTGGGTGGCATGGGCATGGCGCCCCATGCGCCGCTGCCACCTTCCTTGACCTTCTTGACCAATGCAGCCTCGGCGCCCTTGCCTTTGTATTTCGCGGCGATTTCCTTAAACCCGGGGCCAACAAATTTCTTGTCCACCTGGTGGCAGGCGACACACCCGCCCTTTTGCGCCAGTGCAGCACCATCCGCCGCTTGCGCGGAGGGTGCCACAAGGCCAATCAATCCCACGGCAACAACACTCAAGAGTACTTTCATGATGGATTTCCTTTCGTCTTAATAAATATCGTGTTGCGTGTTGTAGACATTGAACTTGCCGGTTGGCGTTACCAGGCGCGAGTCCTTGATAACCGCCTTGAGCTTGCGGGTCTTGTCATCCACCACCACAATCGCGGATTCCTTGTCCTTGGCGCTCCACACCGAGAACCAGACCTCATCGCCAGCCTTGTTGAACTCCGGCTGCACAATGCGCTTGGCGCCCTCACCCAGGCCGGACCATTCGCCGATAGGCAGCATCTCATACCCTTTTTCCAGGTTGTTGATGTCGTACACAGCAACAGACTGGCTGTTCTTGGGGTCGGGATTTAACGGTGTATCCACCCACAGGTTTTTGGACTTGGGATGCGTTTTGATGAACAACGAACCGCCACCTTGGCCGGTCAGCGTGCGCACAACCTTCCATGCCTGCGCCTTGTGCTTTTCCGGATCGGTGCCAATCAGTGAAATAGACTCATCCCCCAGATGGCCTGTTGCCCATACCGGCCCGAATTTGGGGTCCACAAAGTTGGCGCCACGACCGGGGTGCGGGGTCTTGCCTACATCCACCAGTGCAGCCAGTTTGTCTTCCTTGGTATCCACCACGGCAACCTTGTTGGAGGCATTGGCGGCAACCAGGAAATAACGCCCAGTGGAGTCGAATCCGCCATCGTGCAGGAAGCGGGCTGCATCTATGGTCGTTGTCTTCAGGTTGTTAAGATCGCTGTAGTCCACCATGCTGATCTTGCCGGTTTCCTTGGCGTTGATGACGAACTCAGGGTGGTAGTGAGAAGCGACAATCGAGGCCACTCGCGGCTCCGGGTGGTATTCCTGCGGATCAACAGTCAGGCCGCGGGTCGAGACGATCTTGCGCGGCTTCATGGTGTCACCGTCCATAATGACGTATTGCGGCGGCCAGTAGGTGCCTGCCACAGCGTACTTGTCCTCGTAACCCTTGTACTTGGAGGTTTCCACCGACCGGGCTTCCAGGCCAACCTTGATTTCGGCCACGGTGTCCGGGGTCTTCATCCACAGGTCTATCAGGTTGATCTTGGCATCCCGCCCAATCACGTACAGGTAACGCCCCGAGGCCGACATGCGCGAAATGTGCACGGCATAACCCGTATTGAGAATGTTGACGATTTTCTTGCTGTCGCCGTCAATCAGGGCTACTTGTCCGGCATCACGCAGGGTCACCGAGAACAGGTTATCCAGGTTGAGGTCGTTTTCCTTTTTCTTGGGACGCTGGTCAACCGGCACAATCACTTTCCAGCTTGCCTCGATTTCCTTCATGCCGTATTCCGGCGGTGTTGGCGGCTCTTGCTGGATGTAGCGCGCCATCAAGTCAACTTCGGCATCATTCAATTCACCGGAGGTGCCCCAATTAGGCATGCCTGCCGGAGACCCATATTTGATGAACACCTTCAGGTATTCGGTACCATTGGCCAGGGTTTTATCCGGGGTCAGCGGTTTACCGGTTGCCCCCTTGCGCAACACACCATGACAGCCAGCGCAGCGCTGGAAATAGATATTCTTGGCTTGCACGAACTCCTTTTCCGTCATTGGCGGCGCCTTGGGGTTGATGTTCTGATGCATTTCCTCGCTCGCAAGAGGCGAGCCTGCCGATTGGTATTGGGTTTCAGCGTTCTTGTTCCCTTCCGCATATACCGCCCCGACTGCCAGGGCCAGTGCGGAAAACGCCAGAACCCCCTTCAATTTCGTATTGCGAGTTTTCATGATTCAACCTCCCGGTATTAGGTAATAAATGAAGACAATTCAGAACATGTGGTTGAGACACATACAGGCAACCTTTGCAAACCCAGTGTTCATTGAAAATTGCATAACCCGTATCCTTTTAGTGCTAATGCCTGAATGCTATGCCTGAGCAAACGCGACGAAAATCCTCCTGATGGGGGGTATGCGCATAGTCATAAAGAACTAGGCCACCCCATCTTGAGCAAGCTGGGCGCGGGTGTGGCGGTTTCTTAAGGAAAATCCAGTCCAGGAATATTTTTCAGAATTGATTTCAATCAAGGAAAACCGCATGGGGGCTACGTAGATTGCATCGCGTTGTTCACTTAACAATATCGGGAGGATCGCAATGGCTACGAGCTTTACCACATCCATGGCGCGCAATATCTTTTTCGGCGGGTCGCTGTTTTTTCTCCTGCTGTTTCTTGCGCTGACCTTCGACACCAACCAGAAACTGCCTAAACGCGACAACAGCCAGAACATCACGGAACAGGTCGCGCGCGGCAAACGCATCTGGGAGACACGCAACTGCATCGGCTGCCACACGCTGCTGGGTGAAGGCGCTTATTTCGCACCGGAACTCGGGAATGTATATGTACGCCGCGGCCCGGATTTCATCAAGGCCTGGATCAAGGCGCAGCCAACAGGGGCGCCGGGACGCAGGCAGATGCCGCAGTTCCACCTGAATGACCAGGAACTGGACGATATTGTGGCTTTCCTCAAGTATGCATCGGAAATCAACACCAACAAGTGGCCACCGAACATCGAAGGCTAATCCGCCAATAACCTAGGAGATCAAGACCATGCAATACCAGTCTCAGGCAGTGGCGAAGCCTTATTTCATCGCCGCCATCGGCCTCTTTGTCGGCCAAATCCTGTTTGGCCTCATCATGGGCCTGCAATATGTCATCGGGGATTTCATGTTCCCCGCCATCCCTTTCAATGTTGCACGGATGGTGCATACCAACCTGCTGATCGTGTGGCTGCTGTTTGGCTTCATGGGCGCAGCTTATTACCTTGTACCGGAGGAATCCGAAACCGAGCTGTTCAGCCCCAAACTGGCGTTGACCATGTTCTGGATATTCCTCGTTGCGGGGGCCCTGACCATCGTCGGTTATCTGGCGGTACCTTACGCCACGCTGGCGCAAATGACGGGCAATGACCTGCTGCCAACCATGGGGCGCGAGTTCCTGGAACAACCAACCATTACCAAGCTGGGCATTGTAGTTGTGGCGCTGGCATTCCTGTTCAACATCGTGATGACGGTCCTCAAGGGGCGCAAAACGGCCATCAGTCTCGTCCTGGTGCTGGGATTGACCGGCCTGGCGGTGTTTTTCCTGTTTTCTTTCTATAACCCGGACAACCTGGTCAAGGACAAGTATTACTGGTGGTGGGTAGTGCACCTCTGGGTGGAAGGTGTATGGGAGCTGATTCTCGGCGCAATCCTCGCATTCGTGCTCATCAAGGTGACCGGCGTAGACCGCGAAGTAATTGAAAAATGGCTGTACGTCATCATCACCATGACGCTGATTACCGGCATTATCGGCACCGGCCACCACTATTACTGGATAGGCACGCCGGAATACTGGCAGGTGCTGGGCAGCATTTTCTCGGCGCTGGAACCCATTCCCTTCTTCATGCTGACCATCTTCGCCTTCAACATGGTGAACAAGCGCCGGCGTGAGCACCCCAACAAGGCTGCCACGCTGTGGGCGCTGGGCACCGGGGTGATGGCCTTCCTCGGGGCTGGCGTGTGGGGATTCCTGCATACGCTGGCACCGGTCAACTACTACACGCACGGCACGCAGATGACCGCCGCACACGGTCACATGGCCTTCTACGGCGCCTATGTGATGGTGGTGCTGACCATCATCTCCTACGCCATGCCGGTGCTGCGTGGTCGGGCCGCCAACAGCAACAAAGCGCAGGTGGTGGAAATGTGGGCGTTCTGGCTGATGACGATCGCCATTGTGTTCATCACCTTGTTCCTCACCGGCGCGGGCATCCTGCAAACCTGGTTGCAACGCATGGGTGACCACCCGATGAGCTTCATGGATACCCAGGATCAGCTTGCCATTTTTTACTGGCTGCGCGAGTGCGCCGGACTGGTGTTCCTGATTGGCTTGGCAACCTACGTGGCGAGCTTCTTTGTCAAGGGTGAAACCAAGGCCGGTTGAGGGGCTATATACAACAAACCTTTGGAAGGGGGACTGGTTCCCCCTTCTTTTATTGACACCATCCCCCATCCACATGACCGCAACCACCCACCAAGCGGCGGAAAGCACAGGGCCTCCTGGCGATCTGGCGATCTGGATTTTCATCCTGGCCGAAATGATGGTATTCGGCGTGCTGTTTGTGGTGTATGCCTTTAGCCGCGCCCATCAGGTAGAACTATTCAACGCGTCACAATTGACATTGAGCCGGACAGCAGGCGCCATCAACACTTTGGTGCTGATCACCAGCAGTTATTGCGTAGTTCGCGCGGGTTCGGCCATCAAGCAAGACTTGGCACAAAAATGCGCCAACTGGCTCATAGGCGCTGTGTTACTTGGGGGCCTGTTTGTCAGCATCAAGCTGTGGGAATTCAATGAAAAATTTACCGCCGGCATCTCGTTGGATAGCAATGATTTCTACATGTTCTATCTGATGCTGACCTCATTTCACCTGATGCATGTCCTGATGGGCATGATTATCCTCGCTTTTGTTATTGCCAAGGCACGGCGTGGCGGCTACAACGCCCGGGATCATGTCGGGGTGGAAACGGGCGCCTCGTTCTGGCACATGGTGGATCTGCTTTGGATCATATTGTTTCCATTGGTTTACGTCATTCGATGAGCATACCGTTCCAATCCGACCGTTTTTCAACCCTGACCTGGTTAGCGCTCGCCGCACTGACCCTGACCACCTTCAGCATCGGGGAGGCCGGATTGGCTGGCCAGTTCACCATGTTGAGCCTGCTGGCAATTGCTTTTTTCAAAGGCCAGATGGTGGCAAATTACTTCATGGGACTGCGCTATGCCGGTTGGCTGTGGCGCGGCATTATTCTGGGGTATTTTCTAACCGTGGGCGGCCTGATCGCCGTCGCCTACCTGATCGGGCTAAAATAAAACACTATGAATAACATTCCCTACTACCAACCTTCGGCAGACGAGTGTGAGCTGTTCGAACGTGCCTGGCGCAACAAGTTGCCGCTACTCATCAAGGGCCCTACCGGCTGCGGCAAAACCCGCTTCGTTTCGCACATGGCGGCTCGGCTCAATTTGCCACTCTACACTGTGGCCTGCCACGACGATCTCACCGCTGCCGACCTCGTCGGCCGCCACCTGATTGGCGATGGTGAAACCCTCTGGTGCGACGGGCCATTGACCCGTGCCGTTCGTGAGGGCGGAATCTGCTATCTGGACGAAGTCGTGGAAGCGCGCAAGGACACCACCGTGGTACTGCACCCGCTCGCCGATGACCGTCGCATGCTGCCGATTGATAGAACGGGAGAACTGCTACAGGCACCACCGTCTTTCATGCTGGTCGTGTCCTACAACCCCGGCTACCAGAATTTCCTCAAGGGCATGAAACCTTCAACCCGGCAGCGCTTCATATCCTTGTCCTTCACCTTTCCCGAGGCCGCGCATGAAGAAGCCATCCTGGTTGGAGAAACCGGCATTGACGCCATGAACGCAAAACGGCTGGTCTCGCTTGCCGGAGCATTCCGCGCGCTGCGCGACCACGATCTGGAAGAAGTCGCCAGCACCCGCCTGCTGGTCTATGCCGCAACCCTCATCAAGGATGGCTGCGACCCGCTACGCGCCTGCCGGGCCGCGCTGGTGGAAACGCTGACCGATGACCCGGAAACCGCAGAAGCGCTCGATGAAATCATCGGCGCGACATTTGGCCGCTGAGGCATGGAAGAATACGTTGGCGAATTGTGGCACCGCTTCATTACCAATGTGGCGGAAAAGCGCCATGAACAGGCAAAGGTTGAGCTTGATAGCATCGCCAAAAGCGCCGCCATCTACTTTCGCGCATTGGGCGGCGACCCTGGCCTGAGCATCTCCGCCGCACCCGCCACACGACACGGCGCACGCCGCCGACTGTTACAAAAAATCGCCGGTACCAACGAAAAAATAGAACTCCCCTGGCTTGATGGTGAAGTCCTGCGACTGCCCTCAAGCATTGACCTGTTCCCGGAAAGAACCCTCAACCGCGACCTTTATTTCTGGCTGGTAGCGTTGTCGGCAGTTGAGGCCGATACCACCCAGCCGTGGATCGTGCGAAACCAGCAGGCAACCATGGCCACGCTGGAGCGCTTTCCCGGTCTGTCCGGTCGCTATTCGAGACTGGTAGATGCCTTGCTGGCCATACGCATACCGCCCGAAAAGCTGCCCGCAGATGAAGCTGCACAAGAGCGGGCCATCCGCCTCGCCCTGCTACACCCGGGCAGCGTGGCCGCATTACCAGCCGCCCGGCGGGCTTTCCAGCCAGTCCCACTTTGGCTACATCCCCACCCTCCCATCACTGTAGCCAACAACAGTGCTTTGGGAGATGGATCGCCAGAGTCCGGCGGCGGCGCGCGTGCCGGGAAAAGCCGCCGCAAGCATGCGGCCGAGCGTACAGATATGCCGGAAGACAAAAACGGCTTTCTGTTGATGTTCCGCGCTGAAAGCATTTTTTCCTGGGCGGAATATGTCAAGGTCAACCGCTCCCAGGATGATGAAGACAATACAAAGTCCGCAGAACAGGCGGCTGAGGACATGGACAGCCTCGCCATTACACGCGATGGGCAGACCAGCGCCGCCAAGGTGCGCTTTGATCTGGATTTGCCGCCCGCCGCCGAAGACGCTATTGCCCTGGGAGATGGCATCCCACTGCCGGAATGGCACTGGAAAAAGCAAATAATGCAGCCGGGTTATTGCCGGTTGCAGGAAATGACAGCCCCCGATGCATTGGCCTGCGAACTGCCGCAAGGACTGTCTCGCACTGCCCGCCGCCTGCGTCGCCAGTTCCAGGCCTTGGCGCCCACCCGGCACTGGCTAAAGTCGCAACCCGATGGCGAAGAAGCCGACCTCGATGCCTGGGTGCAACTCGCCGCCGACCGTGCCAGTGGCATGCGCTCGGCGGAACATGGCCTTTACCGCGCACAAGTCAACCAGCAGCGCGACCTGGCCTGCCTGTTATTGGCTGATTTATCACTTTCCACCGATGCTTACGTCTCCGATCACGAACGGGCGATTGATGTGATCCGCGACAGCCTGTTGCTGTTCTCTGAGGCGTTAAGCGCAACAGGCGACCGTTTTGCGCTTTACGGGTTTTCATCGTTAAGGCGCAACAATATCCGTTTCCACCATATCAAGGGATTTGATGATCGTTACGATGGCCAGGTACGCGGCCGTATCGCCGCAATCAAACCTGGCTATTACACCCGCATGGGCGCCGCCATCCGCCATGCCACGAGCTTGCTGGCAAAACAAAAAAACCGGCAGCGCCTGTTACTGCTCCTCACCGACGGCAAGCCTAACGACCTGGATCAATACGAAGGCCGCTATGGCATTGAAGATACCCGCATGGCGTTGCATGAGGCCCGCAAACAAGGCCTGAGGCCATTCTGTGTAACGATTGACTCCGAAGCCAGCGGCTACCTGCCCCATTTGTTCGGCGCAGGCGGCTATGTAGTGATAAGAAAACCTGAAGAACTGCCCAAAGAATTGCCGCTACTGTATGCACAGATGACGCGTTAAGTTGCCCCTACCGCCATCATCATGTCGCGCGCCACTTGGGCGACTTCTGCGACCATCCGGTCGGCATGCTCCTGGTCGAAATCAGCGTGATAGCGCTTCCTGACGCCATGCTCGTGCAATTGCAAATGGCGGTCAGGGGTGATGCCACGCTCCGCCAGGCAATGCAGCGTACACGCTAATGGACACCCATCCAGGGCCAGGATAGGCCGGCCTGATCGCGCGATCCCAACCAGGTGCGGAACATTGCCGCCAACCCCGGAGATGCAGGACATTTCAGCCTCCCCGTCGCGATCCAGCTTGAGGGCGATGTAGTTGGCCATCTGGGCCGCGCTTGAACAGCCCGAACATGCGTACACCAGGGGGAGCTTGCGGCGACACGATTGGTTGGACATGCGGCCCACTGGCAAATCACCCCGCCGCAAAACGCTGTGATGCTTGCAAGACGCGGGGAAACAGCACTTCATCCTCTTTGTAAATGTGCTCGATCAAATCCGCCTCCAATGCCTTGAGTGCGTCGTACAGCTCGGCCAGGTGCCCCCCGGCAGCCTGGTAATTTGCCGCCGCCTGGCGCATTTCAGCCAGCAATGCCTTTACGTCACCATGTTCAATTTGCATTGCACCGATGGGGTTGGCGACATCGCCAAAACAGGCCGCAGGGGGAGTCCCATTGGATTTCTCGAGCGCCGCAATGTAAGGGAAAAGAATACGTTCCTCTTTCATCAGGTGCGGAATCAAATCTTCCTGCAATGCATAAATGCATTGCCTCACCCTGTCCGGCACTTCCCCTGTATTGGCAAGGATATTGGCAATCCGCTCCAGTTGTTCCCTTGTAAAGCGATGATGCGACTGTTCGATACCCGCAATCAGCGCTTCCAGACTGTCCTGCATTTGTAGCTGCACCTGTCCCATCCCGGCAATCTCCCTGATAATGCCGCGAAGGTTAATGCGCCCCCGGCTGATAGTCATTGATACAAATCAATGTGCCGGGTTAGAAGTTTTCATCAAACGCCCTGAGCCGGGAGACGTCAGGAATCACGATTTCCTTGCCATGCACGGCAATCAGACCGTGCTGCTGCAGCTTGGACATGGTGCGCGAAAGAGTTTCCGGTGTGAGATTAAGCAGCGAGGCGATGGTAGCCTTGGTTGCGGGAAGCGTGACGTTGCTGGCATCCGGGGCATCCGCGCTAATCTGGAGCAAATAGCCGATAAAGCGCTGGGTGCATGACTGGAGCGAAAGCATTTCGATATCCTGTACCAGCTGGTGCATCCTTACGGATAAACCCGCCAGCATTTTGCGTGCGACCGAAGGGTCGCTTTCAAGCAGGGAAAAAATCACATTTTTGGGCACCAACAGGACTCGCGCATCCTGGGTGACCTGGGCATAAACAGGAAACTCGCGCTCCAGGAACAATACGGCCTCACCAAAACTTTCTCCCGGTGAAACCAGCTTAATGACTTTTTCAATACCGTGCGGGGAACTGATGCCCAGCTTCAACTGCCCGCTTAACAAGATATAAAGGCCGCGTGCCGGATCACCGCGATTGAAAATATTGGTATTACGTGGGGCATCAACGACCTGGCAATGTTCGGCAATCAGCTTGACTTGTGCTGTCGGCAATTCACGAAACATGAAAAAACCGAACAGCAGCTGGGTGATCTCAAATGCTTCCATGTTTGATTGCCCCTAATAGGTGCAGAATTGATTCATTATGCTGCGCTAACCATGAAGCAACATATACTCCAAAAGAACTAGTTCCTTTCCATCCCCACCCCCTACTTCAGAGGAATAGTCCCACTAAAAATACGGGATTAACCTTGCGCCATGATCCATCCAAGGAGGAAGCATCATGGCGACACAACAATACAAAGCATGGTCAGTCGTGATTTTCAGCACACTGGCGTTTACCACCTGTTTCATGATCTGGATGATGTTCGCAGTGATCGGCATTCCGATCAAGGCGACTCTGGGCCTGAACGAAACCCAATTTGGCATTCTGGTCGCCACTCCCGTATTAACCGGCTCATTGATCCGCTTGCCGCTGGGCATGTGGACGGACAAGTTCGGCGGACGCATCGTGTTTTTTATTCTAATGTTATCCACCATCATCCCGATTTACCTCATTTCCCGATGCGCTGAATACTGGCAGTTCCTGGTCACCGGACTGTTTGTTGGCGTGGCTGGCGGCTCCTTCACTGTCGGTATCGCCTATTGCGCACGCTGGTTCCCCAAGAATCGCCAGGGCTTGGCGATGGGTATTTTTGGCGCGGGCAACACCGGTGCGGCAGTGACCAAGCTGGTCGCGCCTTCCATCGTGGTGGCCTACGGCTGGAGCATGGTGCCACAGGTGTATGCCGTGCTGATGACGGTGATGGCGCTGTTGTTCTGGTTCTTCACCTACTCAGAACCATCACACAAGGTAAGTCACAGTGTGACGATGCGCGAACAGTTGGCCGTACTGAAAGACCCCACCGTATGGAAATACAGCCAGTACTACTCCATTGTGTTTGGCGGCTATGTAGCACTGGCACTGTGGATGACCAAGTACTACGTGGCGGAATATGGTTTTGACCTGAAGACGGCTGCCCTGCTGGCGGCCGCATTCAGCATTCCCGGAGGCGTTTTGCGGGCCATCGGCGGGCACTTCTCTGACAAGTACGGGGCCCATACCGTGACTTGGTGGGTGCTATGGGTGTCGCTGGTCTGCCTTTTCTTTCTGTCTTATCCCCAAACCAGCGTGACCATTTTGACGGTCAATGGCCCACAAAGCTTCCATGTCGGCCTGAACGCCACCTGGTTCACCGTCATCATGTTCACCATGGGGATTGCCTTCGCCATTGGCAAGGCTTCGGTATTCAAGTACATCGCGGACGACTACCCGCACAACATTGGCGTTATCTCCGGGGTGGTAGGCCTGGCGGGCGGGATGGGCGGGTTCCTCATGCCCATCATGTTCGGCGCGCTGGTTGACCTCACCGGTGTACGTTCCTCGTCTTTCATGCTGATGTTCGGTGTGGTCTGGGTCTCGCTGATCTGGATGTACTGGACAGAAGTCCGCCCGGTCAAGATTGGCCGCCACCACCAACGTCAGGCTGCCAACCAGGCAGCATCCCACTAAGGAGACAAACATGCCTACCAATATCAAGGACTGGAATCCGGAAGACGACAAATTCTGGGAATCCACCGGCAAGCAGGTAGCCTACCGCAACCTGTGGATTTCCGTCCCTGCCTTGTTGTGTGGGTTCGCGGTTTGGGGGATGTGGGGAGTCATCACCGTCCAGATGATGAATCTGGGGTTTCCCTTCACTCAGGCTGAACTGTTCACGCTGACCGCGATTGCAGGTATCTCCGGCGCCACCATGCGGATACCGGCATCGTTTCTGGTGCGTTTGGCAGGGGGGCGCAACACCATTTTCCTGACGACAGCCATGCTGCTCTCGCCGGCAATTGGCACAGGGATCGTCCTTCAGCATCCGGAATGGCCGCTCTGGTCGTTCCAGCTCATGGCGCTTTGGTCGGGCGTGGGCGGTGGCAATTTCGCCAGCTCCATGTCAAACATCAGCACATTCTTTCCAAAACGGCTGCAGGGAACGGCTCTGGGCCTGAATGCAGGTCTGGGGAATTTTGGCGTCACCACGATGCAAATCGTGATTCCGCTGGTCATGACCGTTGGGCTGTTCGGCACCCTTGGCGGTGACCCCATGATTCTGACTAAAGACAGCGGCTGGATTTTTGGCAAGATCATTGCCGGCACCCCGACCTGGATACAAAACGCGGGCTTTGCCTGGGTGCTGTCTCTGGTGCCTCTTTCGGTCCTGTGCTGGTTTGGCATGAACAATCTGAAAACCGTGTCTCCCGACGCCGGAAATCCGATAATGGCTTTCCTCAAGATTATCTATCTTTACACCCTGGCATTCATCCCTTCCATTTCAATCCTCTACATCTACCTGCCTAAACCGACCGGCCTGGGCCTGATCAACATGTGGGTAGCGGTGCCGCTCGATATCATCAGTGCTCTGATGATCATGAAGCTGGCTGCGTTCGGCGCCATGAAGGAAAACATTGCAAAACAGTTTGCGATCTTTGGCAACAAACACACCTGGTCGCTGACAGCGCTCTACATTGTGACCTTCGGATCCTTCATCGGCTTTTCAATGGCGTTACCGCTTGCAATGAAAGTGATTTTCGGTGTCAGCCATATTCCCGATGCCAATGGCGTACTGCAACACGTGCAACCTAACCCGAATGCCCCTACGGTACTCGCCTACGCATGGATCGGGCCGTTCGTCGGTGCCGCCGCGCGGCCGATTGGCGGATGGATTTCCGACAAGCTGGGAGGCTCTATCGTCACGCAGGTTATTTCTGCAATAATGGCGATGGCTTCCGTAGCAGTAGGCTATGTCATGATGCAGGCTTATCATTCAGCGACCCCAGAGCAGTTCTTCCCCATGTTCCTGGGCTTGTTCATGGTCTTGTTCCTGGCGAGCGGTATCGGTAACGGCAGCACCTTCCGCACCATCGGGATGATTTACGATCGTCAGCAAGCCGGACCGGTATTGGGCTGGACTTCTGCCGTTGCCGGATACGGCGCCTTTATTGCCCCAGTGGTGATCGGCGATCAGATCAAACACGGAACCCCTGAGTTTGCCATGTACGGCTTTGCAGTATTCTATGCGCTGTGCCTGGTTCTCAACTGGTGGTTCTACCTGCGCAAAGGCGCCGAAATCAAGAACCCTTAAGCGATAACAAAATTCTTCAAGGAGCATGCAATGAGTCACTTTCTGGATAGACTGAAATTTTTCGACAAGATCAAGGAAACATTTTCCAACGGTCATGGCATTGTCACCAACGAGGACCGGCAGTGGGAAGATGCCTACCGTCACCGCTGGCAGCACGACAAGATCGTACGTTCGACCCACGGTGTTAACTGTACCGGCGGCTGCTCGTGGAAGATTTTCGTCAAGAACGGCCTGGTATCTTTCGAGATGCAGCAGACCGACTACCCACGCACCCGCGACGACCTGCCCGACCACGAACCTCGTGGTTGCCAGCGGGGCGCCAGCTACTCGTGGTACCTGTATAGCCCGCACCGTATCAAGCACCCGCTGATTCGCGGCCGCCTGCTCAACCTGTACCGCGCAGAACGCAAATCCGGCAAGGATCCAGTCGAAGCCTGGGCAGCCATCCAGGCCGACGAAAAGAAGCGCAAGTCCTACACCGCTGTGCGCGGCCTGGGCGGCTTCGTACGGACCACTTGGGATGAAGTCAACGAAATCATCGCTGCCGCCAACGTATATACCATCAAGAAATGGGGCCCGGACCGTATTTTCGGTTTCTCCCCCATCCCGGCGATGTCCATGATCTCCTACGCTGCCGGTGCACGCTATCTCTCGCTGATCGGCGCCGCCTGTGGCTCCTTCTACGACTGGTACTGCGACCTGCCGGCCGCCAGCCCGCAAACATGGGGCGAGCAAACCGACGTGCCGGAATCCGCAGACTGGTACAACTCGACCTACATCATCATTACCGGCGCCAACCTGCCCATGACGCGTACGCCTGATGCGCACTTTGCCTCCGAAGTGCGTTACAAGGGCGCCAAGATCGTTGCCATGGCTCCGGACTATGCCGAGTTCGTGAAATTCTCCGATCTGTGGATGCCGATCAAGCAAGGGACCGACGCCGCAGCATTCCTCGCCATGGGCCACGTTGCCCTCAAGGAATTCTACATTCAGCAGCAGGAGCCCTACTTCCAGGAATACGCCCGCAAGTACACCGACATGCCGATGCAAGTCATGCTGCGCAAGCACGATAATGCCTATGTCACCGATCGTCTGCTGCGTGCTTCCGACTTCGAAGGCGCTCTGGGCGAAACCAACAACCCTGAGTGGAAGACCATCGTATTTGACGAAAAAACGGGCAGCTACGTTGCACCTAACGGCTCGATCGGTTTCCGCTGGGGTGAAGATGGCAAATGGAACCTGCTGGAAAAAGCCGGGGCCGCACAACAGGAAACCACAGCTCAACTGAGTTGCATCAACAGCAGCGACGATGTCGTATCTGTCGGCTTCCCGCATTTCGAACACGGCGAAGAAAGCCTGCTGTTCCGCAATGTACCGGTTCGCAAGATCAAACTCGCAAACGGCGAAGAAGCACTCATCGCAACCGTGTTCGATCTGCAGATTTCCCAATACGGGATCGACCGCGGCCTGGGCGGCGCCAACGTGGCAACCTCTTACGCCGACGCCAGCGTCGCATACACCCCGGCATGGGCCGAGAAAGTCACCGGCGTCAAGGCTGCCGACATCGAACGCACCGGCCGCGAATTTGCATACAACGCCTCCAAGACCCGTGGCAAATCCATGGTGATCATGGGTGCCGCCATCAACCACTGGTACCACAACGACCTTGCCTACCGCTCGATCATGAACCTGCTGCATATTTGCGGCTGCGTGGGTCAGACCGGCGGCGGCTGGGCACATTACGTGGGCCAGGAAAAGCTGCGTCCGCAAGCAGGCTGGGCACCGATCGCCTTCGCACTCGACTGGCACCGTCCGCCACGTCATACGAACTCGACCTCCTATTTCTATTTCCATACCGACCAGTGGCGTTACGAAACCCTCACCGGCGATTCCCTGCTCTCTCCCGCAGGCAAGCGCCGCAACAAGGGCAGCACCATTGCCGACTACAACGTCAAGGCAACCCGTATGGGCTGGCTGCCGTCTGTCCCCAACTTCAACCGCAACCCCATCGAGTTGGCAGAAGAAGCATTCAAGAGCGGTGCTACCGACGAAGCCGGCGTGGCGCAGTATGTTGCCAATCAGATGAAGTCGGGCGCAATCGACGTGGCGTATGCCGACCCGGATAATCCGGTCAACTGGCCGCGCAACATGTTCGTCTGGCGTTCCAACCTGATCGGCACCTCGGCCAAGGGTCACGAATACTTCCTCAAGCATCTGCTGGGGGCGCAAAACGGCGTGCTGCAGGAATCCGGTGCGGGCAAGGGCAACAAGGAAGTCAAATGGCACGAAAATGCGCCGATCGGCAAGCTGGACCTGATGGTGGACATCAACTTCCGCCTCAATTCCACCGGCGCCTATTCCGACATCATCCTGCCGACCGCGACCTGGTACGAGAAGAACGACCTCAACACCACGGACATGCATCCGTTCATCCACCCGCTGTCCGAAGCGGTCAATCCGGGTTGGGAATCCAAGTCCGACTGGCAGATCTTCAAGACCATCGCCAAGAGTTTCTCGGCGCTGGCAGAGAAGCATCTGGGCACCAAGAAGGAAGTGGTGGCCCTGCCGATGCAGCACGATACGGCCAGTGAGCTTGCACAACCCTACGGCGAAGTAAAATCGTGGAAGGATGGCGAGTGCGAGCCGGTTCCGGGAAAAACCGCGGCGATCATCAAGCTGGTCGAGCGCACTTATGGCGACACCTACCGCAAGTACATCGCCATCGGCCCCCTGATGACCAAGCTGGGCAACAACGTCAAGGGAATCGACTGGAATACCGACCAGGAATACAACGAGCTGAAGCATCACAACGCCATGGTGAAGGAACCAGGCATTTCGCAAGGCATGCCTTCGCTGGAAGAAGACATTTACGTCTGCGATGCAGTGATGCGCATGGCGCCCGAAACCAACGGCGAAGTTGCTCACAAATCCTGGAGCGCATTGTCCAAGAAGACCGGGATCGACCATCATCACCTGTATGCCGGTCGTCACGAAGACAAAATCACGTTCAAGGATATCCAGGCACAGCCGCGCAAGATCATCACGGCGCCGACCTGGTCCGGCATCGAGTCCGAAACCGTTTCGTACACCGCTGGCTATACCAATATCCACGAGCACATTCCGTTCCGCACCCTGACCGGTCGTGCGCACTTCTACCAGGATCACGAGTGGATGCTGGACTTTGGTGAAGGCTTCTGCACTTACAAGCCCATGGTCGACCTGAACGAACTGAACAACCTGCCGGAAGCGGTTCGCAACAAGCCGCACCTGAAGGTCAACTGGATTACGCCGCACTCCAAGTGGGGCATCCACTCCAGCTATCAGGACACTCTGCGCATGCTGACCCTGTTCCGCGGCGGCCCATATGTCTGGATTTCCGAGACAGATGCCAAGCAGGTCGGTATCGAGGACAACGACTGGGTGGAAGCGGTCAACCACAACGGCGCCACCGTGGCCCGTGCGGTGGTATCGCAACGTCTGCCGCAAGGCATGGCGCTGATGTATCACGCTCAGGAAAAGAACGTTAACGTTCCCGGCTCGCCATCGACCGGCAAGCGTGGCGGCATTCTTAATGCCGTCACCCGCGTGATCATGAAGCCAACCAACATGATCGGCGGCTACGCACAGCTGGCCTACAGCTTTAACTACTACGGCACGGTGGGTTGCCAGCGCGACACCATGGTTGCCATCCACAAGATCGCAGACAAGGATGTGGACTGGCTCGAACGTCCGTTGACACCGGAACGCGAAGCCCAACTCAACCCGGTCGGCATCGGCCCGCGCTAAGGATTAAGGAGAAACTCATGAAAGTACGCGCACAATTTGCCTTCGTCTTCAACCTGGACAAGTGTATCGGCTGCCACACATGCTCGGTCACCTGCAAGAATGTATGGACGAACAGAAAAGGGGTGGAATACGCCTGGTTCAACAACGTCGAATCCAAGCCTGGTATCGGTTATCCCAAGCAATGGGAAAACCAGGAAAAATGGAAGGGTGGCTGGGAATTGAAAGACGGCAAGCTGGAACTGAAATCCGGTGGACGGGCGAAACGCCTGATGAACATTTTCGCCAATCCCGACATGCCTGAAATTGACGACTACTACGAGCCGTTTACCTACAACTACGCACATTTGCAGAATGCGAAGCTGTCGGAAGCCACGCCCACTGCCCGTCCCATCTCGCAGATTACCGGCGAGAGCATGGAAAAAATCAAATGGGGGCCGAACTGGGAAGACGATCTGGCGGGTGAATTCGCCAAGCGCAGCAAGGACAAGAACCTGGAAAACATCCAGAAGGAAATTTATGGCCAGTTCGAGCATACCTTCCACATGTACCTGCCGCGCATCTGCAACCACTGCCTCAACGCCGCCTGTGTGGCGGCCTGCCCTTCCGGCTCCATCTACAAGCGCGAGGAGGATGGCATTGTGCTGGTGGATCAGGACAAATGCCGTGGCTGGCGCATGTGTGTCAGTTCCTGCCCGTACAAGAAAGTGTTCTACAACTGGGAATCGGGCAAGGCCGAAAAGTGTATCGGTTGCTATCCACGCGTGGAATCCGGCATGCCCACGGTGTGTTCCGAATCCTGCGTGGGCCGCATCCGCTACAACGGCATCATGTTGTACGACGCCGACCGCGTTGAGGAACTGGCCAGCATGGAAGATGAACAGGACTTGTACGAGGCCCAGCGCCAGATATTCCTTGACCCCAACGACCCGGCAGTGATCGCCGCTGCCCGCGCCGAGGGTATCAACGACGACTGGATTGAGGCGGCGCGCAATTCTCCGATCTGGAAAATGGCCATGGAATGGAAAATCGCCTTCCCCATGCACCCGGAATTCCGCACCCTGCCCATGGTGTGGTACGTGCCGCCGCTCTCGCCGGTACAGTCGCAGATTGACCAGGGTAACCTGCCGGTCGGCCCGGATGGCGCAATTCCTGTTTCCGGCACCATGCGCCTGCCGGTGCAGTATCTGGCCAACCTGCTCACCGCAGGCAAGACCGCGCCGATAGAAAGCGCGCTTAATCGCATGATCGCCATGCGCAGCTATCAGCGCTCGGTACATGTGGAGGGCGTGGCCGACACCCGCGCCCTGCAAGCAGCCGGCATCAGCGAAGAGCAAGCCAAGGAAATGTACCGCTACCTGGCGATTGCCAACTACGAAGACCGCTTTGTGATTCCCACCGGGCACACCGAGGAAACCCTGAACGATGCATACGGCTTTCAGGGGCAGAACGGCTTCACCTTTGGCAATGACACTTCAGCCGGTGTTTCCAAGATCACCCTGTTCCCGCGCCGCCGCAAGGAAACAGTGGAACCCAAGGAGCTGGCGCCCTCTTCGGACGCTTAAGGAGACCAAAATGCGACTCTACAAAATGTTATCCGTGTTGCTGGAATATCCAGACCAGGAACTGCTGGATCACCTGCCGGAAATTATCACACTGGTGGATTCCAGCCCCGACCTGGACATGAATGAACGCTCCGCGCTGCTGGGGTTCATCAACCACCTGGCCTCCCAACCCCTGACCGAATTGCAGGCCGACTACGTCAAGACCTTTGACATGACACCGGAACACAGCCTGCACCTGACGCACCACCTGTTTGGCGATGACAAGAACCGTGGCCCGGCGCTGATAGATTTGGGTGAGTTGTACAAGGACTACGGTGTTGAGGTGGTCACCAACGAGTTGCCCGACTACCTGCCGCTGGTGCTGGAATTCGCCGCTTATCTGGATGATGGCGAAGCCAATGTGTTCCTGTCCGACGCTAACAAGGTGCTGGGTGTGCTGGCTGATAACCTGCAGCAGGCTGACAGCCCTTATGCCGCTTTGCTTTCCATCGTTGAGGGGCGGGCCACCCTGACCCGACTCGCTGCCTGAGGAGAACCCAAATGACACTGCACAATTTTATTTACGGCGTTTATCCCTACATTGCGCTCACCATATTTCTGGTGGGTAGCTGGTTGCGCTTCGACCGCGAGCAGTACACCTGGAAAAGCGACTCCAGCCAGTTGCTTTCCAAAGCCAATATGCGGCTGGGCAGCAATCTCTTTCATATTGGCATCATCGCCATTTTTCTCGGCCATGCCGTGGGGCTGCTGACTCCGCACCACTGGTTCCAGGGACTGGGAGTCTCGGACATGGCACACCAGATGATCGCCATCTGGGCCGGCTCCATTTTCGGTGGCCTGTGCCTGCTTGGCGGTGCCTTACTCTGGCTGCGCCGCATGTTCAACGCACGCATTTCTGCCGCCAGCCGTGGTTCCGACAAGTTCATCCTGAGCTGGCTGCTGGTCACCTTGTTACTTGGACTTTCCACCATCCCGGTCTCCATCGGGCATGCCAGCCACGGCAACCCCGGCGTGATGATTGCACTGGCGGAGTGGGTGCAGAGCATTGTTTACCTGCACCCCAATCCGTCGCTGCTGGAAAGCGTGGACACCATCTTCAAGGTGCACCTGTTTTTCGGCATGACGGTGTTCCTGGTATTCCCGTTTACCCGCATGGTGCACGTCTGGAGTGCGCCCTTCGGCTACCTGACGCGGCCTTACCAGATTGTGCGCAGTAAACGATTCTGACAACGTGGCACCATGCGCGACGTATCAAAATTTTTGTCAGGCTTCAGGCGCTTCCAGCATAACTACCTGGGTGCCCGCCATGCGCATTTCGACCATCTGGTGCAGGATGGCCAGCACCCCAGAGCGCTGGTCATCGCCTGTTGCGACTCACGCTGCGACCCAGCCCTCCTCACCGATTGCGACCCCGGTGACATGTTTGTAGTGCGCAATGTGGCCAACCTGGTACCGCCCCACACCCAGGCCATCGAATACACCGCCACCAGCGCCGCCTTGGCTTTTGGCGTGCGCAACCTCGAAGTGGAACACATCATTATCCTCGGCCATGCCCAGTGCGGGGGTATTCGCAACTTGGTGGCGCACAAGCCCCGGGAGTGTGATGAAGACCAGTTAATTGGTAAATGGTTGAGCATCGCCGAGGATGCCCGGGAGAAAGTCACACACGAACTGGCCGGGAAAGATGCGGAAACGCTGGCAATGGCCTGCGAAAAAGCTGCCATCCTGATCTCCCTTGGCAACCTGATGGGCTACCCCTGGATACGCAGCCGGGTCGAGGCCGGGAAATTGCAATTGCATGGCTGGTATTTCGACATGGTGCATGGCGAATTGCTGGAATATGAGCCGGATGCAGGAGAGTTCCTTGCCCTGGTGCCCCACCAGCACGGGCCAGGGCGTAGCTCCCAGCATTTGTGGACGAGCGCGCCGGGATAAAGCCGACATGAGCCTGCACATAATCGAAGAGCCCATCAAACTGCCGCCGCAGAAAACCGGCGGCAGCGGCAGGTATTTTCTTTCCATGCCGCATCATCCCATGTTTGCGCTGGGCTCACTTCAGGCTGTGCTGGTGATGGCTTGGTGGCTGGCCGACCTGGGCGGCCGCTATGCCGGGTGGTATGCCCCGCTGCAATGGGCCATTCCTCCCGTGTGGGCGCACCTGTACCTGATGATATTCACCCTGTTCCCGCTGTACATGTTCGGCTTCCTGATGACGACTTACAGCCGCTGGATGGCAGGCAAACCGGTTTCACCGCGCTACTACTTGCCCACCGCTTTTCTGCTGGCTGCTTCACTGGTACTGGGTTATGCCGGGCTGATATGCGGCAAAGGGTTGTTAATGGTCGCTTTGCTGCTGCACCTGGCTGGTTGGGGTATGGGTATTTACACCCTACTCAAGGTGCATTTGAACGCGCAACAACCCGGCACGGTGCATACCATTGTCACCAGCACGGTGTTGATTCTGGGCTGGTGGCTGCTGCTCACGCTGGCTGGCGGCTTTTATCTGGATAACCCCAGCCTGGTGGCAACCGCGCGCAGTGGAGGCATCTGGTGGTTTCTGTTTCCGGTGTTTTTCTCTGTGAGCCACCGCTTGATCCCGTTCTTCTCCAGTGTGGTCATCCCTGGATACCAGCTGGTACAGCCCCGATCAGGGCTGTGGCTAGTAGTGTGTGGCGGGTTAGTACATGGCGCACTGGAAATGACAGGCAAACATCACCTCACCTGGCTCATAGACTTGCCTATGGCCGCCTGTGCCCTGTGGTTGTCTTATGCCTGGGATTTCCGGGCCAGCTTCCGCGCACGTATCCTTGCCATGTTGCATATCGCTTTTGTCTGGATGGGGTTCGCGCTGGGACTCTATGGGCTGCAAAGCCTGTCTGATTTTTCCGGTTGGTCTTTGCAGCTTGGCCGCGGCCCTTTGCACGCGCTACTGGCTGGCTATTTCGCCTCCATGCTGGTGGCCATGTCCACACGCGTCACGCTGGGACACTCCGGCAGGCCACTGTCCGCCGACAACCAGGCCTGGGGTATTTTCCTGCTGGTGCAGATAGCCGCCCTGTTGCGCGTTGGCGCAGAGTTCCCCGTCATCAGCGCTTACGCTGTTCCACTTTACCTGGCCTCCGCCCTGCTGTGGCTGGCGGCCTTTGTTACCTGGTTTTTCAAGTTCACGCCCATGTATTGGCGTCCCGCGAATTAAAACACCCCAATGAGGAGAATCATCATGTCAAACCCCATCCGCATAAAACCCTTGATGTTGGCCCTTGCTGCCGCGAGCTTGTTATGCAGTGCCCCTTTGCACGCGGAAGACAAGGCACCTGCCGCGCCAACCTCGCTGTTGGAGGCGATACAAATGGGCAAGCCGATGACCAACTTCCGTTTGCGCTATGAGAATATCGACCAGGATGGCATAGTCCAGGGAAGCACCCAGAACCTCGATAACGCCAACGCCTGGACACTGCGCAGCTTGATTGGCTGGCAAACCGCCACTTTCAAGAATTTCAGCGTGGGCGTGCAGTTGATTAACGTCGCCCAGCTGAATGACGAGTTTTACGATACCACCGACCAGATTTTTGGTCAGCGTGTTGCCACACCGGGCGCCATTCCCCCAGATAAGCGGAAATATCCCACCGTCGTTGATCCCGACTATACCGGCGTCAACCAGTTATACCTGGATTGGACCGGGCTGCCCGACACCAAGGTGCGCCTGGGTCGCCAATCAGTCAAACTGGATAATGTGCGGTTTATCGGCAACGTGGAATTCCGCCAGTTGATGCAGGTTTTTGATGGGGTCTCCATTGAAAACAAAAGCATCAAGGACGTTGAGTTCTATGTTGCCCACTTCGAGGCTTTACGCCGCATCACCGGTCAATACATCAACGATGGAAATGTTGATATTGCCCATGCCACCTGGAAATACCTGCCAGCCGAAAGCCTGACCGGTTACGCCTATTTCCAGAACATGCCTCACAATGGCTGGAACCCCTACAGCAATGACGCCCACACCACCTTTGGCGGCACCGGCTTCAGCGACAACTCCAACAAGACCCTGGGTTTGCGTGCCGATGGTGCGCATAAGGTCAACGACGACTGGAAAGTGCTTTACACCGCCGAATATGCCAAACAGGATGACTATCGTGGCGGGAATAAAAACATTGATGCCCACTATTGGCGGGTAGGTGCCGGCGCCGGCTGGAAAAGCTGGTACCTGCGCCTGGATCGTGAACTGTTATCCAGTAACGGGGAGGCTTTGAGCGCCAACCGTTATGCTTTCCAGACACCACTGGCTACAGGTCATATGTTCCAGGGCTGGGGAGACTCCTTCCTGCTGACCCCGAAAGAAGGCATGGAAGATACTTATCTCAGTTTTGGCGGCGAAGTCTTTGGGGTCAAGCTCTCGGGTGAATACCACTGGTTCGATTCGGACCGTAACTTCAAGACTGCCGGAGACGGCGCCGCATTCAGCAGCTTTACCGGAAACCGCTATGGCACCGAACTTGACCTTTCCGCCGCCTATGCCTACGACAAAAACTGGAGCGCCAAAGTTGAGTACTTCAGCTATAACGAGGACGACTGTTACATCGGCACGGGCAGTTGCAGCAATAGTGCATTCAACGCTTCCAGAAAGCGCGACAAGGACAATTTCCTGGTCACGTTGATGTACACCTTCTAATGCAATATTAACCAGAGGGACATATGCATCAGTTCCCCATTCTCGGCATCTGTTCGCTCGCCAGCGGCATGGGTAAAACCACGCTGCTGGCCAGACTGATCCCCTTCCTTGGGGATCAGGGCATACGCGTCTCGGTCATCAAGCAGACTCACGCCCAGTTTGATGTTGACCACCCTGGCAAGGACAGCTACCGGATGCGCGAGGCCGGGGCCGCACAAGTGCTACTCAGTTCACCAAACCGCTGGGCGCTGATGACGGAAGAAACCCTTGGGGAAAGTGATGACCGTCTCATGCAAATGGTCAGACATATTGATGGCAGCATGGCGGATCTAGTGCTGGTGGAAGGCTTCCGCCATGCCCCTATCCCTAAAATCGAGGTTTATCGTGCAAGTTGCGGCAAACCACCGCTGGCAGGCCAGGACGAGCATGTGATTGCTATCGCCAGTGACATGCCGATTTTGCTACAAAAAAACCGGCTTGATTTGAACCATCCAGAGGAAATCGGGCGTTTTATCCTGCACTGGCTTTCGGAGAAGCAGGAAGTACGGGGAAACGCATTTCCCGCCTTCTCGAGTAGCAAATAACGGCCAGGTGGGCATGCTGTTATAATCCCGCCACTATGCAAATCACCACCCGCCTTGAGTTCGACGCCGGACACCGCATTCCCAGCCACAAAAGCCAGTGTCGCAACCTGCATGGCCATCGCTACGCCATTGAAATTACCCTGTCGGGTGACATCATCGAAAAGGAAGGCCTGTCAGAACAAGGCATGGTGATGGACTTTTCGGATGTGAAAGCGATTGCCCGCCGCGAAGTGGTGGACAAGTGGGATCACGCATTCCTGGTGTATCGTGGCGACAAGGCCGTGCTGGATTTCCTCAACACCCTACCCGACCATAAAACCGTGGTGATGGACACCATCCCCACAGCCGAAAACATGGCCGCCGAGGCCTTCCGCATCCTGCAAGCCTGCTATCAGGACACCTACGGCAACCACCTGAAGCTGGAACGCGTCCGGCTGTATGAAACGCCCAATAGCTGGGTGGATGCGATCAAATAGGGAAACCGTTCTCCAGCCAGACATACTATGTGAGGGCATGGGCTGGTGCCAAAAGTAGGCTGCCCCCATTGTTGATGTGAGTCAATATCGCCCCTATCATCTTGGTGCCATACTGGGCCAATGTGGTATGGAGGAATAAGCTGACTGGCTTGTATTGTCCATATGAATAACCCGAGAAACATTCGACTTCTGCTTTTTCCTTGTCTTTATGCCTTGGTTTTAATATGCACAACCAAGGCCGCGTGGGCATTCGAGTCGGGGGGAACCGGCATATGCTCGGACTACGAAGGTAACAATTTCCCCTGCCGTGACACCTCCCCTCCCCCTGAACCGCCTCGATGGGATCATTACGATCCATCTTATGACGGCCCATCTGCGGAACTCCCATCTCAGCCCAATCCCAAAACAGAACGGCGCAACCACATGATTGAGACGAATCAGCGTGGCATTGATGCCCTGAATGCCGGACGTTGGGATGAGGCACAAGCAGCATTTGAACAAGCACTGGCGGAAGCTGATGACCCTATGGATGCAGAGATTATTCGAAACAACCTTGGTTCAATTGAATCGCGCCGCCGCCATGAAGCAATGAGCAAGGCCAATCAGCGTGGATTGGCGTATTACCGCGCAGGGGATTTTATTTCCGCCATCGCCGCCTACCGTGAAAGCTTGCAGTATGCCGACCTTGAGGAAGACCGGAAAATACTCACCGCCAACCTGCGCGATGCCGAAGCGTGGTTAAAGTCCAAGCAACTGGGGGCAAAGCGTGATGCAGAAATGAGAGATGCGTTGCACCAGGACAAAGAAGCTGTCAATCGCATCATCAAAGAGACCCTGCAATCTGACAGCGACTTATTGGCGCTCCCCGCTCCCTCATCACCCAATAGCCTCGAATTCAAACGCCCAGGCCAACTGCCTCCTGCTACTACAGAAAGCCCAGAAACAGCCTTCTCGAAAGGAAACAAGGATTCCGCGCCGGTCAATTTGCAACCCAGTTCCAAATGGCCAGTCATTGATCCGGGAAAAATCAGGGGTGACAAAACCACCCCCAAAACCCAAGCTGCTGACCGTTTCAATGCGGCTGTGCTGCTGGCGGCGCTATCTGCAACACAAGGAGACTTTGTCGCCGCCGATACTTTTGTACGCGACCTCTTGGCCGAGAGGCCCAATGACCCTGCGGCGCTTGCCGTGTCTCGTTATATCCGCAACCTGAAACAGGCCAACAAACCCTCTGACCCCAGATTCACCCCGAAGCAGGATGACGCTCAAGCACTGCTGGAAGCTGTTGCCCACCCAGACCGCCAGCCGCCGACCACACGCTGGCCCGGCCCGGCCAAACCCATTGTGAACCGGAAGGTGACTGTCCTGCTCGATGCCATGGACTATGGCAAGGGTGATTGGGATAAGGGAATGCGTTATCTGGATCAACTGGCGCGCCAGCACCCCAAGGACATCGCCGTCCGGGAGGCGCGCAAAATATTTGCGGATTTAAAAGCCCATGAGCAGCCCGTTAAAAAATAGATGCCGCCCGGCATTCTGGTTGGTTTGCATCAGCATTATGCTCGCCTGCACCGCAGTCAGCGCCGCGGAAGACTCCGGCAGTGAATACGACAAGGCCACCTTGCAAGGACTGGAGGCCTCCAAACGCCAGGACTGGGGCGCTGCGGTGGAAGCTTTTACCGAAGCGTGGAACTCCGGGACAGGGAAAAATTGGCAGTCTGCCGACACCATGTTCAACCTAGCACTTGCCTACGACCGCGCAGGGGATGGCGCTCTGCCAGCCTATGCCTGGTATCGCACGTGGATGCTTGCGCAACCAAAGTCCGCTGAAAAACCCAGAGTAGCAAAACGCGCAACCGAATTACACCAGCAAGTAGATAACCGGGTTAAAAGTCTTTCCAACCTGATTGAGAAACTAATTCGTGAAACCAATACCAGCCTGGATGATTCGGTTATTGCCAATTTTGTTGACATGGAAATCGCATTGGGCCGAACGGACGTGATCCGGCAATTCATCAGCCGCCACCCCAAAGGCGATGAATTCAGGAGTGAACTGGCAATGGCAATGGCAAAACAAGGACATGTCAAGGAAGCTCTTGCCGAGGCCGCGAAAATAGAAAGCCCGGGGAGATGGTTCTGGATGCATCGCACTATTGCGCTTTACACCCACAGCAAAAGCAAGGAAAAGGCTCACGCCATTGCGGACAAAATGCTGGAAGCTTTAAATAAAGTCCCCGCAGATGCTATTTATCGGGTAGAACGCATGCTCGAACTTGCTGAGGCCTATGAATACTCCGGTGATATACCAACAGCTATCAGACTGATCCGCGAAGCTCAGTCAATGGTTGATACCACAACTATTGGCGAAGAGCACGATGCCATTGAAAAACAAAAATTCATTATTCAAAAGAGCATCTTCAAAGCGCAAATCAATTCTGCTTTTGACGGTGTGGCGTCGTTACAGGCAATCGGCGGCGATGTTGAAGGCGCATTGGAAACCCTCGGTCTTCCGGCCAAACCCATCTTCATCAATGATGAAATAGAGAGTAGGAAATACTCTTCTCTGAATGGCTGGGCACTAAGCATGCTCCGTAATGGAGACTTAACCAGCGCAAAAGCCTTGCCAAAATATTTAAGCACGAAATCCGGGCGAGATAGACTGGCTATTGAAATCACAGTCGATATGGAAGTGTACACCGCGGCACATGGCGAACCCCATCAGGAAACCCTCAAGTTGACTCAATGGAAAGCGCTGGCTGTTGAAGCTGGTAGGCACTGGCGATCAGAGGATAGCCTGGATAAGGCGCTAGAAGGGATCAAAGTCCCCGGCAACATTGCTGAGGCATTAGGCAGGCTAGTATCTGCAGCCAATAACTATACCGCCATTTGGAGCCAAATTAAGACATTGGAAGCCACTCCATGATCCCGCATCAAAGGACTCAAGCGCTACTGCTGTTTATGGCTTGCTCTGTAATGGTTACGCCTGTTTTCGCCCACGAACTGCGCGATTCCCATAACGCATTGTGCAAAATGGTTTCTCCGGAGGAATCCGCTCGAGCCGACCAAGGCGATCCCGAATTGCAATACCAGGTTGGCAATATGTTCGCCTTTTGCTTTCAACATGAGCAGTCGGAATCTGCTGCACCCTATTTTCTACGTGCAGCAAAACAAGGACACATCAAATCCGCATTACGCCTTGGCCGGATTTACATGATGGGGCATGGAGTCGAGCAGAATAACGTGGAGGCTTATTTCTGGCTCAGCATAGGCAAACGGCTTTTTGAATCTACAAAAAATCCACCAGAGGAACTAGGACCAAATCTTGGTTATGTTGAAAATGACCTGGAAAGTCTGGAACAGACGTTATCCAGGAATCAAGTCAGAAAAGCCATGATCCGGGTTAAAAAATGGAAGCCGAGACCAGAACATGCTGGCAACAAGTAAAAAACGAAACCTGCTCGTTGCATTTATTGGCTGGATGACCTTTCTGGTAGCCGATCCGTTATTCGCTCACGAACCTTATGGTTTAGGCTTCATGTGCCATTTCCTAGATATGGAAACTTATACCAAGGCAGAAAATGGTAACAGCGAGGCCCAATATCAAGTGGGGAACTCCCTCGATTACTGTGAGCCACGCGACCCTGAAGGGGCAACGAAATACTTCCTGTGCGCGGCGCAACAGGGACACATTCAATCCATTCTGCGTATGGGGCGAAGATATTTGTTTGGATTCGGAGTTCAGCAAAGTGATAAGGAAGCATACTTCTGGCTGAGTGTGGGAAAACGTTTACTCAGGTCATTTCCCAGTTCTTCCCGCCAGCTTCCCGACATTGAATACGAACTTTCCTTGCTGGAAAGGGATATTCCACCCCACGAAGCAGCGCAAATTACCGCCCGTGCAAAAGCATGGAGCCCATCAACCAGCCATTGATAATGGCTGAAATTAGCACACCACAGCAAGGTGAAGCTAATTTCCCTGCTGCCCCAACCCAAATGAACCAGGTTCTTAACTCGCCCTGGGCATCGCATCCCCAACACCACATCTTTTAGCCTAAAGAACCAGCGTCACCGCCTCATCCAGCGCCTGCGTCAGAGAATCTTTCCAATCCGGCAGTTGCAGGCCAAAATCCCTAAAAAGTTTTGTATTGTCCAGCACTGAATTGGCGGGCCGCTTGGCTGGGGTAGGATATTGTTCGGTGGTGATGGTTTCTACCTGCGCGGCATGCACTTTCAACTCAGGCCAGCCTTTTTGCGCATGACGTTGCTGGTATTCGTGCAGGATACCTTGGGCAAAACCGTGCCAAGTGGTTTGCCCTTGCCCGGTGAGATGGTAAATCCCCGTCTGCCCCTGCCGACTGGCGATTGCCAGCGCAGTGGTTTCCGCAATCATGCGGCTCCAGGTGGGTGCGCCGTGCTGGTCAGCCACTACACGCAGGCTGTCTCTCTCCTTGGCCAGCCGCAGCATGGTGAGCAGGAAGTTATGCCCACGCACGCCATACACCCAGCTGGTGCGGAAGATCAGAAAATCCCCTCCCGCCACCTGGATGGCCTGTTCCCCAGCCAGTTTGCTCAGCCCGTAGATGCTGGTGGGCACGGTGGCGTCCGTTTCCACATAAGGACTATTCTTGGTGCCATCAAACACGTAGTCGGTGGAGTAATGCACCAGTAGCGCGCCGAGTTTTTTGGCTTCTTCCGCCAATACACCGGGAGCGATAGCATTGACGCGCATAGCGATGTCGCGCTCGCTTTCCGCCTTATCCACGGCGGTGTAGGCGGCGGCATTCACAATCACTGCCGGAGCAAGACCGCTGACCACCTTGCGGATATTGTCTGGCTTGTTGAGGTCCAGTTGCCAGCTATCCAGCGCTACCACCTTGCCCAACGGCGCCAGGGTACGTTGCAGTTCGAACCCGACCTGCCCGTTGCGCCCTAGTACCAGGAAAGTTTTCATGCAAACACCTCGGCAGCATTAAACGCCACGCCCTGCCAGTCTTTGGCGGAGAGTTGCGGTTCCTCCGTCAGTGGCCACTGGATATTGAGTTCGGAATCATTCCAAACAATGCAGCGCTCATGCTGCGGGGCGTAGAAATCAGTAGTTTTGTAGAGAAATTCGGCAAAATCGGAGAGTACCAAGAACCCATGTGCGAAGCCTTGCGGCACCCATAACATGCGGCGGTTTTCTGCGGATAGACGTTCTCCCACCCACTGGCCAAAGGTCGGCGAAAAGCGGCGCAAATCCACTGCCACATCAAACACTTCACCTTCAGTAACCCGTACCAGTTTGCCCTGCGGTTGGCTAATTTGGTAATGCAGCCCGCGCAATACACCTTTGGCCGAGCGGGAATGGTTGTCCTGCACAAAGCGCGGGCGCAGAGCGGTAGCTTCAAAAAAAGAATTTTCGTTGTAGCTCTCGAAGAAAAAACCGCGCTCGTCGCCAAATACCTTGGGTTCAAAAACGAACACTTCCGGGATGGCTGTTTGTCTGGCCTGCATCAGAACACCCTTTCGTTCAGGACTTGCAACAGGTACTGCCCATAGCCGTTTTTCTTGTATTTCTCGGCAATGGATTCCAGCTGTGTCGCAGAAATATAGCCCATACGGAAAGCGATTTCTTCCGGGCATGCCACTTTCAACCCCTGCCGCTTTTCAATGGTCTCGATGAACAAGGAGGCTTCCAGCAGCGACTCATGCGTGCCGGTATCCAGCCAGGCATGGCCGCGTCCCATGATTTCAACGCTCAGTTGCTCCTGCGCCAGATATTGCTTATTGACGTCGGTAATTTCCAACTCGCCACGTGCGGATGGTTTGAGGTTGGCCGCAATATCGCAGACCTGGTTATCATAGAAATACAACCCGGTGACGACGTAACGCGATTTTGGCTGTGTGGGCTTTTCTTCCAGGCTGACAGCCCGGCCCTTGGCATCAAACTCAACCACGCCGTAGCGCTCTGGATCATGTACGGGATAGGCAAATACAGTCGCACCCTTTTCCTGAGATGAAGCCGCTTTCAAGCTGCGGGCAAAATCGTGTCCGTAAAAAATATTGTCCCCCAGCACCAGCGCACTGGGGTGATTCCCCACAAAATCCCGACCAATGATAAACGCCTGGGCCAGCCCATCAGGCGAGGGCTGTACCGCGTAGGAAAGATTGATACCCCACTGGCTGCCATCGCCCAGCAATTGCTTGAAACGTGGGGTGTCTTCCGGGGTGGAGATCAGCAGGATGTCGCTGATGCCCGCCAGCATCAGGGTGGAAAGCGGGTAATACACCATGGGCTTGTCATAAACTGGCAATAGCTGTTTGGAGATGGCCAGGGTTGCCGGGTAAAGCCGTGTACCGGAGCCGCCTGCCAGGATAATGCCTTTCCTCATGCCACTCTCCCCGCATAGTTCTTGTTGAGCCAGTTGCGATATTCACCGCTGGCAACATTTTGCACCCAGTCTTGATGGGATAGATACCATTGCACCGTTTTGCGGATGCCGGTTTCAAAGGTCTCGCTGGGGCGCCAGCCGGTTTCCGCAATCACTTTCCCTGCATTGATGGCATAGCGTTTGTCGTGGCCGGGCCGGTCTTTCACAAAGGTAATCAAATCACGGTAACTGCCGGATGCTTTGGGTTTTAGTTCATCCAGGATGTCGCACAAGGCAAACACTACCTGCAGATTGGTCTTTTCGTTACAGCCGCCGACATTGTAAGTCTCTCCCACCCTGCCCTTGGCCAGCACGGTAGAGATCGCGCTGCAATGATCGCCCACGTACAGCCAATCGCGCACATTGCTGCCGTCACCATAAATGGGCAAAGGCTTGCCGTTGAGCGCGTTATTCAGCACCAGCGGGATGAGCTTTTCCGGGAACTGGTAAGGCCCGTAATTGTTGGAGCAGTTGGTGGTGAGCACCGGCAAGTGGTAGGTGTGGTGATAAGCCCGTACCAGATGGTCGGACGCCGCCTTGGAGGCTGAGTACGGACTGTTGGGCGCATAAGCAGTGGTTTCGCTGAAAGCGGGATCATGGGCCTCCAGCGAGCCGTACACTTCATCCGTGGAAACGTGCAAGAAACGGAACCCACTCTGTGCTTCCGAACTTAGTTTCATCCAGTAGGCGCGTACCTCTTCCAGCAAATGGAAAGTACCCACCACATTGGTCTGGATAAAATCCTCCGGCCCGTGAATGGAGCGATCCACATGGCTTTCCGCCGCAAAATTGATGACGGCACGCGGCTGGTGTTGTTGCAGCAATTGGCTCACCAGGGCTCGGTCACCGATGTCACCCTGCACAAAACTGTGGCGGGCATCCGTTTGGATATCAGCCAGATTCTCCAGGTTTCCGGCATAGGTCAACTTGTCCAGATTAACCACCGGCTCGCCGTTATGGGCAAGCCAGTGCAATATGAAATTGGCACCGATAAAACCAGCCCCGCCGGTGACGATAATCAAGTCAAGCTCCTTATCCAGCCTGCAGTTTGTTCCACATGCAAGCACCACCGGCGGCTTTGTCCAGCCCACCCAGATATTGCTGGTGCACTTCCAGTTCTTCCTCACTGGCGGCCATAACCAATAACGGTTGCTGCCGGTCAAATGAGGACTGCGTTGCGCTTTCCTGCCTGACTTCCATTTCCATCACCAGGCTTTCCTGCCCACGCGTCATGGCCAGGTAAACATCCGCCAGCAACTCCGCATCCAGCAAGGCGCCGTGTAAAGTGCGCCCGGAATTGTCCACACCGTAGCGGCGACACAGGGCATCCAGATTGTTGCGTTGCCCCGGATGCAGGTCTTTTGCCATCTTCAGGGTATCCACGACCGATGCACAATAATCCGTGACTCGCCCGCGATCTATCATCCCAAGTTCGCTATTGAGGAACCCAACATCAAAAGGTGCATTATGGATAACAAGTTCAGCACCCTGAATGAAATCCAGGAATTCGTTCACAGTTTCCCTGAACCGCGGTTTATCCTGCAGGTCTTCCAGGCTGATGCCATGCACTTGCTGGGCACCTTCGTCAATGTCCCGATCCGGGTTGTAATAGTGGTGGATGCGGTTTCCGGTGATACGCCGGTTCACTACCTCTACCGCCGCCAGCTCAATCACTTTGTGTCCCTGTGCCGGATCCAGGCCTGTAGTTTCCGTGTCGAGAAAAATCTGTCTCATTGACCAACCCCATTCAAAACCAAGTCCACACCCCGGTTCGCCAGCTCATCTGCACGTTCGTTGCCTTCATGCCCGGCATGCCCCTTGACCCAAAGCCACTCCACCTCATGCTTACTGGAGACTTCATCCAGCATGCGCCACAGGTCAGCATTTTTCACCGGCTCCTTGCTGGCAGTTTTCCAGCCACGGGCTTTCCAGCCGTGTATCCACTCGCTAATACCTTTCTGCACATATTGCGAATCGGTGCATAACCTGACCCGGGAAGGCCGTTTAAGCTGCTCCAGGGCACGTATCACAGCAGTGAGTTCCATGCGGTTGTTGGTTGTTTCCAACTCCCCCCCGAACAGTTCCTTTTCATGCTTGCCGTAACGCAACCATGCACCCCAGCCTCCAGGGCCTGGATTCCCCTTGCATGCACCGTCGGCATAAATTTCAATGAGTTCCGGCTCACTGCCCATGATTTTCCTTTTGGCACTCCGTACGCTGTGTCGGTTTGGGCATAAAAGCACGCGCCATCTTGCTGCTGCTCCATTGCGGCTTGATAAGGCGCATCCCCGTCACTTTTTTTCTTGCCACAATAAAATATACCCCGCCCATCATGGGCCACCAACGATCTCCTGCCCTGTCCATCCAATCCATGCGCTTCAGCCATTTTTCCCTGGCAAGCGGCGGCGCATAACATCCCATGCGGCCCGCCACCACTTCCAGTCCAAGTAAAGCACACCAATCCTTGAGGCGCATCAGCGACATGAAACGTCCACGCCAGGGATAGCCCTGTTTGTTGCAGCATAACCGCCGCAAGCCCCACAGGCTGATCGGATTAAACCCGCTGATAATCAGGTGTCCTTCCGGCACCAGTGCGCGCTCGGCATCACGCAAAACCTGGTGGGGATTATGTGCAAATTCCAGCAAATGCGGCATCAGGATCAAGTCCACGCTGGCTGTCGCCAGTGGCAGACTTTCATAATGGCAGCGGAAGGCTCCGGATTCGGGTGTGGTTTTGCATTTGAAAGGCATGCGTGAGTTTTCCAGCAAATTCAGTTGCCCCAATCCCAGTTGCACGGCATTAAAACCGAAAATGTCAGCAACAGCATGGTCATACATAAGCTTCTCGCGTGAGAGCAGATAGCTGCCCAACGGCGTGGCAAGCCAACTGCTTTCGCTTATGATGTCAGGCATGACAACCCCATTTAGCGTAACCCCTGTTCGGGCCTTTCGTGATAACTACATCTGGCTGGTGATACAAAATCAACTCGCCGTGGTGGTTGATCCGGGCGATGCGGCCCCGGTGCTGGCTTATATGGCGCAACACAAGCTGAAGCTGTGCGCCATCCTGCTGACCCATCATCACAATGACCACATCGGCGGCGTCAGCGAACTGTTACGTCACGACAGCATTCCGGTTTACGGCCCACCCATGGTGACGGATTTTTCCTACACGCTGGTCAGCGAAGGAGAACACATTACCATCCCCCCGATGGCGCTGGATTTCGAGGTTTTGGATGTTCCCGGACACACTGCCCAACACGTTGCGTATTATGCCGGGAATCATCTGTTCTGTGGCGACACGCTGTTTGGCTGTGGCTGTGGTCGGGTGTTTGATGGCAGCATGGAGTCGCTGTACGCTTCCTTGCAAAAAATCGCCCGCCTGCCGGACAACACCCTGATTTATTGCGCTCATGAATACACCATGGACAACATCCGCTTTGCCCTTAGCCTGGAACCAGAGAACACTGACCTGATAGCCCGCCAACAGGTCGAAGCATTAAAACTTGCCCGCGGAGAACCCACCCTGCCCTCCTCGCTTAAGCTGGAAAAAGCCACCAACCCTTTCCTGCGCTGTGGTGAACCCAAGATAAAAACTGCTATCCGAACGGCCAACTCCGACGACAATGTCGATTCACTTGAAACTTTTCGCACACTCCGCACTCTGAAAAACAGTTTTTAATATTCCCAGAAGGCCCATCCAGATTGACTTTGAAGGGGGTTGCCGCTACTATCCGGCATTCCAAAAGCAAGTGAATTCCATGCCCGCAAGACCTCATTCCGCGCGTAATCTCTGGTTAAGCCTGCTCATGGCAGCACTTCCCATTTCCGCGTCCGCAGATTCCATTTCCTCTGCAGAAGAGCCTGTTGTTGCCCCCCCCGGGTATGTTGAAGCCGAGCCTATCCTGCCTACGCCCGAATTACCAGACAGCAGCAGCCTGCCCACCAGCCTGACATTGCCGGAATTGCTGGAGTTCCAGGAGCCCTATGCTCCCCCGCCGGCCAAACCAGCAAAGCAGGCACAGCAAAACAATGATTTGTGGGAACGCATCCGCAATGGTTTTGGCATGCCCAACCTGCAATCACCGTTTACCGCCACCCACGAATCCTGGTATGCCGCTCGCCCAGACTATATGCAGCGCATGGTGGATCGCGGCCAGCGTTATCTTTACCATGTGGTGGAAGAAGTCCAGAAACGTGGCATGCCAACAGAAATTGCCTTGTTGCCAATGGTGGAAAGCGCTTTTAATCCGAATGCCTACTCCCGCAGCAAAGCTTCCGGCATCTGGCAATTCGTCCCCGCCACTGGGAAAGATTACGGCTTGAAGCAAGATTGGTGGAAAGACAACCGTCGCGATGTGATGGCGGCAACCGATGCCGCTTTGACTTATCTGCAAAAGCTGCATGTGATGTTTGGCACGTGGGAGCTGGCGCTTGCCGCTTATAACGCTGGTGAAGGCACGGTACAGCGTGCCATAGAACGCAACCGCCGGATGGGCCTGCCCACGGATTACCAAAGCCTGCAATTGCCGCCGGAAACCCGTAACTACGTACCCAAGTTGCAAGCGGTCAAGAATATCGTCGCCAACCCCGAGCAGTACGGCCTGAATATCAAGCCGATTGAAGACAAGCCATATTTCACCAGCGTTGCCGTCCCCAAGAAAATGGATGTACACCTGGCTGCGAAGCTGGCCGGGGTTTCCGAAGATGAATTCAAGCAGTTGAACCCGGCTTATAACCGCCCCGTCATCAATGGTGGCGCGCAAAACATCCTGCTGCCGATTGGCACCGAAGATGAGTTTGCCGCCAATCTTGCCAACTACAATCGCCCGCTGGTCAGTTGGCAAACGCATTACGCCAAGCGCGGCGAAAAAGTTGGCAGCATTGCAAAGAAGTATGGTGTCAGCGTCAGCCAGTTGATGGATGTCAACGACCTGTCCCGCAAACAACGGCTCAAGCCTAACCAACCCTTGCTGGTTCCCGCCACGGGCAGCACTTCACCCAACCAGCCGGAGCCCGAATTGGCAACACCGCAGACGGTAGATAGTGATGACGCCAATACTGCCGAGGCAAAAAACGCCCGCCATATAGTGAAGCCCGGTGATACGGCCTACAGTATCGCCAAACAATATGACATGACGACACGGCAACTGATGACGCTGAATAAGCTCAAAAGCGCCAGATTGCAAAAGGGACAAGTATTAACTGTCTCAGCTTCCCCTTACATCAAGGCACCCACCAAAACCGCCAAGGCGGGCAAGGCCGCGAACAACAAAACGCGCTATGTAGTGAAACGCGGTGAAACCCTGGCCAGCATTGCCAAAAAATTTCGCGTCGCCACCAGCGACCTGCAACGCTGGAACAAGATTAGTGGCAACCGTATCCTGCCTGGTGCGCGACTGATCATCTACAAGCCGGACGCCGCCTGATGGCCCTGTTCCGGCCTACCCTTGCGACGATTCTCCTGCTTTCAACAGCACTGGCCGGGTGTGGCAATTCAAGCCAGGATTCCAAAACCAACCTCGATCAACCCTATTCACCGCAAAACGGCGGCACACTGATCAACGCCATGACCGGAGAGCCTTCCGGATTGATTCCCATGATTGCAGGGGAATCTGCTTCTTCGGCAATCGCCTCGAACATTTTTAATGCGCTGCTGAAATATGACCGCAATCTGGAGCTGGAAGGAGAGCTCGCAAAATCCTGGGGCATTTCGCCAGACCAGAAAACCATCACGTTCAACCTGAAGCCCGGTCTGAAATGGGCAGATGGCCAGCCGCTGACCAGTGCGGATGTGTTGTTCACCTGGCAACTGGTGACCGATGACAAAACTCGTACGCCGTATGGTGCCGACTTCAAGCTGGTAACCCGGGCTGAAACGCCCGACGCCCTCACTTTCAAGGTCAGTTATGCCCAGCCCTACGCGCCGGCATTGGACTCATGGGCTGGATTGCAAATCATGCCCAGGCATATTTTGCAGGGGCAGGACATCAACACCACGGCGTTTGCCCGCAACCCGGTAGGCAGCCATTACTACAAGCTCAAGGAATGGAAAAATGGCGAGCGTATCGTGCTGGAAGCCAATCCTGGTGCTACACAAGGACAACCCAGAATCAATCAGCTGGTTTCCCGCTTCATTCCCGATCCGGCTGCGCAATTTCTGGAATTGATGGCTGACAACATAGACGTGATGAGCCTGGATCCGGTGCAATATGCCCGCATCGTGCCGGCGCGACCGGAATTGCAAAAAAAGATCGCCTTGTATAAAGAGTTGGGCAATGGCTACACCTACCTGGGTTTCAACCTCAAACATGCGCCGTTTGACGACAAGCGCGTCAGGCAAGCCATCAACTACGCACTGGACAAGCAGGAAATCATAGATGGTGTTCTGCTGGGCCTGGGCAAGCCGGTTGCATCGCCTTACAAGCCAGGTACCCGCTGGGAAAACCCGAATCTCAAGCCCTACCCTTACGATCCGCAGAAAGCTTTGGCCCTGCTGAAAGAAGCCGGGTTTGCCGATCATGACGGTGATGGCGTTCTTGATCGTGATGGCAAACCTCTGGCGTTTGAAATCCTGGTCAACCAAAATAAGCAACGTAGCATGGCGGCAGTATTGATCCAGCGTCGCCTCAAGGAAATCGGCATAGACGTCAAAATCCGCGTGTTGGAGTGGGCCAGTTTTCTTGGCCGTTACATCAAGCCCGGCAATTTTGATGTGGTGATCCTGGGCTGGAGCCTGTCACTCGACCCTGACCAGTTCAGCATCTGGCATTCAAGCCAGAATCAGCCCGGGCAGTTCAATTTCATCAACTACAGCAACAAACAGGTGGACAAACTGCTGGAACAAGGGCGGTTGGAAATGAACCCGGACAAGCGCCAGAAGATATATCACCAGTTTGCGGAAATCCTGCTGGATGACAGCCCGATTGTTTATCTGTTTGAAGGTTACGGCCTGCCTGCGCTGCACAAGCGGGTGCGCGGCATCGACAATCCTGCACCACCGGCCGGCATCGGCTGGAATTCCTATGATTGGTATATCCCGGAGCCATTACGCCGCAAGGAGATCAGTCAATGATCCGCTACATCCTCAAGCGCCTGTTCTGGATGGTGCCCTTATTGGTTGGCATCAGCCTGATTTCTTTCCTCATCATGCACCTGGCCCCTGGCGACATCACCACCACCGAAGCCGGTTTCAACCCCAAGGCCAGCCAGGAGTCTGTCCAGAAGCTGCGCGAACTTTATCATCTGGACGAACCTGTGCTGGTGCAATATGGCTATTGGCTGAAACGCATGGGCACGCTGGATTTTGGCGCCTCTTTCGCCAGCCACCAGCGCCCGGTGTTCTGGCAGACGGAAGACAGTCAGGGCAACATCAGCAAAGGGCTGATACAGGAGGCTCTACCCATTACAGTATTGATTAACGTGCTCAGCATGGTGCTGATTTTTGTGGTGGCCTTGCCGCTCGGCATCTCCTCTGCCCTGAACCACCGTGAAAAGCTGGATCGCGGCATTACCTTGTTTCTGTTTGTTGGTTTTGCCATTCCGGGCTTCTGGCTGGCACTGATGATGATGTACTGGATGGGGGTAGCGCATGATTGGCTCCCGATTTCCGGCTTGCACAGCCTCAACCATGAAAACTTGAGCTGGTTTGGGCAATTGGCCGATACGGCAAAACATCTGGCCATCCCGGTGTTTATTTCCTCTCTGGGCGGGCTGGCCGGAATTTCCCTGTTTGTAAAAAATGGCATGCTGGACGTGCTTCATCAAGATTACATCACGACGGCGCGTGCCAAGGGTTTGCCGGAAAACACCGTAATTTACCGCCATGCCCTGCGTAATGCCTGGCTGCCCCTGATCACCCTACTCGGCCTTTCCATTCCCGGCTTGATTGGCGGCTCCGTAATTGCCGAATCGCTATTTGCGATACCCGGCATGGGCAAGCTTTTTTACGACGCCGTGCTGATGCGCGATTTTCCGGTGATTATGGGTATTCTCACCATAGGCGCAGCACTGACATTGATCGGCAACTTGCTGGCCGATATTGCCTACGCCTGGGCCGATCCCAGGGTACGGCGTGGGGTATCACAATGAGTGCGGCCCTGCAAAATCCTCTGGCACGCTGGGGTTTGGGAATCATCAGCACCATACTGCTTCTGGCTTTGCTGGCCCCGTTGCTCGCCCCTTTCGACCCAGACGCCATCAACGTCAAAGCCATTTTGCTCGCCCCATCCAGCGAACACTGGATGGGGACCGATGGTCTGGGGCGCGACGTATTTTCGCGCATGCTGTACGGTGCACGCATTTCATTGCTGGTGGGTTTTGTAGCAGTCGGCATTGCGACGATGATTGGCGTGATCCTCGGTGCTATTGCCGGCTTTTACCGAGGCTGGGTGGACGTGGTTATCATGCGGCTGGTGGATGTCATGTTGTCGATTCCCACATTTTTCCTGATCCTGGCGGTGATTGCCTTCCTCAACCCCTCCATCTGGAACATCATGATTGTGATCGGGCTGACTTCCTGGATGGGGGTGACGCGGCTGGTGCGAGCAGAATTCCTGAGCCTGCGCGAGCGCGAGTTTGTGCTTTCCGCGCGCACCATGGGGGCAGGCGATCTACGTCTGATATTCCTGCACCTGCTACCCAACAGCCTGACACCCATCATCGTCAGCACTGTGCTGGGCATTGCCAGCGCCGTACTGGTAGAGTCCGGCCTGTCTTTCCTGGGACTTGGCGTACAGCCTCCACAGGCTTCGTGGGGTAACATCCTGACCGATGGCAAGGAATACATCCAGTTCGCCTGGTGGCTGTCTCTGTTCCCGGGATTGGCGATATTGCTCACTGTGCTGGGCTATAATCTGTTGGGAGAAGGTTTGCGCGATGCACTGGATCCGCGCACAGTAAAATTAGAAAGTAAATAGAGGGGGTCATCATGGGATTTTTAGCCGGTAAACGTGCCCTGATTGTGGGCATGCTCAGCAATCGTTCTATCGCTTACGGTATTGCCGAAGCCATGAAACGCGAAGGTGCAGAACTGGCCTTCAGTTATCAGATGGAACGTTTTCAGGATCGCGTCACCAAGCTGGCCGCAGATTTTGGTTCAAACGTCGTTTTGCCCTGTGATGTTTCCGATGACGCACAAATTGAAGCCCTGTTTGAGCAACTGGGCCAGCAATGGGATGGATTGGACATCATCGTCCACTCGGTCGCGTTTGCGCCGCGCGAGGCTCTGACCGGCGATTTTCTCGACAGCGTCACCCGCGAAAACTTCCGCATCGCCCACGATGTGAGTTCCTACAGCTTTGCCGCCTTGGCCAAGGCAGGCCGCACCTTGATGCAAGGCCGCAACGGTGCCCTTCTGACCATCAGTTATCTGGGGGCCGAGCGTACCATGCCCAACTACAACGTGATGGGACTCGCAAAGGCCAGCCTTGAAGCCAATGTACGTTATATGGCGCAAAGCCTTGGCCCACAGGGTATCCGCGTGAATGCTGTTTCTGCCGGGCCAATCAAGACCCTTGCTGCTTCTGGCATTGCCGGCTTCGACAAGATGATCGAATTCAACGACAAACATGCCGCCCTGCGCCGTAGTGTGACCATAGAGGAAGTGGGCAATGTCTCGGCCTTCCTGTGCAGCGATCTCGCCAGCGGCGTGACCGGCGAAATTACTTATGTGGATGGCGGATTTAATACCACAGCCGCGGCAACGGTCGAATAACAACCATTCGCTGTAACCGGCCATATGAAAATCCTGATTGCCGATGACAACCCAACCAACCGCGCGGTTCTTTCCGCATTGGTGGTCCAGATGGGGCATCACCCAATTCTGGCAGAAGATGGCCGTCAGGCTGTGGAACTGTTTGAGTCCGAACTCCCTGACCTGGTTCTGATGGATGTCATGATGCCGGTTGAGGATGGCCTACAAGCAACCGCACGCATCAAGTCACTCAGCACGGGACGGTTTACGCCCGTCATCATTATTACCGCATTGGATGGTGACGATGACTTGATCAAGGGAATGGAAGCAGGTGCAGACGATTACTTCACCAAGCCGATCAAAGTACAGGTGGTTAAGGCGAAAGTACGCTCCATTGAGCATTCCATAGAAATTCAGCGTCAAGTCGAGAATAAAACCCAAGAGCTGGAAAAGTACTACTTTGCGGCAGAAAACGAGAAAAGAATTACCAGCCACATCATGCAGCGCATGACAGAGTCTTCCAAGCTGAATGATCCTGCATTGGAATACTGGCTGGAACCAACCGAGCATTGCAGCGGTGACTTGATTGCCGCAGCCCGGACTCCGGGTGGGGTTCTGCATTTGCTACTGGCAGATGGTACCGGACATGGTCTTTCTGCCGCGCTGGATGTGATGCCATTACCTCACATTTTCTACGCTATGACTGCAATTGCCCACCCCATAGGCAGTATAGCGGCTGAAATGAACTCTAAAATCAAGGCATTATTGCCAACCGATCACTTTATTGCGGCCACTCTGGTTGCAATCAACCCCATAGAAAAGTTTGTAGAAATATGGAACGGGGGCAACCCACCTACCTGGATATTGGACAAGGATGGAAATATTACCCACACGGCGGAGTCCAGGCATTTGCCACTGGGCATTCTAAATACCCAAGCCTTTGACCATTCCACAGAGGTCATGAGATATGAAAACGATACACAGGTGATGCTGTTTTCTGATGGCTTGGCTGATGCAAGCAACCATAACCTCATTCCACTCGGCATTGATAAGTTGCAGGAGACTTGCAAAGCTTCACCACCCACCGACAGGATGTCAAGGATCAAGCAAGCTCTGTCAATCCATCTGAAAGGGGAGAAATCCCACGATGACATATCGCTTGTCTTGGCCAGGACTGATCTGCTGCATAAAATTCCGGGGACAATCCATCAGCATAGCCCGGCCACTTCGACTTCCACCAGTAGTGGATGGAAATTATCCATGCGGCTTGGCGCCAGTGAACTTAAAATACTTGATCCACTCCCCTTTATCATGGATTTGCTGCGTAAAATGCAAATCTCGGACTCTCACTTGAGCAGCTTGTTCCTGATTATTTCCGAGTTGTTTACCAATGCCTTGGATCATGGATTATTGGAGCTCGACTCTCGAGTCAAGGAGCAACCTGACGGCTTCGATCTTTATTTGGCTGAGAGAAACCATCGGTTATCCACGCTGAATGATGGCGCATTGTTGGATCTGGATTTTGAAAACATTCCAACACATGAATCCCGCATTCTCAAAATTCACATCAAAGATAGTGGGCCAGGGTTCGACTTTAATGAAAGGCTCAACCTATCCCAAAACAACATGCTGTCTCATGGCCGTGGAATCGCCTTGGTCAGACAAATTGCGCAGGATATTGAGTATCTTGGTTCAGGAAATGAGGTCGTTGTAACTTATGTTTTTTAACCAATAGGCGTATTATTACCAACAAAGCAAGAGGGATGGAGAGTATGAATATCAGTTCAAAACAAGCTGGAAGTGAATATGTGTTGGCCTTGGCTGGACGCTTTGACTTTAATGCCCATCGTGACTTCCGCAATGGATACGAACCGGCATTACAAAATAGCTCAGTGAAAACACTTAACCTGAATATGGAAAAAGTGGACTATCTGGACAGCTCGGCGCTGGGAATGCTTTTGTTGCTTAATGAAAAAGCTAAAGCTGCAAATGTAGAAATTGTGATTAGCTCCTGCCCAGCCAATATCAAGAAAATTATTGAAGTGGCAAATTTCAGCCGGATATTTAAGATCTTATAACTCATTAACGCAATAAAAAAAGCGCCAATCCGGCGCTTTTTTTATTGGGAGGTCTCAAAATCAGTTGTCTTGCCCAGTTTTCAGCAACAAGCCTTCATTAATTTTGATAGAAGCCGACGCCCTTAGGGATTTTATATAGGCAGCCAGATATTCCGAGCTAAGCTGCATGTTCAATTCCCCTTGTGCGCGCTGACGAGACTCTTTATCTAGTTGTTGCAAACCATCCTGAACCGCGCCAACACGTATCAGCACATAGCTTCCATCGCTTGACAGTGATCCAGCATAGCTAGGGAGTTTGGACACCTCCATTTTAAAAGCCTTAGCAACAACACTTTCAGTCAGGCCTTGAGTATCCTGGCGCGATGCCAGCGCTGGCGCACTCCAAATCAGGCTATTTACATCTTGGCCCTGCTTCAAAACGGAAAGTGCTTTATCACCTTCACTTGCTGCCATATTCATGGCTTCTTTTTTCCGGATAGCTTCTTCAATTTCAGCCTTTACATCATCAAACGGCCTGAAGCTTGATGGCCGCGAATCGACTACGCGACACGACACCAAGGTATTGGGACTAATCTCCACCGCCTCGGTATTACGGCCTTCCTTGCGAACCTCATTAGAGAATATTGCAGAAGCCAATTGCTCATTATTCTTGAAGAACTTGGCGACATCTTCGCGTGACAGCCAGTCACTGCGCTGCAACTCAAGGTGGAACTGCTTGGCAGCTGGTTCCAGACTGGTTGACTGCTCATAAACGATATTACTGAAGGTTTCAGCCACTTCAGCAAATTTCGCCAGCGCCTTTTGATACATCAACTCACCACGAATTTCCGGCTTTTTCTGATCCAGCCCCTGTGCAGCACCTTTGACCTCAGTCAATCGAATAATGTGGTATCCAAATTCGGTCTCAACAAGCTCACTAACGCTGCCTGGAGCCATAGAGAACACAGCGTCCTCGAACGGTTTGACCATGACCCCACGCTTCACTACGCCAAGATCTCCACCATTCTGCGCCGAACCAGGATCCTGGGAGTACTTTTTGGCTAACTCTGCAAACTTTTCTGGTGACTTCTTTACCTCTTCCAGAACCTTCATGGCTTTTTGTTTGGCTTCTGCCTTGGCCGCAGCATCTTTTTTACCGCCTAAGGCAATCAAAATATGGCTGGCTCTACGCTCTTCATCTCCTTGATATTTTGAAGAGTTTTCCTGGAAGTATCGTTGAATTTCATCATCACCCACTTGCATGGAGGTGATCAAGTTATTGGCAGAAAACACCAAGTATTCCAGCTTCACTTGTTCGGGAATACGAAACTCGTCCTTATGCTTATCGTAATAAGATTTCGCCGCATTCGGATCGACCTTGACCTTCGCGAGAAAATCATCAGAGTGAATTGTTGATACACTTATCTCACGCATCTGGTGTTTGGCTTTCAGTGCAGCATCCTCAACCTGTCCTGGTACAAAGGACATGCTGGCAACACCTTGCTGTATCTGGCGCGAGAGCAGGTCTTTACGCATTCTTGCCTCAAAGCTACTCGGGGTCATTCCATTGCTGGAAAGCAGGCGGTCGTAGATTTCCTGGGAGAATTGGCCATCCTTCTGGAATTCAGGCATTGCTACAATCATCTTGTATAGCTGTTCGTCGGTAACCGTATAACCAGCTCGCTTCACTTCTGCAGCCAGCAATTTCTGGTTGATCAGGCGATCAAGAACCTCTTTACGCACCTTGGGGTCGTTCACGAAATTCGGATCCACTTTTCCTTCCATGCTGGCGCGATGGTCTTGTAATGCCTTGCCAAACTCTTGCACGGAAATTGTTTCGTTGTTCACTTCCGCCAGCGCTGCTTTGGATCCCACGTTACTCAGGTATGAGTCAATCCCCGCAATAGCAAAAGGCACGGTGATCAGCACTAATATCAGTTTGGCGATCCAGGACTGAGAGCGCTCACGTAAAGCTTCCAACATAATGATGTAACCTCAAGACTTTTGGATAGAAAACAGAGGCAGAATTATGCCACAAGGCCACCCAAATTCCCTCTCGGGATAGTATCCTTTAGATAAAACAAAAGGCGGGCATAAAGCCCACCTTTTTTCATTGGCGGAGTGGACGGGGCTCGAACCCGCGACCCCCGGCGTGACAGGCCGGTATTCTAACCAACTGAACTACCACTCCCTGTTGTGAGTGTTTGCTGGTGGGTGCTGACGGGTTCGAACCGCCGACATTCGCCTTGTAAGGGCGACGCTCTACCAACTGAGCTAAGCACCCTTATACCACTAAAAACCCTGACCAGCTCAAAGGGTTCAGTTTACAGCATCCTTCAGAGCTTTGCCAGCACGGAACTTCGGAGAATTGGCAGCCTTGATCTTGATGGTTGCGCCGGTACGCGGATTACGGCCGTTACGGGCAGCACGCTTACCCACATAAAAAGTGCCAAAACCAATCAGGGTTACCATATCGCCCTTTTTCAGCGCTTTGGCAATTGCATCAGTTGCGGCATCCAGAGTACGGCCAGCAGCAGCCTTAGAAACACCAGCACCTTTTGCGATTTGATCAATCAGTTCAGATTTGTTCACGTGCAATCCCCTTTCCACATTGTTTTAAATGAATGACAGACAGCCCTGCAAACCACTTTATATCAAGCCCGGAAAGCCCGTGTCAAGCGTTTTCCCAAGCCATTCCCAAGTAATTTGAGCCTGCTCTTGCAGTTAATATTTAAGATACAAAAACAGTTCTCAACAAACACCATATGAAACATAGGCTAATGTTTGACAACTTGATCCTTTTCCTGAGATGCATCAACCGAAGAAACCACTGTTTCAGCCCCCTCATCGCTCTCTACAAACGGTTCAGGAATGCGCTCCAAGGCCACTTCAAGTACCTGATCTATCCACTTCACGGGATGAATATCAAGCTTGTTTTTAATATTGTCCGGGATTTCAACCAAGTCCTTGACGTTCTGCTCCGGGATCAACACAGTTTTAATGCCTCCGCGATGCGCGGCCAGCAACTTCTCTTTGAGCCCACCTATCGGCAGCACCTCTCCACGCAATGTAATTTCCCCAGTCATCGCAACATCCGCCTTGACCGGCACCCCCGCCAGCACAGACACCAGCGCTGTACATATCGCGATACCCGCACTGGGGCCATCCTTGGGTGTTGCGCCTTCAGGCAAGTGGATATGAATATCATTCTTCTCGTAAAAATCCGGCTTGATGCCAAGCCTGGATGCACGACTCCTAACCACGGACAGAGCAGCCTGTATGGATTCCTGCATAACCTCACCCAATTTGCCGGTCGTGATGGTCTTTCCTTTACCGGCAATAGCAACTGTTTCTATGGTCAGCAACTCGCCACCCACCTCAGTCCAAGCCAAACCGGTTACTTGTCCAATCTGGTTTTCCTTGTTGGCAAGCCCAAAATCATAACGCCGCACGCCAAGATATTTTTCCAGGGTTCTTGGTGTCACTGCAATCCGTTTAGTTTCGCCCTTTTTGGTAGTCAGCAGATCCTTCACGACCTTGCGGCAGACTTTTGAGACTTCGCGCTCCAGAGAACGCACGCCTGCCTCGCGAGTGTAATAGCGCACAATATCCCTGACTGCACCTTCGGAGACCGAAATCTCATTGGCCTTCAGCCCATGCGACTTGATCTGCTTGGGCAACAGGTAATTCATGGCGATATTGACCTTTTCATCCTCGGTATAGCCTGCAAGCCGGATGATTTCCATACGATCCAGCAAAGGCGCTGGGATATTCATGGAATTAGCCGTCGCCACGAACATCACATCGGAGAGGTCGTATTCCACCTCGACATAGTGGTCGGCAAAGGTATGGTTCTGCTCCGGATCAAGCACTTCCAGTAATGCAGATGACGGGTCACCACGGAAATCCATGCCCATTTTATCCACTTCATCCAGCAAGAATAGCGGATTACGCACCCCCACCTTGGTCATGCTCTGCAGCACCTTACCTGGCATGGAGCCAATATAGGTGCGACGGTGGCCGCGAATCTCGGATTCATCGCGCACCCCGCCCAGTGCCATACGCACAAATTTGCGGTTTACCGCGCGGGCAATGCTTTGCCCCAGAGAGGTTTTACCCACCCCGGGTGGGCCTACCAGACACAATATGGGCGCTTTCATCTTGCCCACGCGCTGTTGCACAGCCAAATACTCCAGAATGCGCTCCTTGACCTTTTCCAGGCCAAAATGATCTGCATCCAACACTTTCTCGGCAGCATTCAAGTCTTTGCTGATCTTGGTTTTTTTTCTCCAAGGCAATCCCACCAAAGTCTCAATGTAGTTGCGTACCACAGCTGCTTCCGCTGACATCGGCGACATCATGCGCAACTTCTTCAGCTCACTTTCTGCCTTGGCACGCGCTTCTTTGCTCATGCCACACTCTTTGACCTGTTTTTCCAGTTCTTCGGCTTCAGCAGCTTCGTCCTGCTCGCCCAGCTCCTTCTGGATGGCCTTCACCTGCTCATTCAGGTAATACTCACGCTGGCTCTTTTCCATCTGGCGCTTGACCCGCCCACGGATACGCTTTTCCACCTGCAAAATATCCAGCTCTGCTTCCAGCAGACCGAGCAGGTGTTCCAGTCGCGCAGTAACGTTAAACATCTCCAGGATTTTCTGCTTTTCTTCCAGCTTCAGGGAGAGATGGGCGGTAATAGTGTCCGCCAGACGACCGGCATCGGTAATATTGGCCAGCGAAGTCAGAATTTCAGGGGGAATCTTCTTGTTGAGTTTAACGTACTGATCAAACTGAGAGAGCACGGCTCGCATCAAGGCTTCTACCTCATGCTCGTCAGCAGCATCTTCCTTAACGGACTCGTAACGCACGGTAAAGCTGTCTGCACTTTCCAGATATTCCACTACCCGTGCCCTAGAGACCCCTTCCACCAGAACCTTGACCGTACCGTCAGGCAGCTTGAGCATTTGCAGAATGGTGGCCAGCGTGCCAATTTCGTGCAGATCTTCGGGGGTGGGATCATCCTGATTGGCAGATTTTTGAGCCACCAGCAAAATCTGTTTGCCATTCTCCACAGCGGTTTCAAGCGCCTTGACTGACTTGGCGCGCCCCACAAACAAGGGGATCACCAAGTGAGGATAAACCACAACGTCGCGCAAGGGCAGAAGCGCAACCACATCACTGGGTTGAATGGGAGTAACCTGACTTGTTTCTTCTGTTGTCATCTGAATGCCTTTAAAAATTCCGGGCTAGCCGGAAATGGCCAGAATGGCCACTTTCCAGCATACATGGGGGCCGGGCTGGACAAATCAAGCCCCAACCCCTGATTTGGGCTTACTTGGCAGATCCCGCCCGTTTAGGCGAATCCGAGTAAATCAGGATGGGTGGGGTATCACCCTTGATAACACCTTCATCCAGCACCACCTTGCTAACATTGCTCATGGTAGGCAGATCAAACATGACATCCAGCAGGGCGGATTCCATGATGGAACGCAAACCACGTGCACCTGTCTTTCTTTCCAGCGCCTTTTTGGCAATCATGTGTAGGGCGGTTTCACGGAACTCCAGTTCCACACCCTCCATGGCAAACAGCTTCTGGAATTGTCGTGTCAGGGCGTTCTTGGGCTCCACCATTATTTTAATCAAGGCTTCTTCATCCAATGACTCAAGTGTGGCTACCGCTGGCAACCTGCCTACAAACTCGGGAATCAGGCCAAACTTGATTAAATCCTCTGGCTCAACAGCCCGGAAAACCTCGCCAACCTCTTTCTGGTCTTCTTTGCTCTTGACCTCAGCGCCAAAACCCATACCGCCCTTCTCTGAACGACGGCGGATGATTTTTTCCAGCCCGTCAAACGCACCACCGCAGATAAACAGGATGTTGGTGGTGTCGAGCTGTACGAATTCCTGATTCGGATGTTTACGCCCGCCTTGCGGAGGGACAGAGGCAATGGTGCCCTCAATCAGTTTTAGCAACGCTTGCTGCACACCCTCACCAGACACATCCCGCGTAATGGAAGGGTTGTCGGACTTGCGGGAAATCTTGTCAATTTCGTCGATATAGACAATGCCGCGGCGCGCCTTTTCAACATCGTAGTCACACTTCTGCAGCAATTTCTGCATGATGTTTTCCACGTCCTCACCGACATAGCCGGCTTCGGTCAAGGTAGTCGCGTCTGCCATCACAAATGGCACATTAAGCATACGCGCCAGGGTTTGCGCTAGCAGAGTCTTGCCTGAACCGGTGGGCCCGATCAGCAGGATATTACTTTTTGAAATCTCAACATCGTCTTTGGATGTACCACCATGCTCCAGACGCTTGTAATGGTTATATACAGCGACTGACAGCACTTTTTTGGCCTGCATCTGGCCAATCACATATTGATCCAGCAGATCACATATTTCCCGTGGCGTAGGCAGCCCGGTCTCGCCATCACGCTGCTGGTCTGCCTGGACTTCTTCACGAATGATGTCATTGCACAAGTCCACGCATTCGTCGCAGATGAATACCGAAGGACCCGCAATCAGTTTCCTGACCTCGTGTTGGCTTTTGCCACAGAAGGAGCAGTACAACAGCTTTTCACCTTCAGATTTGCCTGACATCACTTCACCTCACTGATAACACTCTGCATATTACCGCAGTTAAAAATCCTATCAAGCATCGGCCCTGCTTGAAATCACCTTGTCCACAATCCCGTAACTCACAGACTGCTCGGCACTCATGAAGTTATCGCGATCGGTATCCTTGGCAATATTGTCCACCGGCTGGCCGGTATGTTTGGCAAGTATGTCATTCAGGCGACTGCGCAGGAAGAGAATTTCCTTGGCATGAATTTCAATATCGGATGCCTGACCTTGGAAACCGCCCATGGGCTGGTGAATCATGACACGAGAATTTGGCAGGCAGGAGCGCTTGCCAGCAGCGCCCGCCGTCAACAAAAGCGCACCCATGCTAGCCGCCTGACCAATACACAGTGTCGCCACATCGGGCTTGATAAACTGCATGGTGTCATAGATCGCGAGGCCCGCCGTAACGGAACCGCCTGGGGAGTTGATATAGAGGTAAATATCCTTATCCGGATTTTCAGCCTCCAGGAACAGCAACTGGGCCACCACCAGATTGGCTGACATATCATTGACCGGCCCAACCAGGAAAACCACACGTTCCTTGAGCAGCCGCGAATAAATGTCATACGAACGCTCGCCGCGCCCGCTCTGCTCCACCACCATGGGGATGTAGCCGAGCCCTTGCGGTTCATGGCGATTCTCGATATTCATCAAGCTTGTCCTTTACCCATCAAATCATCAAAACTGGTCTTTTTGTCAGCAACCTTGGCACGCTCCAGCACCCAGGCCACCACATTCTGCTCAACAGCTACGGCAGCAGGTTCATCCAGACGCTGCGGGTCAGCAAAATACCAACGCACCACTTCATCCGGCTGTTCAAAGCTCTTGGCAAAGTCTTCAACCACTGCACGGATCTGTTCCGGCTTGGGCTGCAGTTCATTAGCACGCACCAGTTCAGAAACAATCATGCGCATTTTGACTGAACGCTTGGCCTGTTCCTCGAACATTTCCGGACTCAGGTTCATATCAGCAGGATTCATGCCACGTTGCTGGAGATTTTGCGCAGCAGCCTGCATCTGATTGTTGATTTCAATAGCCACCAGCGACCTGGGGATTTCCAGCGCCACTTGTTCAGCCAGGCCATCCATGACTTGTTTCTTCACCACAGCCTGAACACGTTTTTCCACTTCCTGCTCCAAACTCTCGCGAATATCGGCCAGCATCTTGTCAACACTGCCATCTTCCACGCCAAGTTCCTTGGCAAAATCAGCATCCACTTCCGGGACTTTAGGTGCAGCAACAGCAGTCACCGTGACGTCATATGTGGCGGTTTTACCAGCCACATCCTTGTTCTGATAGTCTTCCGGGAAAACTACGTCGAACTTCTTGTTCTGCCCGGCTTTGGCACCCGTCAGGTTCTTGTCAAAATCCGCCACACGACCACCTTCACCCAGCACCAGATCAATGCTTTGGCCAGACGTGTCCTCAACGGTCTTGCCATCAATGGTGGAAGCCACCTGTATGGAGATACGGTCGCCCTTCTTGGCAGCACGGGTCACTGGCTCATAAACGGTTCTTTGCTTGCGCAACACTTCCAGGGTGCTATCCACATCCTTGTCAGACAAGGTGACCTTGGGGCGCTCGATCTTCAGCTTGGCCAAATCATCAATCTTGACTTCCGGGAATACTTCAAAAGTCGCAACGTACTCATAGCTATCGGAATTCTCAGCCACAGGCTTCGGTTCAATGCTGGGATAGCCTGCCACACGAAGTTGATGCTGGGTAACGGCCTCACCGAAACTTTCCTCAACCTTACCGGACACAACTTCCTGACGCACCTGGTTACCGTACTGTTGCATCACCACCTTGAATGGCACTTTGCCCGGACGGAAGCCAGGCATCCTGGCAGTGCGGGCAATGTTTTGCAGGCGCTTACCTATTTCTTCTTCGATAGGCTGCATGGGCATGGCCACGGTCATACGTCGCTCAAGGGTGCTTACGGTTTCAACGGTTGCTTGCATGTCTAGATCCTTCAATCTTTCCCTAAAATAAATTTATCGATGTCGCTTTTGCCACAAAAACGACATACCCCACATGTTGTTTTGTTAGCTCATGATTCTATCATGACGAACTATTATTCCGTCTTGTTACGCATAAAATCAGCCACATCCCACAGTGCTTCGGCCAGTTTCACCATGATCGGCTCTTCTACCCCGCACTCGTGCAAAGCCCGCACCATGCAGTACACCCACTGGTCCCGCTCGCTTTCACCGATGGGAAACGGCAGATGGCGTGCACGCAACATGGGGTGGCCATAACGTTCAATATATAACTGTGGTCCACCGGTCCAGCCGGTGAGGAACATGAACAGCTTTTCCCGCGCTTCAGTCAGGTCAGCTTTATGCATGGCACGTATCCCGGCTGCTTTGGGGTCCTGATCCATGATGTCGTAAAACTTTTCCACGATGTCGCGGATATTCTCCACTCCACCCAACGCCTCAAAAAAGGTGGTTTTCTGGCTACCCGCCTCACTGATTTTTATCATGACAAACTCAATTGCTTACAGGTTGCACAAGGCTGGCAGCCAGTTTGGCCCGCTCACGCGCCTGATCGGTGTTTTCACCGACCGCAAGGGCAACCCCCATGCGACGGCGGGCAAAAGATTCTGGTTTGCCAAACAGGCGTACATCGCTATCCGGAACCGCCAATGCCTTTTCCACCCCTTCAAAAGCAATACCCTTACCTTCCAACTGACCGTAAATCACTGCGCTAGCACCGGGCTGGCGCAATTGCACATTAACCGGTAGCCCCAGAATGGCGCGTGCATGAAGTTCGAATTCATTTAATTTCTGGCTGGCCATGGTCACCATGCCAGTATCGTGCGGACGCGGACTGACTTCGGAAAACCAGGCAGAATCGCCACGAATGAACAGTTCCACACCAAACAGACCAAGACCACCCAGCTTCTGCGTCACTTTGAGCGCAATGTCACAGCTCATTTGCAATGCCTTGGGCGACATTGCCTGAGGCTGCCAGCTTTCCACGTAGTCGCCCTTGACCTGTACATGGCCGATGGGTTCGCAGAAGCTGGTTTCGACTTCACCCTTGTCATTCAACGCGCGTACAGTCAGCAAAGTGATTTCATAGTCAAAATCAATCTGCCCCTCCACAATCACCTTGCCCTTGTCCACACGCCCGCCAGAAGCTGCATAATCCCACGCCGCAGCCACTTCAGCGGGGCCTGTCACACGTGACTGCCCCTTGCCAGACGAAGACATCACCGGCTTAACAAAGCATGGGTAGCCAATTCCATTATCAATAGCGGCCTGCAACTGCTCGAGACTTTCAGCAAACGCATAAGGGGAAGTCGGTAGCTTCAATTCTTCTGCTGCCAGGCGACGGATACCTTCGCGGTTCATGGTGAGTTGCACGGCGCGCGCGGTGGGAATGACTGTTGCCGTACCGGATGCCTCGATTTCTGCCAGTGCGTCAATGGCAATGGCCTCGATTTCCGGCACGATAAGGTGCGGTTTTTCCTGTGCGATCAGGGCCTTAAGCGTATCAGCATCGGCCATGTTGATGACATGGGCGCGGTGGGCAACCTGGTGCCCGGGCGCTCCCGGATAACGATCCACCGCAATGACTTCACAACCCAGACGTTGCAGGGCAATGATGACTTCCTTGCCCAATTCACCGCTGCCCAGCAGCATGACGCGAGTCGCCGACGGACTCAGGGGAGTACCAATTCTCATGGGGAATTCCAGCAGTTAAAACTTGCGGAATGATACCACCTGCAGAGCCGCAGGCGTCAGGCTTTAATGCCGTGCTTTTCGATACGATAGCGCATGGCCATGCGTGTAAGACCCAAGCGGCGAGCGGCCTGCGACACATTCCCTGCAGATTTTTCCAGGGCCTCTTCTATGAGCATACGCTCGGCGGCATCGATGGTTAAACCATTCACAGACGCCTCTTGAGACGGCACAGAAGGCCGGCTACCCTGGATGCCCAAATCATCAGGACGAATGGCGTCGCCCTGGGACAACAACGCAGCTCGACCAATTAGATGCCTGAGCTCCCGCACGTTGCCGGGCCAGTGATAAGCCCGCATGGCAGCCACGGATTCTTCTGCAAAGCTTTTGGCAGAAAGCGCGTATTTCTTAACCGTTTGTGACAGGAAGTGTTTGGCCAGCAGAAGTACGTCATCCCCGCGTTCACGTAGCGGGGGCATATTCAGAGTCAGCACATGGAGCCGGTAGAACAAGTCCGCGCGAAAACGATTTTCCAGCACCATTTCCTGCAAGTTGCGGTTGGTCGCAGCAATAAAGCGGGCAGCCACCGGACGTTCCTTGGTGGAACCGATACGTCGCACCACACGGCGCTCCAGCACGTTGAGCAGCTTGGCCTGCAATGGCAAGGGCAATTCGCCCACTTCGTCCAGGAACAAAGTGCCGTCCTCAGCCGCCTCAATCAGCCCGCAACGCGCACCCTGGGCGCTGGTGAATGCACCTTTCTCATGCCCAAACAACTCACTTTCAATAAGCTCCGCCGGCAAAGAGGCGCAATCAATGTGAATAAACGGCCGTTCTGCGGCACTGCCCATCTGGTGCAGCAGTCGGGCCGCCACATCCTTGCCGGTACCAGTTTCCCCCTCAATCAGCACAGTGGGGGAAATGCCCTCGGACTTTTCCGACAGGCGGGCAATCTGGGCAATCTGTGTGCGTACAGCCTTTAGTGCCGAACTTTCCCCCAGTAGTTGCACCCCCTCCACCACATGCTGGTCACGCTCGCGGGACAAATCCAGACGATTTTTAAGTTGGGAGGTGCGTTGTACCTTCTCTACCGTTAGCAGAAGCTCTTCCAGATCGATGGGTTTTTTCAGGTAATCACTGGCCCCCTGCTTCATTGCGCCGACGGCATCGCCCACATCGCCGTAAGCTGTCAGCACAATCACGGGAATGGAACGCGAGGCAAACTCAGGCAGCAAATCCATACCGCTGCCATCCGGCAGGCGCATATCCAGCAGCACCAAGTCCGGCTGGAAGCGGGACAAATAGCCCCTCACCTCAGCCAGGCTTTTGGCGGTATCACACTGGTAACCCGCCTTGACCAGGCGTTTGGCGACCGCACGGGCAAACATATCCTCATCCTCAACCATCAGGATAGTCTGCTCGCCGACCCCACGGTCGACGTTAGATGCCCACGTTTCGCTCGCCAATATCACTTGCCGCCTTAATCATTATCGATGCTGGTTGCTGACCGCCCCTTGGCGCCGCCAAACTCATAACGCAAACCTATCCAGCCCGCCAGAGGGGAGCCAGGAGAACGAAACTGCTCATTCGTCCACTGCGTAGGGTCTGCGTTAAAGGTGCGCCCACCCCCGGTAAAGGCATTCTGGCCCAGCACCCCCATGGTGGCATAGTCCCTGTCAAAAAGGTTATTCACTTTGGCAAACAGGCGCCAACTATCGTTGAACTGCCAATTGGCATCCAGGTTGAACACCGCGTAGCCCGGCACCTTGCCATTGTCGTCCTTGTTGTTTTCATCCCCACGCGCATACACGCTGGTGTTGGCCACCATGGTCAGGCCCACCGTGAATTGCGGCAACACATCATAAGCCGCACGCATTTTTAATGAATGACGCGGAATGTTGGGAATCTGGTCTCCGGAAGACACATGCACATCGCCATTACCGTCCGCGCTGGAGTTGGACTCATTATGGAAGGTGATCGGAGATTCAAAAGTAGCATCCAGGAACTGGTAGTTTGCACTCAAACGCAATTTATCCAGCTTGCCGCTCAGACCCAGTTCAATCCCCTTGCGCTGGGTTTCACCCACGTTTTTGAAGTAGCCCAGGTTAAAACTGTTGCCGCTACTGATGAACTGCAGGTCATCATGCAGGGTGCTGTGGAACACCGTGGCATTCCACTGCCAGTCATTGCTGAGCTTGCCCCGTACGCCGCCTTCCCAGGTTTTGGAAACTACAGGCTTGAGCGACGGGTCAGCCAGGAAGTCCGTAGGCAAGCGGCATGGGGTCGCAGGGTCGGCGCACGACAGCTCAATCGGCGTCGGGGCGCGCATGCCTTCATTATAGGAGCCGTAAAAACCCAGCGCATCATTGGGGTTGAAATTCAGCCCCACGGCCGGGTTGAAGCGGTTGAAGGAGTGGCTGATGCTGTCGCTATCCCCGGTAACAAACTTGCCAGTATTGGCATCCGCATCCATGCGGTCTTCAAGCTTGACGCGGATGTAGTTATAGCGACCGGAAAGTGTCAGGTGCAACTTGTCATTCACCGAGAAGGTATCGGTTGCATACAGGCCGTAATAATCATTCCTGGCCCGGATATCCGTTTCAAGCTCCCAGTCTGAACTGGGCACAGCGCCACGGTCGTTTGTAAAGTTGGTGGTCTGCTCTGAAGACCGGTACTTGGAACGACCCAGGTCAACACTGGTACCCACGGTGAACTGGTTCTTCCACCCCATCAAAGGGCCAAGGTAACTGTACTGGAGCGAAAGCCCGTAGCCAAACTGGTCGGTACCGGCTTTTTCATTGGAACCTTGATTGGCAATATCCACCGGTTCTGGCAGCGTTTGGTCACAGGCCTCGCCAGCAGCAACTTCCAGGCTGGCAAAACAGTCATTGGTATTGCTGGCAAAGTTATGGATGCGACTGCGGCGGAAATAGGTATTAGCCGCCAACAGATGGTCATCACCCAGGAAATGGCTGCCCTTAAGCGTCACGAACACCAAGTTGTTATCCACCACATCCGGCCAGGTATAAGCGGTTTCCGGGTCGTTCATCCAGGAACGCGGCAGCGCCTGGATGCCTTCCAGGTTGTTGTTGACCAGCGTCACCGATAAATCCAGGTCTGACTTTTCGTCCTGCCAACCCACCTTGCCAAATATCTGGTTCACCTGGCTGGGGGAGTGGTCGCGCCAGCCGTCTTCGCTAAACATGTTGGCGGTCACGAAATAATCAATATTGCCTTTTTCGCCACCAAACTCGAACTCACCGGATTTGCGTCCCCAGGAACCACCCATCACCTGGGCGGCCACACCCGGATATTGCGCCCCGCTCTTGGTGTGGACTGACAAGGCACCACCCAACGCATTCAGGCCAAACAACGGGTTGGAACCCGGAATCAGGTTGATGCTGGATATGGCAGACTGGGGAATCAGGCCCCAGTTCACAATATCGCCAAAAGGCTCGTTCACCCGCACACCATCCTGGTAAACCGACAGCCCTTGTGGCGCACCCATCAGAGGAGAAGCGGCAAACCCACGGAAAAACACATCCGACATGAACGGATTGCTCTGGCCTTCATTAACCGTCACGCTGCCCAGGTTGTTATTGATCACGTCAGCCAGATCCAGCGTATGCTGTTGCTGGATTTCCTTGGCAGTAGCCGACTGCACGTTTGCAGGCACCTCGTTGACTGGCGTGCCGATGCTGGGCAGCGGCGTGGTGCTCACCACTTCCACTGCGCCAGTTTCCAGCGCCTCTGCACGATTCTCGGCTTGTGCCGCTGCCATCACAGCAAAACCGGAAACCAGTCCCAGTGCCATTTGTACATAACGCTTCATTTTCTTATGCTTGAATGATTCCATGATTATTAAAACCCCTCCGAAGTAATCCCGGAGAGTTGAGCAATCCTTATGCCATATCATACAAACACCATAACCATATGTTTATATTGGTATTAATACAACAGACACATCTTCCATTCACTCCAGAATTGGCTGTTTATAGCCAGTTTGGTGGCTATAATAAACCACAATCAATTGTGCATGATGCTTTTACTTGAGAGCAGTAGAATTCATGTATGTCACATCCAGCAGAAAAAATCCTGGAACACAAAGGTCGCGGCGCATCCAGTAACGCGGCGAGTCGTTACGACGCCGCAACGCGCGAACAGGCCGACGATGGCTGGGGCAATCTGGATGAAGAGTTACCACCCCTGCGCACCGAACTGATCCCGGACACCTCCCGCAGCATCATCAACTACATCAAATCCCCGGATATTCCTTTCGACCGCTCCATCAACCCCTATCGCGGCTGCGAACATGGCTGCATCTATTGTTATGCCAGGCCCTCACACGCTTGGCTCGGGTTGTCACCGGGGCTGGATTTTGAAAGCAAGATTTTCTACAAACCGGATGCCGCCACCCTGCTGGAAAAAGAACTGGCCAAACCCGGCTACCAATGCGCCCCTATTGCACTGGGCGGCAACACCGACATCTACCAGCCCGTGGAACGGGAACTCAAAATCACTCGCCAGATTCTTGAAGTTCTGAGCCGTTACCATCACCCGGTCACGCTGGTCACCAAAGCCGCCCTCATCGAGCGCGACATTGACCTGCTGGAGGACATGGCCAGGCGCAACCTGATACACACTGCGGTCACCATCACCACGCTCAACAGGGAGTTGGCACGCGCGCTGGAACCTCGCGCCACAGCGCCACAGCGCAGACTGGAAACCGTGCACAGGCTGAGCGAAGCCGGCATTCCCGTCACTGTCATGGCTGCACCCATCATCCCGGCGCTGAACGACAGCGAGATGGAAAACATCCTGCAACAGGCAGCCGATGCCGGCGCACAAAACGCACACTACATCCTGCTGCGCTTGCCGCTCGAACTCACTGCCCTGTTCGAGGCATGGCTCAACCAGCACTACCCACTCAAGGCCGGACACGTCATGAGCCTGATTCGCCAAAGCCGCGACGGCAAAACCAACGATGCACGTTTCGGCAGCCGTATGCGTGGGACTGGCCTGTTTGCCGACATGATCGCCCAGCGCTTCAAGCTAGCCAAGGCACGCCTGCCGTTCCGCGCATCGACCGCGCTGGATTCCAGCCAGTTCACACCACCCAAAATCAAGCTCTCACCCCAATTCGAGCTGTTTGATTAAGTTGTCACAAAAAGATCATCAATTTTTCCTGACTCAGGACAAGGAATACCTATTGACAGCCCGCAAGCAGCACGGACAATGAACCGATACGCTCGTTGTCCGGCTTTTTGGAGACTCAATTGAAAAACAAGCATCCGTCACCCATTGATTACGATGTACCCGGCATGGACAAGGAGTCCATCAAGCGCGCCCTGTGCAACCACCTGACACTCAGCCTCAGCAAGCATGCGGGGTCAGCCACCAGCCGCGACTGGTTCGAGAGCGCCGCGCGCAGCGTGCGCGACCGGCTGGTGGAGCGCTGGATGGAAACCATGCAGAGCTACTACCACGAAGACACTAAACGCGTGTATTACCTCTCGCTGGAGTTCCTGGTCGGGCGCACTTTCAGCAATGCCATCCTCAACCTTGAAATCCATGAAGAATGCAAAGCGGCCCTGCTGGAGCTTGGGCAAGATATGGAAAAACTGGCGACCATCGAAGACGATGCCGCGCTGGGTAATGGCGGCCTGGGCCGCCTGGCAGCGTGTTTCCTGGATTCCATGGCCACGCTCGGCCTGCCCTGCTACGGCTACGGCATTCGTTATGAATACGGCATGTTCCGCCAGCGGGTGGAAAACGGCATGCAGGCGGAATACCCGGATAACTGGCTGCGTTACGGCAACCCGTGGGAATTCCCCCGTCCCGAAATACTCTATCCGGTCAAGTTCTATGGCCGCGTGGTGCAATACCACCACAGTGACGGCCACTGCCGCCACTGCTGGGAAGACACCGAAGAAGTCATGGCCATGGCCTACGACACCCCGGTACCCGGTTACGGCGGCCACACCGTCAACAACATGCGCCTGTGGTCAGCCAAATCCTCGCGGGAATTCTCCTTGCGCGACTTCAACCAGGGCAATTACATCCAGGCCGTTTCCGACAAGACCGAGTCGGAAAACCTTTCCAAGGTGCTTTATCCGGATGACTCCACCGAAATGGGACGCGAGCTGCGCCTCAAGCAGCAATACTTCTTTGTCAGTGCTTCGTTGCAGGACATCCTTTTCCGCTACCACAAGCACCACCACGACTGGGATTCCCTGCCCAAGAAAGTCGCCATACAGCTCAACGACACCCATCCCTCCATCGCCGTCCCTGAGCTGATGCGCCTGCTGCTGGATATGCATGACCTGTCGTGGGATACCGCGTGGGGGCTGGTCACCAAAATCTTCTCCTACACCAACCACACCCTCATGCCCGAGGCGCTGGAAACCTGGCCTGTCGCCTTGTTTGAAAGCCTGCTGCCGCGCCACCTGGAGATTATTTACGAAATCAACTTCCGCTTCCTGCAGGAAGTCGGGCACCACTTCCCCGGCGATAGCAGCATGCTGCGCCGCATGTCGCTGATTGACGAAGATCACGGGCGGCGCGTGCGCATGGCCCACCTGGCCATCGTCGGCAGCCACACCGTCAACGGTGTAGCCGCACTGCACACCGAGCTGATGAAAAGCACCATATTTGCCGATTTCCATCGCCTCAACCCGAAAAAAATCGTCAACATGACCAACGGCATCACCCCGCGCCGCTGGCTCAACCAGGCCAACCGTGGGCTATCCAGCCTGATCTCCTCGCGCATCGGCAAGGAATGGATCACCGACCTCGACCAGCTCAAGAAACTGCGCACGCTGGTCAACAATGAAACCTTCATCCAGGCCTTCCGCCAGGTCAAGCTGGACAACAAGAAACGCCTTGCCGAAGCCATACAGCAGCGCCTCGGCATCACCGTCAACCCGGAATCGCTGTTCGACGTGCAGATCAAGCGCATTCACGAATACAAACGCCAGTTGCTCAACGTGTTGCACGTCATCACCCTGTACAACCGCATCCGCATGGGCAATCACGCCAACATGCCGCCGCGCACCGTGATCATCGCCGGCAAGTCCGCACCGGGCTACGCCATGGCCAAGCGCATCATCCACCTCATCAACAGTGTGGCCGATGTCATCAACAACGACACCACCATCAACGGCAAGCTCAAGCTGGTCTTCATCCCCAATTACGATGTCTCCAACGCCGAGCTGATCGCCCCTGCTGCCGACCTCTCCGAGCAGATCTCCACCGCCGGCACAGAGGCCTCCGGCACCGGCAACATGAAAATGGCCCTCAACGGCGCGCTCACCATTGGCACGCTGGATGGCGCCAATGTGGAAATCATGGAAGAAGTTGGCCGCGAAAACATCTTCATCTTCGGCCTCACCGTGCCGGAAGTGGACGCCCTGCGCCGCAACGGCTACAACCCGTGGGATTACGTGCATGCCAACACCGAGTTGAAACTCGTCCTCGACATGATCGCCTCCGGCTACTTCTCGGTGGATGAACCGCACCGCTTCCAGCCCATCCTCGATTCGCTGCTGAATGGCGACCACTACCTGCTGCTGGCCGACTACGCCTCCTATGTCGCCTGCCAGGAAGCCGTCAGCGACCTCTACCGCAAGCCCATGCAATGGGCCAAACAGGCCATACTCAACGTGGCAGGCATGGGCAAGTTCTCCAGTGACCGCACCATCCGCCAATATGCCGAAACCATCTGGCACGCCAGCAAGGTAGAAGTCACGCCCAGCGTCACCAAACACAAGCACAAAGACGGCGGAAAAAAGGACTGAGCCCCAGTCCGGCGGGTAGAATGCGGGGGATGAACACCACCCCCTACCAGGACCTCACGCCGGACGCCGTCCTCACCACCATCGAAAGCACCGGCCTGCGCTGCGATGGCCGATTGCTGGCACTCAACAGCTACGAAAACCGCGTCTATCAGGTCGGCATCGAAGACAGCCCGCCACTGGTCGCCAAGTTCTACCGCCCACAACGCTGGAGTGATGCAGCGATACTGGAAGAACATGGCTTCACGCTGGAACTCGCAGAACGTGAAATCCCCGTAATACCCCCACTCGAAATCAACAGCCACACCCTGCACCACGCGCAAGGCTTTCGCTTTGCCCTGTTCCCCAAACAAGGCGGCCGCGCGCCGGAACTGGATAACCCCGACACGCTGGAATGGATGGGCCGCTTTCTAGGCCGCATCCATGCGGTGGGCTCACTGCAACCTTTTGAACACCGCCCTACCCTCGATATCCAGAGCTTTGGTGAAGAATCGCGCGACTATCTGCTGCAAAACGGCTTTATCCCGCCCGACCTGCTGGAACCTTGGCAAAGCATCGTGGCACAGGCGCTGGATGGCGTAAGAGCGGCATTCGACCGCACCGGGGATGTGAGCAACATCCGCCTGCATGGCGACTGCCACGCCGGGAACGTGTTGTGGACAGAAGATGGACCGCACTTCGTGGATTTCGACGACAGCCGCATGGGGCCCGCCATACAGGACTTATGGATGCTGCTCTCAGGTGAACGGGGCGACCAGACGCGCCAACTCTCGGACGTGCTTGCGGGCTACGAAGACTTTGCCGAATTTCACCCGCGAGAACTCCACCTGATCGAAGCGCTACGCACGTTGCGGCTCATCCACTACTCCGCCTGGCTGGCACGCCGCTGGGATGACCCCGCCTTCCCCAAAGCCTTCCCGTGGTTCAACACCCAGCACTATTGGCAAGACAGGGTACTGGAACTGCGGGAACAGGTAGCGTTGATGCAAGAGCCTGCGTTGCAGGTATAGATTGATTGACCCTATTAAATAGGCGCTCTATTATTCTGGTAACTTAATGAAAAATTTAGATAAATTAAAAATAATCCGCTTGGTTTTTGTCCCGAATTGGGACGGTTACTTATTAGTTAGGTTTCCAAGTCACCGGTTCACTGTATGAATGATGTCTTTTGGATAGTGCTAGTTTTCTACCTGTCGATTTGGGTTCTCGGCGGGTACTTTATTTGGCGGGCCTATCGACTAGGCATCAAAAAAGATTTTAAGTACGCCACTGGCCCATGGCATGGGAAATTAAAGAACCCGGCGAAGCATATAAAGCGCATGGTCGCAATTGAGCTGCTTACGGGTATCTCACTTCTCATCGTTGCTTTAGCAATACCATTATTCAAAATCGAATTGCGTGCATGGGGGCCAATTTTTGCGGTTATTGGAATGACAAGACTTTTGCAGCAATTAAAGATTGCGAGGCAAAATGAAACCTAACCTTACGGTCAAGTTCGCTGCGCTGGGACTGCGCTAAAGCGCAGCCCCTTACCTACACGTTGGGCCTTGTTCTCCACCCGAATCTCCACATCACCCGGCGTCACCACCTGCCCTGCCCGTTTCTTGGCCGTCTTGCGCAGTTCCTGCTGAGCATTCCACAGACATTCGGATCTCAGGCATGCGCCAGTGGTGCATCTGCCCGCAATCGCTCCACCATCAAGTCTACAAACGCGCGGATTTTAGCTGATGAGTGCTTGCCTTCACGGTGCACGATATGAATGGGGACGGCTTCGCCTTCAAACTCGCCAAGTATGACTTTCAGCTTTCCACTCCGTAGTGGTTCTGTCACCTGATAGGAAAGCAAACGGGTAATGCCCAGACCTGCCATGGCTGCACTGGCGGCTGAATCATTATCGTTGACGCTCAACACGGGATGCACCTTGACCGACTGTGGCACGCCACCCTGCACAAAGCGGATTTCATTATTGGGATTCAGGCCACGCGCCAGGATGATTTGATGCCGGCTCAATGCATCAGGGGTTTGCGGTGTGCCATGTTTTTCCAGGTATTCCGGTGCAGCACACAGCACACGCCTGATTTCGCCTACCCGCAATGCCCGATAGGTGGAATCCGGCAATTCACCAATACGGATCGCCACATCCACACCCTCTTCCATCATGTTGACCACGCGATCCACAAACAGTGTATTTACCGAAACCTCAGGGTAGTGCCGCAGGTATTCAATAATGCCGGGCATCACATACATCCGGCCAAAAAGCACAGAGGCCGTAACCGTCAACAGGCCGCGTGGGGCAGCATTGATGCCAAGCACTGCGTCATCTGCCTCGTCCGCCAGGCCGATGATGTGTTTGGCATCTTCGTAATATTTTTGCCCTGCTTCCGTCATCCTGACATGGCGGGTGGTTCGGTTGAGTAACTTGGCGCCCAGCTTATCTTCAAGTGCAGCCACGGCGCGTGTTACCGCCGGCGGAGACATCTGCAATTTGCGCGCCCCACCCGCAAAGCCTTCAGCTTCCACCACGGCAACAAACACGTCCATCATGTGCAACCTGTCCATTAATAATTCCTTTAAGTGGAATAGTTAATTAACAATTATACGTATTCTTTTGTTTTTAGAAATACTCAACAATGCGTCATCTGCTGAATTTCACACAGCCAGATAACAACCCATTGAGCTATTTAAAGGAGAACATCATGAGCCGTATCACTTCTGTCAGTAACGAAAACGCCAACAGCGAACAACGCGGTTTGCTGGAAGCCATCCAGGGTCAGCTGGGCATGGTGCCCAACTTTTTGCGCGTATTTGCACATTCGCCGGATGCCTTGAAGGCATTTCTCGGCTTGCACCATATTGCCAATCATGGCTCTCTGGATGCCGCTACCCGGGAGCGTATTGCACTGGCGCTGGCGCAAAAGAATGAATGCGAATACTGTCTTTCTGCACATACGGCTATTGGGCGCAAGGCAGGATTAGGCAGCGATGAGATTGAAGCCAATCGCGCCGGTTCCAGTCATGACGCCAAGGCGGCGGTTGCCGTCAAATTTGCCCGCGCGCTGGCTGAGCACAACGGCGCGGTCACCAACGCAGAATTGCAAACCATGCGTGACGCAGGATTTAGCGAGGCTGATATCGTTGAGGTGATCACCCATGTGGGCATGAACGTGCTGACGAATATCCTGGGCAAGGCTAGCCGCGTGGATATTGATTTCCCCAAGGTAGCCCTTAATCCGGCCGCCTGATCCCGACCAGGGCGCAAGCCAGAGGATAGGCTTGCGCCTTGGTCTTGATCGACTCAGGTATCACGAATGTTTTCTACTATCGGGAGATCACGTTATGGCACGGGCATTTGCAAAAATAAGTTTCACCCCGGATGTACAGGCTGTGCAAGCAGAAATGGGGAGCCGGACTGCGTATCAGACTGCGGAGTTCGGAGAGGCAGAAGAAGTGGCACTGAGCGCGATCGAACAAGAATTCATCTCATCGCGCGACAGCTTTTATCAAGCCACAGTGAGCCAATCCGGCTGGCCTTACGTACAACATCGAGGCGGACCCGCGGGGTTTTTGAAAGTACTGGATGACCGCACAATTGGCTATGCCGATTTTAGCGGCAACCGTCAGTATATTTCCGTTGGAAACCTGCGCGGGGATGGCCGTATCAGCATGATACTCATGGACTATCCACAACGGCGTCGCCTGAAAATATGGGGGCGGGTGCGTGTAGTGGATGATCGCACCGAACCGGAATTGCTGGCAAAACTGGAGTTGGACGATTACCGGGCCCCGGTTGAGCGCGGCATTGTCATCCAGGTCGAGGCCTTTGACTGGAACTGCCCTAAATACATCACACCGCGCTACAGTCAGGATGAAGTCGAATCAATTCTCGCCCAAACCAGACAGCATGCGGTAACGGAACGGCCATCCCCTCCGGCACTGGGCAACGGCCCATTGCCTCTGACAATTGTCGGGATAAGACAATTGACGCCGCGCATTCGTGCCTATGAACTACGCCATGTCGAGGGGAAACCGCTGCCTGCATATGCGGCTGGAGCCCACATACGGGTACCCATAGCCCTGTCAGACGGTAGCCTGACCTCCCGCGCCTACTCGCTCACCAACGCTAATGACCATTCTTCATCATTCCAGATAGCCGTACTGCGGGTGGAAGATGGTGAGGGTGGCTCTAAGGGATTGCATGAAGGATGGCAAATCGGCACCCGGCTGAATGTTGAAGCACCTGAAAACTACTTTCCGCTACATACTGACAATCGGCCTGCGCTAATGATTGCTGGCGGGATTGGCATTACACCTATCAAGGCAATGGCGGATGAGCTGGCAATGCATGGCGTAGATTTCCAGTTGCACTATGCTGGCCGCAAGCCCGAAGAAATGGCTTTTTTCGATGATCTGGCGCGCCAATTCCCCGACCAGTGCCAGTTTTATTGCAGCCAGGCAACAGTACCCAGGCGGCTGGATTTGCCAGCCTTGCTGGGCAGCATATCTGCCAACACCTTGGTTTATGTTTGCGGGCCTGCCCGCCTGATTGCGGATGTGCGCCAAACTGCGCGCCGGCTTGGCATTGCGGAAGAACAGATTCAATTTGAGAGCTTTGTGTAAATTGACCACTTATCGCTTGATCAAAGGAGAGCCCTCATGACTACAGAAATAAAAGCCCCCTTTCCCCCATTTAACGCCGAAACCGCTGCCCAGAAAGTGCGGATGGCTGAAGATGCATGGAATACGCGCGACCCTGATCGCGTCGTACTGGTTTATACGGAAGACACACTATGGCGCAACCGTGCCGAATTCCCCAAAGGGCGTGAAGAGGTGAAGCAATTTTTACAGCGCAAATGGGCCAGGGAACTGGATTACCGCTTGATTAAGGAATTATGGGCATTTACTGAAAACCGAATCGCTGTCCGGTTTGCCTATGAGTGGCACGACGACTCCGGGCAATGGTTCCGCAGTTATGGCAATGAAAACTGGGAATTTAACGCACAAGGATTCATGCAAAGACGATTTGCAAGCATCAACGATTTGCCAATCACACAAGAACAGCGTTTGTTCCATTGGGCATTGGGTCGCCGCCCCGACAACCATGCCAGCTTGAGCGACTTGGGGCTATGAAGCTTGCTGACAGGTTATCAAGCACCATCCCTGTCAGCAATTTTGCGGGTCCTGGCAGGACAGAGTGCTGTCCTTTTGCTAAGCGTTCACGCGAATTTCAACATCCCCTAGAGCCACCACCTGCCCTGCCCGTATCTTGGCTGTCTTGCGCAGTTCCTGCTGACCATCCACGGACACCACGCCTTCGGCCACCAGGTGTTTGCCCGCCCCGCCGCTATCCACCACGCCAGTGAGCTTGAGTAGTTGGTTGAGTTCGACGAATTCGCCATTGAGTTCAAAATCTATTGTCTGCATGTTTAATCGGTAAAAAACCTCTCCTTGAGTTCTTCCAGCCCCAGTGTTTGCAGAACTTCCTGCAAGCGCCGAGCGGCGGCGGGGTTGGTGTTCTGATGCTTGCGGGCAACAATCAGCTCGTTTTTCATGGAGTGTTCCCAGCCCACCAGTTCGGTCACCGTGACCTGGTAGCCGTGTGCTTCCAGCTGCAAACAGCGCAGCACGTTAGTGACCTGGCTACCAAATTCGCGGGTGTGGATGGGATGGCGCCAGATTTCGGAGAGCGCATTTTTGAGCTGCTGACCTTTGTTCTTGCGCAGCACTGCCGCCACTTCGGCCTGGCAGCAGGGCACCAGCACAATGAATTTGGCCTGTTTGGCCAGCGCAAAGCGGATGGCGTCATCCGTGGCGGTGTTGCAGGCGTGTAATGCGGTGACCACGTCCACTGTGGACGGCAATTCGCTTGAGGTGATGGAATTGGCCACCGAGAGATTCAAAAAGCTCATGCGCTCGAAGCCCAGTCGCTGCGCAAGCTCCCGTGAGTGGGTGACCAGCTCCGGGCGGGTCTCGATGCCGAAGATGTGCGACTGGTCTTTTAACTCCTTGAAGAACAGGTCGTGGAGGATAAACCCCAAGTAGGACTTGCCTGCGCCGTGGTCTACCAGTTGGGCATTTTCACCGACTTCCTTGAGCAAGGGCTCGATGAACTGGTAGAGGTGGTACACCTGCTTGAGCTTGCGGCGGCTGTCCTGGTTGAGCTTGCCGTCGCGGGTGAGGATGTGGAGCTCCTTTAGCAGTTCGACGGACTGGCCGGGGCGGATATCGTGTTCAGCCAATGCTCACCCTTTCGGCGAAACGCTGACAAGGCGCGTCAACGCAGACAGTACAGCGTGGTACGGCAAGTTGGCGCAACGCCGCCAGCGTGAGCGAGCTCATCATCGCTGGGTGCAGTCTTCCATGCCGTAATTTCCACCTTTGAATTCCGGTTCGTAATAGAACTTGTGGAAAGTCAGCTTGCCCGCTGCATTGGTGGAAAACTCGGCAATGCCGGTGCCAAAATCATGGGTGGTAGGGTCGGTCAGCGCAAAGTGCATGGCGGCGTATTTGCCACGCACGGCAGCATGGCCGAGATAAGTGCCAAAGCCCGGTACTTCCAGCTTGAACGAATAGGAGCCGTATTCCCCGGTGCTTTGCGCCGCATTGAGTTGCATGGTCACCACGCCGTCATAGGGGCCTTCGTGCGAATCCATCCCCTTGCAATCGTACACACCGCTGACATCCTGCCCGGTGAAAGCCTCTGCCCAGACACTGCCGGAGAAAGCGACCGCCAGCAGCGCGAATATGAAGTGTTTTTTCATAAGGGTCTCCAAAAGTTTTAGCGCATTTTAACAGCGCCGCCGCACGCCAACAGTACAATACAATTTTTGCGCACTTACACCCCCATGGAATCAAGACTTTTAGGCGACAGCGCCATCCATATCCCGCCCATTTGCCTGGGCACCATGACTTTCGGCCAGCAGAACACCGAGGCGGAGGCCCACGAACAACTGGATTACGCCCTCGCGCGCGGCGTCCACTTTATTGACACCGCCGAGATGTACCCGGTGCCACCACGCGCCGAGACCTTTACCCGCACCGAAAGCATAGTCGGCACCTGGCTGAAAAAGCAGCCGCGCGACAAGATTATCCTGGCCACCAAGATCACCGGGCCGCGCAGGAACCTGGACTGGATACGCGGCGGCCCCAAGTCGCTGGATCGCGCCAATATCCGCGAGGCGGTGGAAGGTTCGCTCAAGCGCCTGCAAACCGATTACATAGACCTGTACCAGATCCACTGGCCGGAGCGTAATGTGCCCATGTTCGGCCAGTACCAGTTCAACCCGGCGCAGGAAACCGACGCCCTGCCCATCCGCGACCAGCTGGAAGCACTGGCGGAACTGGTAAAAGAAGGCAAAATCCGCGCGATTGGGGTTTCCAACGAACATGCCTGGGGGGTGATGGAGTTTTTGCGGCTGGCAAAAGAGCACAACCTGCCGCGCATCGCTTCCATCCAGAACTGTTACAACCTGATCAACCGCGGCTTTGAGTTCAGCCTGGCGGAGATTGTGTTCCGCGAGAAACTGAGCCTGCTGGCTTATTCACCGCTGGCCTTTGGCCACCTGACCGGCAAGTACCTGCCCGGCGGCAGCAACGACGGCCGCGCCACGCAGTTCAAGGGTTTTGCCCAGCGCTACGAAAAGCCCAACGTGGCCCCGGCTTGTGCGGCTTATGCCGAACTGGCCGCCAGGCACGGCATGTCACCCGCCACCCTGGCCCTTTCATTTGTGATGCACCGCTGGTTTGTCACCAGCACCATTGTGGGTGCAACCAGCATGGCGCAACTGAAAGAAAACCTGGATGCCTGGGAAAAGCCGTTGTCACAGGAGATCATGCAGAAGATCGAGGCAGTGCACTTGAAATACATGAACCCGGCCCCATAAAAATCCACACGAATCAACAAATTAGCATATAGTTGCAGTATCGGGGATTTCCCGCATTTGTCACGGGTGTTTCCATTTTGGATTTTCGCGCCACATCATCAGCAAGCAGGCAACCCGGCAGGCTCTTTTTTGCACTGCTTTGCCTGGTCACGCTTGCCGTTTGCCCGGCTTATGCCATGGCACGCGCCAAACTGGTGGCGCCCGGACCTATCAGCAAGCTTTATTCCGAAGTTGACATGCAAATGGACCTGGTGGGCTTCGATCACCAAGACACAAATTGCGCTACGGAAACCTGCGCCCAGGAGCAAACCTTCGAGCAGCGGGTTGAAGAGACCGGCGGGCGCTTGGCACAGGCAGCATTTGGCATCATGCCCGAACTGGGCGAACGTGTAGAGCAGTTTGAGTTTGTAGTGGCCGACAAGCAAAAGCCTGGTAGCACTTCCAATGCCAGCGGCAAGGTTGTTATTTTTCGCGGCATCAACGCCCTCAAGCCTGACGATATCGCCCTCTCCTTCCTGATCGCGCGGGAAATGGGGCGCGTGATCGGCCAGCATCATGACGAAAATTCGGCAACACGCATCCTGGTTTCAGTCATTGCCGGGGTATTGTTCCCGGCCAGCAACCTGTTCAGCACCTCGGCAGTCAGCCAAACGGCCTATTCATCCACGCTGGCAACCACGGCAGCTTCTACTGCCACTTCGCTGGTGGGTTCAAAGCTGGCGCTGAACAGCCTTAAGCCCGAGCAAATGAATGAGGCTGACTCGATTGCGCTTGGGTTGCTGGAACATATTGGCATCAAACCCCACCAAGTAGCGGCTTCACTGGCGCAATTACAGGAAATCCAGAACAAGGATGGCTGGGCCAGGGATTTTTATGCTTCAGCCAAAAGGGTGGGCGAGATAAAAGAGACCATCCCTGAAAACCACCCGGCGCTGGTGCTGGCAGCCATAACGGAAGCCGCTCCACCCAAGCACGTGGAACCTCCTGTTCGTGTGGCAGTACCGGAAACTCCGGTGAGAACCGTGCAAATCAGTGAATCTTCTCTTGAGATTGCCACACCAGAAATTGCAGAGCCGGAAGCTGTTGCAGGAAGCGAAACCAGCGTAGCTGTAGCACCAGCAGTGAGAACCGCTATCAAGATGGCAAAAGCCCTGCCAAAAACCGTGTTGAAGAAAAAAGAAGGGGCTGCTGAAAAACCAGTGGTGCTGAGAAAACAGGTGGCCAAGACTGGCACATCGCGAGTTGTCGCCAAGGTCAATCCGGTACAGCTTGCTGCAAAAGCAACGTTACAGCCGCTTGCCCAAAAGAACCTGACGGCAAGAGTCGGGGGGCAGCAACCCAAACATAGTCATCTGGCAAAATCCATGCTGCACGACACCACCCGGATTAAGAAATCCATCAAGGCTGCGGCTCACCCGCCCAAACCTGTGTTGTAGCTTTAGCTACGCGTAAACGTCAATATTCTGGCCCATGTGCGGGGGATTTGACGGCAGCGGTATCGCTGCCAACAAGGCAATGGCCCCCTGTGCCTGATTGACGATCGCTTCCTTGAGCACTGAAATACGGACGGCATCGCCGGTTTGTGCGGCGGAAGCGGCGCTGGCTACACTTGCAACTCCTGAAATATCCATAATGACCTCCATTTTTCCACTTTAACGACATATTGCCGGAAAACTGAAGTCCCCAACACAAAAAAATCAGCGATGAATCATGCCCTTGCGGCATAAAACTTGATCGGCTGGGGTTGCGCCATTTGGAGCACCGGTTTGCGGATTTTGCCCATCACGTGCATTTCACAGCGCTTGCAATCGAATTGCAGGGTGATGCGATCCTTGCCGTTCACCAGTGTCATCGGCTCAGCGGTCACCGTGCCTTGCACACCGATGACCCCCTTGGCCTCCTTGGGGCACAAAGCAAAGCTGTAACGCAGACAATGTTTGGTGATCATCACCGGCACCTCACCCTGCTCCTCGTTGGCCTCGTAGGCGGCTGCAATCGCCTTGACCCCATGCTTCTCGTAAAAAGCCCGTGCCTGCTTGTTGTAGATGTTGGCGAGGTAGCTCAGGGTGTCTTCCGGATAAATCGCTGGCGGCTCTGCGGATAGGCGGCGCGGTGGGCGCTGGTAACCCGCCTGGCGGGCGGCTTGTAATTGCGCGATGGCATCACGGCGCAGCCCATTGATAACGGAAGCCAGTACGAACCAGGGCTGGGCAAGTTCCAGATGGATTTCCCGGGCAGAAAAATCGGTATTGCCCAGCTTGCCCAGGTTTTCGCGCAAGGCGGCTTCGGCCTTTTCGGCCTGCTGTGCCGGCTGTTTGTCCACCACACATTCCGCATTCGCCACAAAACCGTTTTCGTCCGTCAGGCTCAACGCCAAGCCATCGCGGGTTTCATACAGCACCATATCCACCGCAATCTTGCGGCTGGCGGAATCCTTTTCCAGCAAGCGCAAGAATGCTTGGTCGCGGTTGCGGTAAATCCTGGTGTTGGGGCGAATATCAGCGGGCATCTCGTTGGGATACAGGTGCTTGCCCTGCACGGTGTTGATTCTCAGACCCACCAGTTCCTTGTGCACATCAAAGAAGCAGATACCGTCGCCGTTGTGCAGCTCTATGCTGGCTTCCACCTCAATAAAATCCCTGCCCACCTTGCTCACCCTGCCCGCTTCTTCGCCCGCGAATTTGGGTGTATCAAAAGCACCGACATCCTCGCCGCGCCCATGGATGAAATATTCGGTGGTGCTGCGGTTGAAGGTTTTTTCCGGCTGCGGGGTGAAGCTGAAACTGCAACGGCCTGAAGAGGCACGTGCATATCCGGGCATGTCTTCCAGAATTTCGTCCAGCAACTGGCGGTAATAAGCCGTGCTGTTCTTGACGTAGGCCATGTCCTTGTAGCGGCCTTCGATCTTGAACGAGCTCACGCCCGCCTCTATCAATGCGCGCAGGTTGGCGCTCTGGTCGTTGTCCTTCATGGAAAGCAAATGCTTGTCCTTGGCCAGGATGCGGCCTTGGGAATCTTCCAGCGTATACGGCAAGCGACATTCCTGCGCGCACTCGCCGCGGTTGGCACTGCGCCCCATGTGGGCGTGGCTGATGTAGCACTGCCCACTGAAGGCCACGCACAGCGCGCCGTGGACGAAGTATTCCAGGTTGCAGGTGGTGGCCTGCGCGACTTTGCGTATGGTTTCGAGGTCCATTTCGCGCGCCAGCACGATCTGCGAGAACCCGACCTGATCGAGGAACACCGCTTTTTCCACAGTGCGGATATCGGTCTGCGTGCTGGCGTGTAACTGGATGGGCGGCAAATCCAGCTCCAGCAGCCCCATATCCTGCACAATCAGCACGTCCGCCCCGGCGTCATAAAGCTGCCAAGCCATGTCGCGCGCGCCTTCCAGCTCGTTATCGTGGAAGATGGTGTTGAAGGCAACAAACACGCGGGCGTGGAAGCGGTGTGCATGCGCCACCAGCCGGGCGATGTCGGCCACGGTGTTGTCGGCCTTGGCACGGGCGCTGAAGGCCGGCCCGCCGATATACACGGCATCCGCGCCGTGGTTGATGGCGGCAATGCCTATGTCAGCATCACGCGCCGGAGCCAGCAGTTCGAGATGCTGACGCGACATCAGCGGCGCCTGCTGCCACCGCCCAGCAGCCCACCCAGCACCCCGCGTATGATCTGGCGACCGAGTTCGGAGCCTATGGTGCGCGCAGTGCTCTTGACCACGGTTTCCAGCACGCCCTGGCGCGGCCTGCCGCCACGTGGGCCAGTCTCACCGCCCAACAGGCCACCCCAGTCGAAACCGCGTTCTTCTTCCTGCGGCGGCGCTTCTGCGGTTTGCTCAGCCCGCCCTTTGAGGATTTCGTAGGCCGACTCCCTATCCACCTGTTTTTCGTAGTGGCCGTAAAGCAATGAGCCTTGTATGCCCTGCTGACGCTCGGCATCGGTCGCCGGGCCGATGCGGCTGCCCGGCGGCGCGATCAGGGCGCGCTCAACCGGCATGGGGCGGCCTTTTTCGTCGAGGAAGGATACCAGCGCCTCGCCCACCCCCAGCTCGGTGATTTCGGTAGCCACATCCACCTTGGGATTTTCGCGGAAAGTCTCGGCAGCCGCCTTGACTGCCTTCTGGTCGCGCGGGGTAAAAGCACGCAAGGCATGCTGCACGCGGTTACCCAGTTGCCCCAGCACCACATCGGGAATATCCAGCGGGTTCTGGCTGACAAAATACACGCCCACGCCCTTGGAACGGATCAGGCGCACCACCTGCTCGATTTTTTGCAGCAGCGCGGGAGGCGCATCGTTGAACAGCAGGTGCGCTTCATCGAAGAAAAACACCAACTTGGGTTTATCCAGGTCGCCCACTTCGGGCAGGTTTTCGAACAGCTCGGACAGCAACCACAGCAGCAGCGTGGCATACACGCGCGGCGAGTTGTACAGGGTATCCGCCGCCAGAATGTTAATTACGCCGCGCCCGCTATCCGTCTGCATGATGTCGTCAAAATTAAGCGCAGGCTCGCCGAACAGCAGTTCGCCCCCCTCGTTTTCCAATTGCAGCAGGCCGCGCTGGATGGCGCCTACGCTGGCAGTGGAAATGTTGCCGTAAGACGAGGTAAATTCAGCAGCATTTTCACCCACGTATTGCAACATGGCGCGCAGGTCTTTCAAATCCAGCAGCAGCCAGCCGCTGTCGTCGGCAATCCTGAATACGGCCGTCAGTACTCCGGCCTGGGTGTCGTTGAGGCTGAGCATGCGTGACAGCAACAGCGGGCCCATTTCCGATACGGTGGCGCGTATCGGGTGGCCTTTCTTGCCAAACACATCCCAGAACACCACCGGATTGGCTGCGTGCTTGAAATCAGCCAGACCAAGCTCCGCCACGCGTGCATCCACCTTGGGATTGCCGCCGCCAACCTGGCTCATGCCGGAAAGGTCGCCCTTTACGTCGGCCATGAATACCGGCACCCCTATGCGCGAAAACTGTTCGGCCAGGGTTTGCAAGGTGATGGTCTTGCCGGTGCCGGTCGCCCCGGCGATCAGGCCATGGCGATTAAGCATACGTGGCAGGATGTGAAGTTCGGTATTGCCGGATTTTGCAACGAGGATGGGGTCAGTCATAACAAAAAACCACTGTTGATTGGGATGTGTAGGTTAAGCGAGGCCGGATGATACGGCAAGTTATCTTGCCGCAGATGCCCAAAGTGGGGTTTAATGCGGCCACTTCAAGCTTGGATATTTAAGTCATGTTGTCATCTGAATTGACGGGTTATACAGCAGCTTTTCTCACTACCGCCGCGTTTGTTCCTCAGGCGTGGAAATCCTGGAAGACACGCGACCTGTCGGGCATTTCCCTGCCCATGTACGCCATGTTTACTACCGGGGTTGCCTTGTGGATGCTTTATGGCGTGGCGCTCCAGAGCACGCCCATCATACTAGCCAACGCTATTACTTTTGCTCTTGCGGCACTGGTGTTATGGCTGAAAATCAGCACTGTTCTGACCACTGAAAAATAAACTGGCGCCCCCTGTTCATTGTTCCAATAAAGGTTTATAGTTTTTGTCAGGTATCCCGTTGAAAAGGAGATTGCCATGGACAATAAATACGGACTCGGAAGTGCAAAGGTCGCCACCGCGCACCACAATCTGGTGCATGCTGCCAATGGCGTTCTGATGGTCTGTCGGCACTGTTCAGGATCAAACCTGACACTCAACCTCTCATTGAACGACCACTATTGTGAGGACTGCGGACAGTACCAGGAAGACATCCCTCTCGATTACTCTACCGGACACAGTTCGGATTACTAGTGCCCGGGGACTGCGGCAGCAGTCCAATCCACCACTCTCAGCCCTTCTCCCAGGGCTGCAATACCATGCTCACTCGTCACCAGCGTGCAATTCCTGGACAAGGCATGCGCGGCGATCATGATGTCCTGATGATGTAGCTGCGTATTGTGCTTCACGCTGTTGGAGCGCAGCATGGCATAAGCCTGGGCGGCCGAGGAATCCCAGGCCAGCACATCCACGCGTTTCAGAAATTCATCCATCGCAGCACGCAGGCCCGAAGACTTGGGGTTGACCAGTATCCCGTAAAGTAACTCCGCCTGGGTCAAGGCGGAAATGGCTACGCTGGAATTTCCACTGCGTGTCACCAGCAGAAACTGCCTGACCACCGCCGATTGTCCACGGATCAGCCGACTGGTAATACTGGTATCCAGCATGAATCTTTGTAATTCGCTCATCACCGCTCCCCCTGGTCTGGCAACAGCATATCCATGCGGTTTTCCATAAAGTCCGCAGGCAAATCCAGTGTTTCCAGCAAAGAGAAATAAGCCTCCCATTCGCCGCTCATGGATGCCGGGATATCCGCCGCCGTGATGTAAGCCTGTTGCTCAATGGTTTTTATCGTCATTTTTACGGCTCCATTATCATGGACAAGCCAGTATAGTAATCCCTCCTGAAGGAGACAAGCCTGTACAAATAAAAACGGCGGAAGAAAACTTCCGCCGTTTTTATTTCTCTTGATGCGCTTTATTTGGCTGCTTCTGCCGGCGCAGCTTCAGCTGGAGCCGCAGGTGCAGCTGCCTCGGCAGGCGCTGCTGCCGGGGCAGCATCAGCCGGTGGAGGTACCCAGCCACCCGGCTCCTCTTTCGGAGGCTCAGTCGGTGCCGGAGCAGGTGCAGCCGCCTCAGGCGCCGGAGCAGCCGGTTCCGCAGGTTTCTCGCCGCAAGCGGTTAATAAAAGAGCCAGCAGGGAAGCCAGACCCATTACTTTTACTGATTTCATACTTATGTTTCCTTAACTGAAAGTGAGTGTAGTTGCACCATACCTAAGCGCTCGGTTGCTGAAATGCACCAAAACTATCAAGTTTTTCAGCCCCCGGTGCTGTGCATAGGCAATTGAGCAATCTTCATACCACCCACAATTAACGACTGATAGGCCTATACCTGATACGCTTGGGCTTGGCACCCTCTTCGCCCAGGCGTTTCTTTTTGTCTTCTTCGTATTCCTGATAATTGCCGTTAAAGAAGGTCCATTGCGAATCACCCTCTGCCGCCAGGATGTGCGTAGCGATACGGTCGAGGAACCAGCGGTCGTGTGAAGTCACCAGCACACAACCGGCGAACTCCAGCAACGCATCTTCAAGTGCGCGCAGGGTTTCCACATCAAGGTCATTGGAAGGTTCGTCCAGCAACAGCACGTTGCCGCCGGAAATCAATGTCTTGGCCAGGTGCAAACGGCCGCGTTCACCCCCGGACAACTGGCCTACAATTTTCGCCTGGTCGCCGCCCTTGAAATTGAAGCGCCCAATGTAGGCGCGGCTGGGCATCTCGAACTTGCCCACTGACAGCACATCCGCCCCGCCTGCAATCACATCAAACACGGTTTTGTTGTTATCCAGGCCTTCACGGCTTTGATCCACAGCTGCAATCTTGACGGTAGGCCCCACCACGATCTCCCCGCTATCCGGCTGCTCCTTGCCCATTACCATGCGGAACAGCGTGGATTTACCCGCACCGTTGGGGCCGATCACTCCCACAATCGCGCCAGGCGGAATGCTGAAACTGAGGTTATCAATCAGCAGGCGGTCACCAAAACCCTTGGAAACATTATTGAACTCAATCACCTTGTCACCCAGGCGGTCGCCGGGCGGGATAAAGATTTCCTGAGTTTCGTTGCGCTTCTGGTATTCCACCGAGTTCAGTTCTTCAAAGCGGCTGAGACGAGCTTTGGACTTGGCCTGGCGGGCTTTGGGATTTTGCCTTACCCATTCCAGTTCGGTCTTCATCGCCTTCATGTGGGCGTCAATCTGCTTGTTTTCCTGCTCCAGACGGGCTTCCTTCTGCTCGAGCCAACTCGAATAGTTGCCCTTCCACGGAATACCGTGTCCGCGATCCAGTTCCAGAATCCACTCGGCGGCATTGTCGAGGAAGTAACGATCATGGGTCACCGCCACCACGGTGCCGGGGAAACGCACCAGGAATTGCTCCAGCCACTCCACCGATTCAGCGTCCAGGTGGTTGGTCGGCTCGTCCAGCAGCAGCATATCGGGCTTGGAAAGCAGCAACTTGCACAGCGCCACGCGGCGCTTTTCACCGCCCGACAACGGCGCAATCTTGGCATCCCACGGCGGCAGGCGAAGCGCATCTGCAGCAATTTCCAGCTGGGTCTCGGTATCCGCACCGCTGGCGGCAATGATGTTCTCGTACTTGGCCTGTTCTTCCGCCAGCTTGTCGAAATCGGCATCCGGCTCGGCGTAGGCGGCGTAAATTTCTTCCAGCTTCTGCTTGGCTTCGGCCACCGCACCCAATGCGGACTCCACCTCTTCACGCACCGTTTTATTGGGGTCAAGCTCGGGCTCCTGCGGCAGGTAGCCGATGGAAATACCGGGCTGCCACTGCACCTCGCCCTCAAACTCCTTATCCGCGCCCGCCATAATACGCAGCACGGTGGACTTGCCTGAGCCATTCAGGCCAAGCAGGCCGATTTTGGCGCCGGGGAAAAACGACAGGGAAATGTCCTTGATAATGGTCCGCTTGGGCGGGACAACCTTGCTCACACGGAGCATGGACATAACATATTGAGCCATAAAATATCCGAAAAGTTGATGAAAATAATGCGGGTGATTATCGCATAGCTGTTGGCTTCATCACCGCCCCACACACTTCAAAACCCACGCAACCCCCTTCCCGGAAAAATTAATTACACTGCCCACAAGAATGCCAGGAGCCTACTAAAACAAGTATCCGAGCAATCATGATATTCTTCAATCATCGTAGTCGTCGCAGAGAGACAGATGCACCTCTATACCCACAAAGACCGTCTGAACGCTGTTGATGCCAATATTGAGCTTAGCAAAAAAATAGCGTTTATCCACGAGTCCCTAAAAGCTCAGTTCCCTTTTGTGGCGCGCATCGCCGCCGCACTGCACGACCCCAAGACGGACTTGCTCAAGACCTTTGTCCACAGCAGTGGCGGCGATTCTCCGCTACCGCATTATCAGGCAAAGCTGTCCGAAACGCCTTCCTTGCTTGAGATTCTGGAGCAAGGGCGGCCGCGCGTGGTGAACGATCTGTCAATTTTTGACCATAGCCGCCATGAACATGCGATCAAGGTTAACGAGCAAGGCTACCATTCCAGTTACACCATGCCCATGTACCAGCATGGCTTGTTATTCGGTTTCCTGTTTTTCAACTCTTATGAGGCTGGTGTGTTTAGCGAGGATACGCTCCAGCAACTGGATCCGTTTGGTCACCTGATTATCATGACCATCATCAACGACCTGTCGTTTGCGCAAACCCTGCTGGCTTCTATCAAAACCGCGCGCGATATTGCCCATGTGCGCGATGATGAAACCGCAAACCATCAGGATCGGATGTCGCGTTACGCCCGGCTGATTGCCCAGAAAATTGCCGATGACCATGGCTTTAGCGACGAATACATCGAACATGTCTTTGAATTTGCCTCCCTGCATGACATAGGCAAAATCGGCGTGCCAGACAAGATACTGCTGAAAAACGGCAAGCTGACTGAAGATGAATTTCGGGAAATGCAGTCTCACACGGTCAAGGGTCGCAAAATGATAGACCAGTTACTGGCCAACTTTGACCTGAACAACATGCCGTTTATTGACATGCTGAAAAACATAGCCGAATTTCACCACGAAGCCATGGACGGCAGCGGCTACCATGGCCGCAAAGGCGAAGAAATCCCGATTGAAGCGCGGATTGTTGCCGTGGCTGACGTATTTGACGCACTCACCAGCAGCCGCCCTTACAAACAGGCCTGGAGCAACGACGAAGCCTTTGCCATGCTGCAACGCCTGAGCGGCTCCAAGCTCGACCCGAGTTGCGTGCAAGCCCTAGTCACCCACCGCTCCGAAGTCGAAATCATTCAGCAACATTTCAGGGAAAACTCTCTGGGGTAGCCCCACTCAAACCAACAAGCCCCTACCAGTTAGCGTACATCTCAACCCGGTTCCTCCCGGTTTGCTTGGCACGGTAAAGCGCTTGATCCGCCAAGCTCACCAGCGCGCGGAATTCCAGTCCGGCGATGCTGGTATCGGTAAGCCCAATACTCAAAGTACTATGCAGAATATGCGTGCCAGAAGTAATGGTTGACTCGGCATATTTCTGCCGCAAGCGTTCCGCTAGCACCAGTGCATCCTCCTGTGTGGTGAGTGGCAGCATCACACAAAACTCCTCTCCACCGTAACGCGCAAAATAATCCCCGGTACGAATGGAATTATTGACTATCGTTACCAGATGCACCAGTACATCATCACCAGTTTGGTGTCCATATTGGTCATTGACTGATTTGAAATGGTCAATGTCTATCATCATCAGGCTCATGACTTCTTTGTTACGTTCACAGCGCGCCAGTAAGAAACCTGCGTTTTCTTCCAGGCTGCGCCGGTTCAGGATGCCGGTCAGCGGGTCACGCACCGCCAACTTTTGCAAATCGGTGACCAGGCGGTAATTCAGCAACAATACAAAACCAAACGTCAGGCACATTTGCGTCATACTGCCGATAAAGAAAATTCCGGAAGTGATGGATAGACTGGCGTATAGCCCGGGTTCATCCGGCGGATGCATATAAACGTACCCAGCCCGGTACAAAAAGGCGATGGAAAGCACCATGAATGAAATACCGGTAAACCGGTAAGCGGTTTTCAGGGGCATTTCTGCAGGTATCAGCAGCAAACGGGCGCAACCCATGTTGATGGCGGCATAAATCAACGAATTCAGGATGGCGCGCATCTGCGGATCTGGCTCAACTACATGAAACCACAGGGTTTGGCAGAAAACCAGGACAACAGCGGCAAGCGGAAGCGGCCAGACCACCAGTTCCCGCTTGAATTTCTGGATACCGGCATATTGCAGGCCCATTCCCGCTGCCAGCATGGTGGCGCCAAATACAATCACCCAAGGCCCGCGAGGAATCCAGTTCGTCAACCCCACCCCCAAGCCGACACTTATCAGGAGGTTGGCCAATGCCCAATGGCTACTGCCTCTTGCCCCGCCGTTATGCAGCCCGGCCAGCAGCAACAGTGCCGATAACAGCAAAGATAGCACGCTGACCATGATGATCATGGTCTTGATATCCAGATCAAAGAAAACCATAAGGGGCTACACTAATTCTTAAAAGATGCAAATTTTGGTATTGTGCCTCACCTTAGCCAAGGTGCCTATCAAAGAATTGGCATCACCGCCAACAACCGGTAGACTTGCGCACCTTTCCTGTTGCAACGCCATGCTGTCAAAACTCAACGATCCCCAACGCGAAGCCGTCAAATACCTGTCCGGCCCTTTGCTGGTGCTGGCCGGTGCCGGCAGTGGCAAAACCCGCGTTATCACGCACAAGATCGCCCACCTAATCGAAAACGGTTACGAAGCACGCAACATCGCCGCCATCACCTTCACCAACAAGGCGGCACTTGAAATGCGTGAGCGCGTGGGCACCCTGCTCAAGGACAAGCCGGGCAAAGGGCTGACCGTCACCACTTTCCATTCGCTGGGGTTGCAAATCCTGCGCAGTGAAGCACAGTTGTTGGGCTATAAACCCCGCTTTTCCATTCTAGATTCTGCCGACAGCTTCAAGACGCTGTCCGACATCCTGGCTACCACCGACAAACAACTGCTGAAACGCACCCAGTGGCAAATTTCGCAATGGAAAAATGCCTTTCTCACGCCGGAACAGGCACTGAAACAGGCCGATGAAGAACACACCCACGCCGCCGCCAAGATTTACCAGCTTTACCAGCAAGCGCTCAGAGCCTACCAGGCGGTGGATTTCGACGACCTGATCCGCCTGCCGGTGGAACTGTTTGAGCAGCACCGCGACGCGCTGCACAAATGGCAGATGAAGTTACGTTACCTGCTGATCGACGAATACCAGGACACCAACGCTTGCCAGTATCGTCTGGTGCGCCAGCTCACCGGCCCGGAGGGCATGTTCACCGCGGTGGGCGACGACGACCAGGCGATCTACGCCTGGCGCGGCGCAGATGTGGAGAACCTGCGCCAGTTGACCGAGGATTTTCCCAAACTCAAGGTGATCAAGCTGGAGCAGAATTACCGCTCCACCGTGCGTATCCTGCGCGCCGCCAACCAGGTGATTGCCAACAACCCCAAACTCTTCGAGAAGAATCTGTGGAGTGATCTGGGGCTGGGCGACCCCATCCAGATTGCACCCGCCAAGGATGAAGAACACGAAGCCCAAATGGTGGTGATGAAGCTGGTCGCCCACAAGTTCGAGCACCGTACCCATTACCGCGATTACGCCATCCTCTACCGCGGCAACCACCAGTCCCGCTTGCTGGAAGAGCAACTGCGCACCCAAAAAATCCCCTATACCGTCTCTGGCGGGCAATCGTTTTTTGACCGTGCCGAAATCAAGGACCTCATCAGTTACCTGCGCCTGATCGCCAACGAGGATGACGATCCCGCTTTTATCCGCGCCGCCACCACGCCGCGCAAGGGCATAGGCAACACCACGCTGGAGCGGTTGGGCGAATATGCCGCCAAACAGCACATTTCGCTGTTTGAGGCTGCCTACGAACCCGCCTTTCAACACGACATCGGCAAGGCCCAACTGGAAGACCTGCTGACCTTTTGCAACTTCATCAGCCGCATGCAGCAACGCGCCGCCAAAGACCCGGCGGGCGAGGTGCTGACCGATCTGCTGACCGCGATCGGTTACGAAGCATTTTTGTACGACAGCGAAGAACCGCGCGCCGCTGAAACCAAGTGGAAAAACGTGATGGATTTCACCGGCTGGCTCACGCGCAAAGGCACAGAAGACGACAGCAGCTTGTTGCAACTCACCCAGACCGTGGCGCTGATGAGCATGCTGGAAGGCCGCGAGGAAGGCGAACCGGATGCGGTGAAACTCTCTACCCTGCACGCTGCCAAGGGTCTGGAATACGGGCATGTGTTCCTGGTGGGCGTGGAAGAAGGCATCCTGCCGCACCGCGAATCAGTGGATAACGGCAAGGTGGAAGAAGAACGCCGCCTGATGTATGTGGGTATCACCCGCGCACAAAAATCACTCACCATCACCTACTGCAAAAAACGCAAACGCGCCGGGGATTGGGAGCACTGCGAACCCAGCCGATTCCTTGATGAGTTGCCCACTGACGACATCCGCCACGCTGGCAAATCCACCGAAACCAACCCGGAAGAACGCAAGGCCAACGCCGCCAATCGTATGGCAAATATCCGGGCCATGCTGGGAAATAAGCAGTAAGGGAATTCGCTCACAAGTGGTCCAGCGGACTGGTCACACCTCGCCCGCCTAACGGGGAGCGAATTGCCGAATTCGGGTTGGGGCGCAAGCGCTCCCTAACCCTCATTCGTATGGACACCGCTTCGCGGCTGCGCCCACTCCCAAATCTCGATACACTACGTGTATATCAATTTACTCGGGGTGCCGCACAATCCGCGCCCCGTTATGCTTTTTAATTCGCCTAGGAGGCTTTAAATGAGTAAACACCGTTACGTTGTCCTATTGGTCGCTATTTTGTCTGGGTGTGCTTCGCCCGCAGCCATTGACCAAATGACTGCGAAAAACATTGCCCCTTCAAAAATCAGTGCCGAAACGCCACTTAAAAATAACCTCTCTGTTAAAAACGTTAGTGGTGGGCAAGCAACCAACCCAATGTGGCTTTCCAAAGTTGGGGACGATAATTTCAAGCAAGCTCTCGAGCAATCCCTGAACACAGCTTTACTTCTAGCTCCAGACGCAAACAAAAGCGCTTACTTGCTGGATGTGAAATTAGTCAGCTTAGAACAACCCTTTGCAGGACTCGACCTTAAAGTCACGGCTACCGTCGAATATTCGTTACAAGAAAAACTAACTGGGGAGAAAGTATTTACCAAAACCATTACGACTCCGTTCACTGCGACATTCGGTGATGCAGCACTCGCTTTTGTCAGATTGAAAATCGCAAACGAAGGTGCAATCAGAGAAAATATAGAAAAAATCATCGACGAGTTGCTGGCGCTTAATATCTCAAAACAACAAGTCTCTGTTAATGGGCAGTAGCATACCCCATCCATTAAGTGGGACGCTGTGCTGGCACGCATCCTCCCTTATGTCAGGCATTGAGGGCAGAACAGTGAAAGACATTCGATGGAACCCATAGAGAGCCGTTCAGACGCCAGAACCAGGTGGCTTTCAGCGCCCCCTTCCGAGGTCTTTGCCGCAATGCGTGATCCTGTTCGCGTTGCAAGATGGTGGGGGCCCGCAGGCTTTACCAATTCGATTCACCAGTTCGATTTTTACCCCGGCGGCAAGTGGCTTTTAACCATGCATGGCCCCGATGGTAAAGACTACCCCAATGAGAGCCGTTTCACCCGCATAGAGCCTGATAAAACCTTGGAGATTGAGCACTTCTCGGGGCATCACTTCATACTGACCATCGAGCTCCAAGCCAAGGCCGGTGGCACCGAAGTGCAGTGGTGCCAGACTTTTGACACATTAGCGCACTATCAGCGCATTGCCGATTTCGTGGCGTCAGCCAACGAGCAGAACCTTGACCGCCTTGATGCCGAAGTTGGGTGTGGGAACTAAACCAAGAGCGCCGGCAAGAACCGGGCCGGGCCTGATATAATGCGCGCCAGTTTACATCTCCCCCATCCCCTACTCTTTCAAGGAAACTTCATGAAACTCTTCCAAGGTGTTGCTTTGCTGGCTTGCGCCGCGCTACTGGCTGCCTGCAATTCCGGCGAAAAATCTGTCATGTCCGGCGACAAACCGGAAATCGCCGCAACCGTCAACGGCAAAACCATCAGCAAGCACAGTGTGGAACTCATTGCCAAACAAACCGGCGCCAAGCCGGATGATGCTGCGGCACAGAAATCCATCATCGACCAACTGGCATTGCAAATGGTAGTGGCCGAAGAGGCCGAGAAAAAAGGCCTGGACAAAAAACCCAATGTGCAAGACCAGATGCAAATCCTTAAACAATCCGTATTGGCCAATGCTTACGTACAGGATTACCTGGATAGCCACCCGGTAACGGACGACACGCTAAAAGCGGAGTATGAAAAGATCAAGAAGGAAATGAGCGGTCTGGAATACAAGGCACGTCATATCCTGGTCTCTACCGAAGGCGAAGCCAGGGATATTATTGCCAGCCTGAAGAAGGATCCGGCCTCATTCGACAAACTGGCCAAGGAGAAATCCAAGGATCCGGGTTCGCGTGACCATGGCGGCGATTTGGGCTGGTTTGACCTGACCAAGATGGTGCCGGAATTCAGCGACGCCGTTCACGGCCTGCAAAAAGGCAGTTTTACCCAGGAACCGGTGCAGACCCAGTTTGGTTATCACGTGATTATTCTGGATGACACCCGCCCCATTGAGCCGCCCGCGTTTGAAGCCATCAAGGCCGACCTGACCAAACAGGTCAAACAACAAGAACTGAAAAAGCATGTTGATGAACTCAAGGCCAAGGCCAAGATTGAAATTGCCGGCGCTCCTGCCGCAGCCCCCAAGAAGTAATGTCCCGATGCAGGCAGGACGGTTTCCCGTCCTGCCTGCTTTTCAATTCCCATGCCACTGATCAGCCTCGATAACGCCAGCCTGGCCTATGGCCTGAACCCCCTGCTCGACCACGTTAATTTTCATCTTGAGCCTGGCGAGCGTGCAGGCCTGATCGGACGTAACGGCACGGGCAAATCCAGCCTGCTCAAGGTGCTGGCAGGCGAAGCCAAACTGGATGACGGCAAAGTATGGATAGCCCCGCAGGCCAGACTGGCTTATGTCCCGCAGGAGCCACCACTCAACCCCGAACACACCATATTCGAGGCCGTTGCCGAAGGCTTGGGGAAATTGCGCGAGTTGCTGCTCGACTACCATGCTGTTTCCCACGCCATGGCTGAGCCAGGCGCGGATACCGAAAAGCTGCTGCATCAGTTGCAAAACCTGCAACATGATCTGGAAGCCCAGAACGGCTGGCAGGTGCAAAGCCGCATCGAAACCGTATTGTCGCGCCTGGCACTACCGGCCGACACCCCTGTCGCCACGCTTTCCGGCGGCTGGCGCAAACGCGTGGCACTGGCACGCGCACTGGTCATGGAGCCGGAAGTACTGTTGCTGGACGAGCCCACCAACCACCTGGATTTTTCTGCCATCGAATGGCTGGAAAACCTGCTGCTGGAATACACCGGCGCGTTGCTGTTCATCACCCACGACCGGCGTTTCCTGGATCGCCTGGCGACACGCATTGTGGAACTCGATCGTGGTCATTTGGCCGAGTTCAAGGGCAACTTCAGCGCCTACCAGGCTAAAAAAGCTGAATTGCTGGAGGTGGAAGCGCAACAAGCCGCCAAGTTCGACAAATTCCTCGCACAGGAAGAGGTGTGGATACGCAAGGGCGTGGAAGCACGCCGAACCCGCAACGAGGGTCGTGTGCGCCGCCTGGAACGGCTGCGCCTAGAGCGCGCCGCGCGGCGTGACCGCCAGGGCAACGTCAGGCTGGCACTGGATGAAGGCGAACGCTCAGGCAAGCTGGTGGCGGAACTGGAGCATGTGAACAAAGCCTTTGACGGCAAAACCATCATCCGTGACTTCTCGACACGTATCCTGCGCGGTGACCGCATTGGCCTGCTTGGGCCCAACGGTGCAGGCAAATCCACCCTGCTCAAGCTGATTCTGGGTGAGCTGGAGCCAGATAGCGGTTCTATCAAGCGTGGCACCAGCCTCAGCATTGCTTACTTTGACCAGATGCGCGAGCAGCTGGATGAAGAGGCCACCCTGGCCGATACCATCAGCCCGGGCTCGGAGTATGTGCAGATTGGCAACGAGCGCAAACATGTCATTTCCTATCTGGAAGACTTCCTGTTTCCGCCGCAGCGCGTACGCGCACCCGTCAAGTCGCTTTCGGGCGGCGAGCGCAACCGGCTGCTGTTGGCGCGCCTGTTTGCCCGCCCAGCCAACGTGCTGGTGTTGGACGAGCCCACCAATGACCTGGATATCGATACCCTGGAGCTGCTGGAAGACTTGCTGCAAAACTTCAATGGCACGCTGTTCCTGGTCAGCCACGACCGTGAGTTCCTGGAAAACACAGTGACTCAGGTGATTGCTTTTGAAGGCAACGGAATACTCACCGAATTCGGCGGTGGTTACGATGACTGGCAGCGTTTCACCCTGGCAAAAGCTGCCCAGGAAACCAAAACCACTCTCAAGGCCAGTCAACCCAAGGCAGCTTCAGCCCCTGTCCCCACAAAAAACAAGCTCAGCTTCAAGGAGAGCCGCGAACTGGAAGCGCTGCCGAATTTGATTGAAGCGCTGGAAACCGAACAGGCGCAAATCACGGCAGAACTGGCCGACGGAACCCTGTTCCGCAATAATCTGGAGCGCGCAAAACAATTGCAGCAGCGCCTCGCCGCAATTGATCCCGAGATTGAACAAGCTTTAATGCGTTGGGAAGAACTGGAAAGTCGCATATAGGACCAAAGCACTATGGTAGGTAAAAAAATTTACCGGTATGATTAGTACTTCGAACAAACCCAAAAACCGAGAGACGAACATGGCTGAACAAAGAAAATTCCGTTTGGTAACCCGTAGCGATTTCGACGGGCTGGTTTGCGCGGTGCTGCTTGAGCACCTGGACATGATTAATGAAATCCTGTTTGTTCACCCCAAGGACATGCAGGATGGCAAAATTGCCATTACCGACAACGACATCACCACCAACCTGCCTTATGTTGATGGCGTACACCTCGCTTTCGACCACCATGAGTCGGAAACCATCCGCAACGTAGCGGGCAATCCAAAACACATCATCATCCCTGACGCACCTTCCGCCGCCCGCGTAGTGTATGAACATTTTGGCGCCCTCAAGGCTTTCCCAAAAGAATGGGAAGGCATGATGGAGGCTGTTGACAAGGCCGACTCAGCCCAGTTCACCAAGTCTGAAATCCTGAATCCGACCGGCTGGGTACTGCTGAACTTCCTGATGGATTCCCGTACCGGTCTGGGACGTTTCCGTGAGTTCCGCATTTCCAACTATCAACTGATGATGGATTTGATCAAGTACTGCCGCGACCACACCATTGACCAGATCATGGAGTTGCCGGACGTCAAGGAACGCATTGACCTCTATTACGAACACGAAGACAAATTTATTGACCAGATCACCCGTTGCGCCAAGGTGCATGGTAATGTGGTTGTACTGGATCTGCGTAATGAAGAAGTGATTTATGCCGGTAACCGCTTCATGATTTACGCCATGTACCCCGACACCAACATTTCCATCCATGTGTTGTGGGGCGTACAAAAACAAAACACTGTATTTGCCACCGGCAAATCTATCCTCAACCGGTCTTCCAAGACCGACATTGGTGAGCTGATGCTAAAACATGGCGGCGGTGGTCACAATGCTGCCGGCACGTGTCAGGTATCCAATGAGCAGGCGGATAACGTACTGCGTGAATTGGTCTCCAAGATCCGCGCGGATGGCTGATCCGGCTTAAGATGTTCTAATTCCAGGAACCGCACCGTGAGGTGCGGTTTTTGTTTGGTATCTCAGGAGTTCAAATGCTTACCCTTTATGGCATCCCCAACTGCAATACCGTAAAAAAAGCCCGCTCCTGGCTCGAATCCAACGGGATTGATTACGCCTTCCATGACTTCAAGAAAAATGGCGTCAGCCAGCCCCTGCTGCAAGCCTGGTTGCAGCAACAGCCATGGGAAAAACTGGTTAACCGGGCTGGCCTGACCTGGCGCGGCCTGTCGGAGGAAATCAAGGCAAGCGTCAACAACAATGATGCCGCATTGCAGTTGATGCTGGAGAAACCCTCCGTCATCAAGCGTCCGGTCATGGTACAAGATGAAAAAATCCTGTCGCTGGGATTTGTGGAAGCAGACTACAATCGCCTTTTGAAATAACAACGCCAAAAACATGAGTGCCACTCTAGAACTCGCCAAACAACTCATTGCCCGCCGCTCGCTGACACCTGACGATGCCGGCTGTCAGGAACTACTCATCGAACGACTGGAAAAACTGGGTTTCAAGGTCGAGCGCATGCGCTTCGGCAATGTAGATAACTTCTGGGCACGCCGTGGCAATGTCGGCCCGCTGGTGGTGTTTGCCGGCCACACCGATGTTGTGCCGACCGGGCCAGAATCGCAGTGGGTCAGCCCACCGTTTGAGCCCACCATCCGCGATGGCATGCTCTACGGGCGCGGCGCAGCCGACATGAAAACCTCGATCGCCGCTTTTGTGGTGGCGCTGGAAGAACTACCCACCAAACTCCCCGGCTCCATCGGCCTCTTGATCACCTCCGATGAAGAAGGCGTGGCCGTGGATGGCACCGTCAAGGTGGTAGAAGCCCTGCAGGCCCGCGGTGAACTGATCGACTACTGCATCGTCGGTGAACCCACCTCAAACCTCAAAGTGGGCGACATGATCAAGAACGGGCGCCGTGGTTCGCTCTCCGGTACGCTCAAGGTCAAGGGCATCCAGGGGCATATCGCCTACCCCCACCTGGTCAAGAATCCCATCCACATGGCGGCACCCGCCATCGCCGAACTGGCCAAAACCGTGTGGGACCACGGCAACGAATATTTTCCGCCCACTTCCTGGCAAATCTCCAATATCAATGGCGGCACTGGTGCCACCAACGTGGTGCCGGGCGAAGTGGATATCCTGTTCAACTTCCGTTTTTCCACCGCCAGCACGGAGCAAAGCCTGAAAGACAAGGTGCATGCCATCCTGGATAAACACCATGTGGAATACGAGTTGCATTGGGAACTCTCAGGCAAGCCTTACCTCACCCCCAAGGGCAACCTCTCCGAAGCCATCTCTGCCGCCATCCAGCAGGCATACGGCGTCACCCCGGAGCTTTCCACCAGCGGCGGCACCTCGGACGGACGCTTTATTGCGGATATCTGCCCGCAGGTCATTGAATTTGGGCCATTGAATGCCACCATCCACAAGCTGAACGAGTGCGTAGGTGTCGCGGATATTGATCCGCTGAAAGAAACTTACAAGCTGACCCTGCAAAAACTGCTGAAATAGGCCATGTCACACCCCATCTACCACGAGTTGCACACTATCCGCGACTGGATGCGCTATACCGTCAGCCGCTTTGAGGAAGCCGGGCTGTTTTATGGCCACGGCACACAAAACAGTTACGATGAAGCCGCCTGGCTGATACTCGCTACCCTGCACCTGCCCCACGATACGCTGGAAACCTTCTTCGACGCCGTCATTACCGAAGCTGAACGCAAACACTTGGCCCACCTGATCGAGCGCCGGGTGACAGAACGCATCCCCACCGCCTACCTGGTGCGCGAAGCTTGGCTGGGGGAATACAAATTCTATGTGGATGAGCGCGTGATTGTGCCGCGTTCGTTCATCGCCGAACTGCTGCGCGACAACCTGGCGCCTTGGGTGGAGAACTCGGAAGAAGTGGTCAGCGCTGCCGACATCTGCACCGGCAGCGGCTGTCTTGCCATCCTGCTGGCGATGGCCTTTCCCAATGCTGAAGTGGATGCGGTGGACATTTCCGATGACGCCCTGGCAGTCACGCGCCGCAACATCAGCGATTACGGGTTGGAAGGCCATGTCAACCCGGTGAAATCCGACATGCTGACCGCACTGGCAGGGAAAAAGTATGACGTCATTATCTCCAACCCGCCCTACGTCAACGCGCCCTCGATGGATGCACTGCCACCGGAATACCGCCACGAGCCGCAACTGGCGCTGGCTTCTGGCGAGGATGGGCTGGAACATGTGCGGACATTGCTGAGCGAAGCCGCCAGCCACCTGCATCACGGCGGGCTGCTGATTGTGGAAATCGGCCACAACCGTGACGAACTTGAAATGCAGTTTCCCGATCTGCCCTTTACCTGGCTGGAAGTGGCTGCGGGAGACGGGTTTGTGTTCTTGCTGACGCGAGAACAGCTCGCCTAACTGCCCCAGGCAGCCAGAAACTCTTTCCAGTGCGGTGCGGTTTCCGCTGCCAGACTTTCCCGCACCAGGTTTTCCTCTGTTTTGTAGGCTTCCTGCGTCAGCGCACCGCGCATTAGCTGGAAGCGCAGGAACATCAGGTAGGTATTCACCACGTCAGTTTCACAATAGTTGCGGATGGCCTCGATCTCGCCATTTTTGTAGGCGTCCCACACCTTGGAGCCATCCATGCCCAGCTTGCCGGGAAAGCCGCAGAGCTGGGCGATTTCATCCAGCGGGGCGTTGGCACGTGGCTGGTACATGGCCAGCAAATCCATCAAATCCAAATGCCGCATGTGGTAGCGGCTGATGTAGTTGTTCCACTTGAATTCGCGGTCGTCGTCGCCCATGTCCCAATAACGCGGGGCCTGGATGCCGTGTACCAGTCCGCGGTAATGCAGCACCGGCAGGTCGAAGCCACCACCATTCCAGGACACCAGTTGCGGCGTGTATTTTTCAATGCCGTCGAAAAAACGCTGGATCAGTTTGGCTTCCGGTTCATCTGGTGCCCCCAGCGACCACACGCGGAAACCCTCATCGCTGCGCAAAACGCAGGAAATGGCGCACACCCGGTGCTGCTGCAAGGGGAGAAACTCGCTGCCATTGTGCTGGCGCCGCTGATGAAAGGCGATGTTCGCCACATCCTCCGCCGAGGTTTCCGGCGGTAAATCCAGCAGTTTTTTCAGGCCATCGGTATCGGGGATGGTCTCGATATCAAAAACGAGGGTTGGAATCACTTTTTAGCCCAGCCGCCCGCATCCTGATACCACCAACCGCCTTGCGCCTTCTGCACCCAGCGCTGGGCAAAGGTGCTGCGCACTTCGGCTTCCCACTCGGGGTGGCCGTTGGCAGTGGCGATTTCCCTGTACAAGGCATTGCGGTCGTTGTTCTCGGCACTGACCAGCGCATTCACGCCCTGCCGGTCTTTCAGCGGCACTGCATTGGCATCGCGTAGGGCAACCAGCCCATCGCGCGTCAGGCCCACCGCCCCGCTGGCGTAATGCGCCGCCAACTGCCCGTGGCGGGCCTGCATGCTGGCCTTGAGGCTGGAAATGGCGGGGGTGTTGATTTCCAGGTCGGCTGCGGCCAACGCCAGCATGGGCAACAACAGCAAAGCCATTAAAAACTTTTTCATTGTGTGGACTCCTTATCCTTGGTTTCTTCACCCTTTTTGATCTGCCAGACTTCGTCAATAATCTTGTCGGCCGCCTTCTCCGCTGCTGCCGCCGGGAAATAGATGTTGATGGTGACGCAGGCCGGGAGTGCCAGAGCGCCGAGCAATGCCAGTAATCCAAAAATTCTCATATCCAGTCCTTATTTGATGATGGGTTTGCTATTGCCCTTGGTAATTTCCTGCACACGCGATAACAATTCCTTCCAGCCCACGCTGCGATTGTAGCCCAGCACGGTGATGGAGGGGATGCCACTGCCTTTCACAATCACATAGCCAGATTGCCCTTGCTCCACCCCGCCCATTTCACATACGCCGCGGCGCAGTTTGCAGCTCAGCGCGATTTTCTGGTAGTTAAATTCCTCAAAAAACCTTAAGAAACTTCGTTGTATCGCCGCTGCCGCGCCAGCCCCGCCCAATGCCGAGATATTCTGCACCGCACGCTGTGATATCTTGCTCGGATAATTGCCGGGGCTGCTGTAAAAAGCGGCGTCAAATCTCACCGGTTGCTTGCCCGACAATTCCAGACCCTTCACATCACCATCCAGCCGCCCTTCCATGGCACCGAAAGAAAAAGTTTTGGTCAGTAAATCCAAATCCAGCCTGCGCATCGTAATATCAGCCGATAGGTGTGGGGCCAGCCCCAACGGCTGATCCATGGTCAGGTTATCCACACTGACATCACCATCAAACACATTAAACTTGAGCGGGCCGTTGGTCGTGAGTTTGCCTGCCTGGTAAAGCACCATGGGGATTTGCGCCTGGATTTTGCCCTCCATCCTCGGCCACCCCAGGGCATGACTGAATTCGGGCATGGAAATCGGTTGCATATCCGCCCGAACGCGCCAATACCACTGGTCGTTGACCAGAGCCGCCGCCGCATCCTCCAGGACCAGCTTGCCATCCAGTACCGGAAAATCCAGGCGCGGCGCGACCAAGGAATAACGCTCCAAATCCACCTTGTGCTGCGCAGCCCCCAGCGACAAGCCCAGCAATTGCCCGCTTTCATACGCGACCACCGCGCGGGTTTTATCGTCGTAACTCCATGGGATATCGGCATTCAAGCGGTAAAAGGCAAACCGGTTCTTGCGGTCGGCCACGTCGGCGTCATTCAGCCCCAAATAGAAAGTTGTGACACGCCGGTCGCGCATGCTGGCCTTGAAATCCATGCTGCCCGCCACTTCCAGGTCGCCTAACGCATTGTTGGCCATAAACGGCTTGATCAGCAGGACGTAGGTGTTTTCCAGGGGCAGCTTATTGGCCTCAACATCCAGCCTGGTGATGACTTGATCTTTAAGCCGCATCTCGCCCGCGGCCTGAACGTCACCCACACCGGCGATTTTCATGAGGGCGTGGTTGATGGTGAGTTGATCCTGGCTCCACGCGCCTTGTGCCTGCAGGCTGTGCCCACCCTGTGCAAAATACAGCGGCTGCCAGAACAGCTCTCCTTCGCGCCAGTTGATACTAGCCTGCCATGACCACAGCCCTTGCACCTGCTTAGCCTGCAAGCTCAAAGTGCCACCCAGTTTTTCTGCGGCACGGGTGCCAGCCTCATTGCTGAACGTAGCTTGATCCAGGCTGAGGTCTGCCTTGAGCTGGCGCACAACCTCGGCCTTGCCTTCAACTGCCAGCTTGCCCTGCACCGTACCCTTGCTGAATTTTACGGGGAGGTCTGGCGCCAGTTGGTGCAGATCCCCCTGCTTCAAGCTGGCGACACCGCGCCAATCACCATCGGGCGTAATTGTTCCGGCAAAGTTTTCCAGATTGAAATTGGGATGGCGGATTTCGCCGATATGGACATCAATACGGGTTGCAGAGTGTGCAACAACCGGCAGCAACAGGAATCCAGCAAGCAGCCGCAAAAGGCGGCCGAACTTCATTCCGGGAACACTCCCGTAGAGAGGTAACGGTCGCCACGGTCACAGACAATGGAAACAATCACCGCATTTTCCACTTCCTTGCTGAGTTGCAGTGCGGCACACAAGGCACCACCCGACGAAATCCCAGCAAAAATACCTTCTTCTCGTGCCAGACGACGTGTCATTTCTTCGGCATCGTTTTGCCCTACGTAGATCATGCGGTCTATGCGCGAAAAATCGCAGATTTTGGGCAGGTATTCCATCGGCCATTTGCGGATGCCGGGAATCTGCGCGCCCTCTTCCGGCTGCACGCCTATGATCTGGATATTGGGGTTTTTGCCCTTGAGGTAACGCGAGTTGCCCATGATGGTGCCGGTAGTGCCCATGCTGGAAACAAAATGTGTAACCTTACCTTCTGTATCGCGCCAGATTTCCGGGCCGGTACTCTCGTAGTGCGCCAATGGGTTGTCGCTGTTGGCAAACTGGTCGAGGATGATGCCCCTGCCTTCCCTTTGCATGCGTTCGGCCACATCGCGCGCACCTTCCATGCTGGCGGCCTTGGGCGTCAATACCAGTTCCGCACCGTAGGCCTTCATGGTTTGGCGGCGCTCCAGGGATTGGTTCTCCGGCATCACCAGAATCATCTTGTAACCCTTGATGGCGGCTGCCATCGCCAGCGCTATGCCTGTATTGCCGCTGGTCGCTTCAATCAGCGTATCGCCAGGCTTGATGTCGCCGCGCGCTTCAGCGTGGCGGATCATGGAAAGCGCGGGCCGATCCTTCACCGAACCAGCCGGGTTGTTGCCTTCCAGTTTGACCAGTAGGGTATTGCTGGTGCTGCCGGGGATGCGCTGCAGCCTGACCAGAGGCGTGTTACCGGCAAAATCTTCCAGGGTTTTGAAATTGGTCATTTTTTCACTGCCAGGATCACGGCATAAATCGCAAATCCTGCAAAAGCCATCAAGGACAACTGCGGAATGGTCAGCCCGAACAACGCCCAGTCAATTTTGGCACACTCGCCGGAGCCGTTGAAAATCAGTTGTATGGTCTGGCTGGCGGGGAAGTTTTCCACCATGAAATCAAAGCCGGCACCACATTCCTCCATCACTTCCTCGGGGTGCGCCTGTATCCAGATGTGCCGAGAAGCAATCACCGCTCCTGCCATCGTGGCAGCCACCTGCAACACGCCATGGGCAATGCGCCATTTGCCCTTGGGGCCGTGCAACGCCGCCAGCAGAAACAGGCCACCGAGCGCCATAAAGGCAATGCGCTGCGAAATGCACAATGGACAGGGATCCAGGTTGTATTTTTGCTGTATGAATAGGGCCACTCCAACCAGACTAAAACTGGCGATAAACCCCAAAAAGTATCCGGTACGTCCCTGCGTCAATTTCTCAAACATATGCCCTGTCCCAACCCTTCCTCAAAGTCGCCAGTATAATGGACACCGCCGATTCCCTTCCCATCTTCCTCATTGACCGCCATCAGTCCTGCCTGTTCCTTGATTGCGCCCAGGATCAATTCAAAGCTGAGTTTCCCGAGCCACCCACTTTTTGCAGCTGGCTATTTGTTGCAGAAGGGTGTCGGGGATGTCCACCGCTCCAGCCAGGGCTTTTTCTATCCAGCGCGCGGTAATCACGGCATCCATTCCTTCAGGCAATTGGGGCACGTTAGCAATACTCCCCTCCTCCGCCTCAATCACCTGTTGTAACAAGCCCTCACCAAAGATTTCCATGCGCGGCAAGCGCTTGGGATTGGCATAAACCTCGCCCTCGGTACCGCGCAGCAGCATGCCGCGCGTGCCGCTGTTGGTGAAAAATGCGCCCATGCGGCCTATGTAATCGGGATGCGAAACGCTGACGATGCGAAAAGACTCCCCGTTGAATGGGGCAGCCAGTTTCGCCAGGGTATGGGTACTGTTGCGCACACCCAGCCGCCATCTCAAACCCAGCAGGGTGTCGAGCGGCGGCGACAAAGCAGCGACAGGCATAAACACCGGCAAGCCCTCATCCAGCCTTTGCTGTGCTTCGGCCTGGGTGGTGGTCCACGGAATGCCAAGCTCCCGGAAAATCTCGGCACTGGTGACCCGTTTAGGGTCGGCAGTCACGCCATGCACCAGTACCGGTACGCCCTCTCTTGCCAGCAGCAGGGCAAGCAGCGGGGTCAGGTTGGCTTGTCGCCGTGCGCCGTTATAGCTGGAAATTACCACCGGCAGCGGCCTGTCAGCGGGTGCCTGCAACTTCAGCACTCGCTCGTCCATGGCCTGATAGAAACCCTGTATTTCGGCTTCTGACTCACCCTTGATGCGGAACGCGACCAGCAAAGCGCCCAGTTCAAAATCCGGGACTTTGCCATCCAGCATATTGCCGTAAAGTTCGTAGGCCACGGCCTGGTCGAGATCCGTGGCGCCATCCTTGCCGCGCCCAATCTCTTTAATGATATCGGTATAGTTCATGCCGTAATTTTACCGGCATAATGCGCTCATGTCTGACGATCTGTTTTCCGCATCCCCTCAAATACTGTCCGTCACCCAGTTGAACCGCATGGTGCGCGAACTGCTGGAAGGCAGCATTCCCCTGCTGTGGGTCAGTGGCGAGATTTCCAATTTCACCCGCGCCGCTTCCGGCCACTGGTATTTTTCGCTGAAGGATTCGGGCGCCCAGGTTCGCTGTGTCATGTTTCGCGGCCGCAATGCCTATCTCGATTGGCAGCCCAAAGAAGGTGACAAGGTGGAAGCACGCGCCGTGGTTTCACTCTATGAAGCACGCGGCGATTTCCAACTCACGGTGGAATTTCTGCAACGCGCCGGGTTGGGAGCACTGTTTGAAGCTTTTGAGGAACTGAAGAGAAAGCTGGAAGCCGAAGGCTTGTTTGCGCAGGAGCGCAAGCGCCCATTGCCAGTCCATCCTCGGCAGATCGGTATCGTCAGCTCCCCTGATGCCGCGGCCCTGCGTGACGTACTGACCACCCTGAGGCGCCGCCAGCCGGGCATCCCCATCATCCTCTACCCCACCCCGGTGCAGGGTAAAGGTGCGGCAGAACTTATCGCCAAGGCCATCCGCATTGCCAGTGAGCGGCATGAATGCGATGTACTGATTGTGTGCCGGGGTGGTGGCAGCATGGAGGACCTGTGGAGTTTCAACGAAGAGGTCGTTGCCAGGGCAATTGGCGACTGTTCCATCCCGCTTGTCAGCGGCGTGGGACATGAAACAGATTTCACCATTGCCGATTTTGCCGCCGATGTACGCGCTCCCACGCCCACCGCTGCCGCCGAGTTGGTGAGTACCGACAGGGAGGTCATGCTGCGCCAAATCCAGCAGACACATCTCCGCTTGCAACGCCAGATGCGTTACATGTTAGGCGAAAAAATGCAGCGGCTGGATATTCTGTCCCACCGGCTTGTGCATCCCGGAGAACGCCTCAAACAACGCACTGAGCAAGTGGCCACCATGCAAACGCGATTAAAACAGGCCATGTCACGCCGACTGGATAGCGAGTCCCTGAAATTAGAACGCCTGGGGCAAAATCTGGAGCACCTTGCGCCGCAACAGGTGCTCAACCGGGGTTATAGCCTAGTGCGTAACGCCAATGGCCAACTGGTGACCAACACCCGACAAGTTGAAATAGGTGAACGGCTTTCCATCAGTTTCGCTCAAGGTGGCGCGGATACAACAGTCGTCAGCAAGCATCCTTAATTTGTTTTGCCCACAAGCCTGAAGCCCAAGTAAAATAGCCTTTCTCACAGACTCGACGCACACAGCCTTAATGCACCGTACTGAGCCCCAATCGAATTCGCGCCTGGCGGCGCTCTCTCTTGCAGCACTCGGCGTTGTTTATGGGGACATCGGTACCAGTCCGCTGTACACCATGCGCGAAGTTTTCGCTGGCACCCACCACCCCGTACCGGTCACTCCGGACAATGTACTGGGCATCCTCTCTCTCATCCTGTGGTCGCTCATCATGGTGGTCACAGTGAAATATGTGGCTTTTATCATGCGCGCCGACAACCGTGGCGAAGGCGGCATCATGGCGCTGATCGCGCTAGCCTCGCAGCAGGCTGCCGGTAAGCCTGCTCGACTGAAGTTCATCATGCTGGTGGGCATATTGGGCGCCTGCATGTTTTATGCAGACGGCATGATTACCCCCGCCATTTCAGTGCTTTCGGCGGTTGAGGGGTTGGAAATCGCCGCCCCCGGACTTGCCCATTGGGTCGTTCCCATCACGCTGATTGTGCTGTTTATCCTGTTCTGGTCACAGCGCCAGGGCACGGGCACCATGGGTGCCTTGTTCGGCCCTATCATGCTGGCCTGGTTTGCTACTTTGGGTGCGCTCGGGGTCATCAATATCCTGCACGACCCCAGCGTACTCCAAGCCGTGAACCCACTATTTGCCCTCCACTTTTTCACCAGCAATGGCACATTGGCTTTCCTGGCACTGGGTGCCGTTGTCCTGGCCGTAACAGGCGGAGAGGCGCTGTACGCCGACATGGGGCACTTTGGCCGTATACCTATCCGCCTGGCTTGGTTCGGCATGGTGTTGCCGGCACTGATGCTGAACTACTTCGGGCAGGGGGCGTTGATCCTGCATGACCCCAGCGCCGTAAAAAATCCGTTCTACCTGTTGGCTCCCGAATGGCTGCTTTATCCTCTGGTGGGTCTGGCCACCATGGCCACGGTGATCGCCTCGCAGGCCGTGATTTCCGGCGCATTTTCAGTGTCGCGCCAAGCCCTGCAACTGGGCTATTTACCCAG
>WBZT01000055.1_pt1 | contig 96508 bp, 98 predicted proteins | sample 5204241 | NCBI WGS metagenome assembly WBZT01 (sample SAMN12344358, study PRJNA552823) | activated sludge metagenome | biome: Activated sludge suspended growth; feature: Nitrification reactor; material: Wastewater; isolation source: activated sludge from nitrification reactor of wastewater...
CGCCATTCCGCCGCCCCGCCGCCTCGCCGCCTCGCCCACCTCGCCATTCCGCCGCCCCGCCGCCTCGCCGCCTCGCCCACCTCGCCATTCCGCCGCCCCACTTCTCCGCCGCCCCCCTTCTCCGCGAGGGATGGGTTTGTGTCGTCAAGAGTGCCGGATGACGACAACAACCCATCCCTCGCGGGAGAGCGGGAGAGCGGGAGAGCGGGAGAGCGGGAGAGGGAGGGTCAGCGGCGCACATCCCACTCGTGGTGGACCAGGTCGTGGAGGAAGTAGGCCCCGAGGCTCTCGACCGTGAACGCCGAGCCGTTGCTGCGGATGCCGGGGCGGTCCCAGTCGGCGCCCTGGGGACGGGCGAAGACCTGGGCGGCCCCGTCGGCTCCGGCGACGATCTGCTCGCCGACGAGCACCGGATCGGCCTCCCAGTATCGATCGGCCACCGCCGTCTCGTCCTGGTCCCAGTTGGCGAACCGGGGGTCGTCCTGCTCGAGCATGAGGGTGGCCCGCTGCGCGAAGAGCCGCAGGACGTCGCGGACATGGCAGCCGTATTCGAGCGGCGACCACACCTGGGGAGCCGGTCGGTCGCGGGCATCCTCGGCGGCCAGGCGCGCCGGCCAGCCGGCGGCCGTCGCCCGGACCCGCGCCGGCAGGTCCTCCCGCCGCAGGCTGGCAGCGTCGAAGCCGCACTCCGGGCAGGCCTCGGCGAGCACCCAGGTCCAGTCCTTGTCGTCGGCCGGAGGCAGGGCAGGAGCGCCGGCCGGGTCAGCGTTGTCGAAGGTCATGGTGGGCGAGCGTATGCCGTCGCCCCTGTGGCGCGCGTCCCCGCGACCGTCGTATACGGTCGGCTTCGTGCCGGAGAACGTGTGGTGGTGGGTCCTCGGTGGCGTCGTGCTCTTCGCCGTCATCGGGGTGGCCGCGTGGCTCACGAACCGGCAGTCCGGCGACTACGACCCGCTCACCGCCCGGAGTCGACGCCGGCGCCCCCCGAGGGACGCCTTCCGGGCCGAGGAGGACGCGGAGCCGCCACCGCTCAAGCAGCTCGCGATCGTGGTCAACCCGACGAAGGTAGCCGATCTGTCCGACCTGAGGGCCCGGATCGCCGGCGTGTGTGCCGCTCACGGCTGGGCCGCTCCACGGTGGTGGGAGACGACCGTCGCCGACCCGGGGACCGGGCAGGCCCGCCGCGCACTCGAGGAGGAGGTCGACCTCGTCTGCGCCCTCGGCGGCGACGGCACGGTGCGAGCGGTCGCCAAGGGACTCGTCGGCACCGAGACCCCCCTGGGGCTGTTGCCGGGCGGCACCGGCAACCTGCTCGCCCGCAACCTCGACCTGCCGCTCGACTCGATCGAGAAGGCCCTCGTCGTGGCCCTCACCGGACACAACAAGTCGGTCGACGTCGGACGCATCGTCATCGACCGGTCCGGAGAGGACCACACTCCCGAGGAGGACCATTTCGTCGTCATGGCGGGCCTGGGTTTCGACGCCGCAGTCATGGCCGGCGCCCCGGAGCACCTCAAGCGACAGGTGGGCAACGCGGCATACATCGTCGCCGGGGTGCGCAACATGAAGGGTCCCCAGTTCAAGATCCAGATGAGCGTCGACGGAGCCATGCCCTTCTCCCGGCGCACGCGCACCGTGCTCTTCGGCAACTGCGGACGGATCTTCGGTGGCCTCGTCCTCATGCCCGAGGCCAAGGTCGACGACGGCTTGGTCGACGCGGTCATCATGTCGCCCAAGGGCGTGGTCGGCTGGACCGCCGTCCTCGGCCGGGTAGTAAGCCGCCAGCGTCGGGGCCATCCCATCGTCGACCACCACACCGGCCGGGAGATCACCGTCCGCTGCGACCGACCCCAGGAGCTGCAACTCGACGGCGACATCCTCGGGCCGGTCCGGCGGGTGAGCGCGAGCGTGCAGCACAAGGCCCTCGTCGTGCGGGTCGCGCCACCGAGCGGCTGACCGCAGGCTGCGGGCGCTCAGACCCGCTCGGCCGACTCCGTGACCAGCGCCGAGCCGGTGGGCGCCTCGGCGGGCGGGCCGCCTGCCGAGGGTCGCCGCAGGAAGAGTGGCAACACCACCAGGAGGTATGCCGCCCAGGCCCCGACTTCGAGTACGGCCATCCGTGGGCGCAGGTTGAAGACCCCGCGGATCACCGTGGCCACCGGGCCGGCCGGGTCGAACACTCCGCGCAGGTCGAAGGCGTAGCTCTGTTCGCCGGGCAGGACGCCGGCCTCCTGCAGCTCGTGCACGGCATAGGCGAGGATGCCGGCGGCGACGACGACGAGCGCCGCCCCGGTCCAGCGGAAGAATCGGGCGAGATCGATCCGCACCGCCCCGCGATAGACGGCCACACCGAGGGCCACGGCGAGACCGAGGCCGATCAGCCAACCGAGAGCGGGAGTGATGCCCTGGTCCGGGGCGCTGCGCACGGTCGCGAAGAAGAAGAGTGCGGACTCGAGCCCCTCGCGCCCGACCCCGACGAAGGCCACCGCAGCGACGGCGAGCGGACCGAGCGTGAGCGCCCGGTCGAGCCGGCCGGTGAGCTCCCGCGCGAACGACCGCCCGACCGAGCGCATCCAGAAGATCATCGTCGTCACGAGGGCGACCGCGACGAGCGAGGCGATCCCGCCGATGAGCTCCTCGGTCCGCTCCTCGAGTTCGCCGGTGCCGAACGTGAGCACGGCACCCAGGGCAGCTGAGAGGGCGACAGCCGCACCCACGCCCAGCCACACGTGGCGCACCGAGCCCTCGCGGCCGGTGCGGACGAGGAAGGCGAGGAGGATGACGACGACGAGGGCCGCTTCCAAACCCTCCCGCAACCCGACGAGGGCGTTGCTCACGAGCATGGGGATCTCCTGCGGCTATAGGGGCGAGTTAGGTAAGCCTTACCTATGTTCAGAGTGCCACGCCGCAAGCCAGGAGGGCAAGCCGGGCCTGCCGGTATGCCGTCCGCTCACCCGCCGAGCGCGTCGATCCACTCCCGCGCGGCGACGAAGTCCCCGTCACGCATTCCAGGGTCGACGAGGCCTCGCTGGCCATCGGCACGGGGATAGGACCCGAGGAAGCGCACGTCGGCACAGACACGCTTGAGCCCGATGAGCGACTCGCGCACCCGCTCCTCCGCGAGGTGCCCCTCGAAGTCGATGGAGAAGCAGTAGGACCCCATCGCCTCACCGGTCGGCCGGGACTCCAGCCGCACCATGTTCACCCCCCGGACCGCGAACTGCTCGAGCAACTCGAGCAGCCCACCGGCGCGGTCGAGCTTCTGGAAGAGGACGACGGTGGTCTTGTCCGCCCCGGTGGGAGCGGGCAGGCGACCGGGCAACGCGACGAGGACGAATCGGGTGACCGCGCCACCGTTGTCGCCGATGCCCTCGGCAAGCACGTCGAGTCCGAAGGTCGCCGCAGCGTTGGGGGCGCAGACCGCCGCCTGGTAGGGCAGCTCGCCGGTCCGCGCGAGCGCTTCGGCTGCGGCCGCCGTCGACAGCGTCGGGACGTATGCCGCCCCCCCGAGGTTCGCCTCGGCCCAGGTTCGCACCTGGGCCCAGGCGTGCGCGTGGGTGCCGACCGCGCCGACGTCCGCGAGCGGCATACGGGAGCCGTCGGGGCGGGGGCGCGCCGCGAGCACGAACGTGACCGGCACGAGGACCTCGCCGACGATGTGCAGCTGGGTTCCCTGGGAGAGCGCGTCGAGGGTGGCCGGGACCCCGCCCTCGACCGAGTTCTCGATCGGGGCCATCGTCGCGTCGATCTCACCCGCGCGCAGCGCCTTGAGCGCCTGGGGGACGGTGGCGAAGGGGACGTGCTCGGCACGTCCCTCCGGATCCCACGCCCGCAGTGCTGCGGCACAGAAGGTGCCGTCCGGTCCGAGGAAGCCTTGGCGGAGGACACGGGCCGTGGTCTGCTGCTCGGACACGGAGGGCAGGGTATTACGCTCGGCGCCGACATGACATTCCAGTTCGCCGTGGCGGTTGCCGCCTTCGCCCTCATCTTCCCGGTCGAGTTCCCGGACAAGACCTTCGTCGCGACCCTCGTGCTCGCCACGCGTTTCCGCCCGCTGCTCGTGTGGATCGGCGTCTCCTCCGCCTTCCTCGTCCAGACCGTGGTGGCCGTGCTGTTGGGCTCGGCCCTGGCCGCCCTGCCCCGAACGCCGGTCGAAGTGCTCTCCATGCTGCTCTTCCTCGTCGGGGGCTTCGTCCTGCTCCGCGGCGCAAGCCACGCGGACGAGGAGGAGGCCGAGGCGGAGGCCGAGTTCACCGAGGTCGCCGCACGCAAGGGTGCCGCCACGGGGCTCAAGGCGGTCGGCACGAGCTTCCTCGTGCTCTTCGTGGCCGAATGGGGCGATCTGTCGCAACTGCTCACGGCCAACCTCGTCGTCCGCTACGAGCAACCGCTCTCCGTCGGCGTGGGGGCCTTCCTCGCGCTCGCGACCGTTTCGGGGCTCGGGGCCGCCCTGGGTCGGCAGCTCCTGCGCCGGGTCGCGCTGCCCACCATCCGCCGGATCGGCGGCGGGGTCTGCCTGGTACTCGCCGCGCTCACCGCGCTGGGACTACTCGGCGTGGACCTGCCCCTCCTCGGCTGAGGCAGTCGCTCAACTAGCGGAGGGTGACCTGGCGGCTGAGCAGGCCGTTGCGCGCCCGCCGCTCGTCGATGGTGAGCGGCGCCGACGCCGCGATCGACTCGGCGAGCGGTCCGGCGAGGGCGGCGACCGCCGGCTCGAACGACTCCGGCTCCGCCGTGCCGTCGACCTCCCACACCGGCACGAGCAAACCGCAGGCGCGGAAGGCGCCGAGCAACCGGGAGTCGGGCGTGAGCCTGGATCGGTCGGCGACGGCGAGCCGGGCGAGCCCGTCGGTCGCCCGGTCCTCGTCCTGCGGCAGCACCCAGCGAACGAAGCAGCGCTCACCGAAGCGCACCCAGAAGACCGACTCCGCGCCGAGCCGCACGGTGGGCACGATGGCCTCGTCGGCCCGCTGGAGCGAGGCGGCGGCCTCCTCGTCGAGCTCGGCCTCGCCCACCCAGAAGCCGAAACCGTCGTGGAGCGTCGCGAGGATCGGCTGGTCGGGGCCGAGCAGGTCCTGCAGGCGAGGAGTGTCCGCCGTGGGGGTGGGGAACTGCTGGATCGGGACCCCCTCCGGCGCGGCTGCGGCCTGCAGCCACGCCGCAGCGATGTCCCTGCTCGCGTCCCCACAGGTCGCCCCGGCCTGGGTGGCCACGAGCACGTCGCCCCCCTGCCGGTGGATGGCCGGCCAGGTGAGCGGCAGGACGGTCGCCATCGTCGCCTCGGCCGGTGCCCCCTCGGGCGCTCCGGCGACAAAGCGGACCCCGGCGGTCGCGGCGGGGAGGATCTCGCGCATCGCGACCCATTCGGTCTCCCCGGCGAGGCCGGCGAAGGGCCGCCGGACGAGAGGTGCGGGGGGCGGCATACTCGCCGAATCCGTATGCCGTGCCGTCCGCCGCCTGCTCGCCTTGCCCATGGGCGCCACCCTAGTCGCCCGCGCAGTGCTCGCCTCCCCGCCTCCGATGTGATGGCGCTCGGGATTCCGCCCGCTATCACATCGCTGGGCCGGCGGGTCGGCCGCGGGCCGGCGGGCCGGCGGGTCAACGGGTCAACGGGTCAACGGGGTCAACGCCTCAGTGGCTGCGGCGCCGCGACGGGCCACCGAGCGACGCCCAGACGGTGCGCCCGGACTTCTCCTCGGTGACCCCCCATTCGTGAGCGAGGCTGCGCACGATCCGAAGGCCACGACCCGAGGTCGACCACAGCACCGGGGGTGCCGGACGCGGCGTCGACGGACCGCCCCCGTCGGAGACCTCGACCTCGACGACACCACCCTTGGTCTTCCAGCGGACCCGAATCGCCCCGTCGGCCAACGGCTTCGCGTGACGGAGGGCATTGGACACGAGCTCGGAGACGACGATCTCCGCCTCGTCGATGGTTTCGTCGACAACGCCGAGAGCCCTCAGGTCCTCGACGAGCGCCCGCCGGATCCGCGGGGCCGCCTGGGCACTCCACGCCATGCGCAGCGTCCGCGGCGCCTCGGGGTCGACGGGGGCCATGACCTCGTCCGCCACGTCTGCCACCCCCCTCGTCGCACGACGGCCCGATCCGGGCTCACTTCACCCTAGTCGGCGGCCGCGGCGGGGTCGAGCAGCACACCCGGGGCCTAGGGTGGCGACGTGCCCCGCGTCGGCGCCCACCCCCGGCCTCACACGATCGTGCCTCGGGTCGTTCCATGAGTGTGCCGCTTCCGCCGTTCCAGCGACTCGTCGACGCCCACTGGCGTGACGTAGGCCGCCTCGCCCACGCGCTCGCCGGACCCGACGAGGGCGACGACGTGGCGCAACAGGCGTGGCTGCAGGCGTACGCCGCCTACCCCCGGGTCACGTCGGGGAGGAACCTGCGTGGGTGGCTGCTCACGATCACCCACCGGTGCGCCACCGACGTCCATCGGGCTCGGACCCGGCGCCCCCGACCAACCGACGACGCGGCGCTCGACCACCATGCACCGGCGATCGCCGGTCCGGAGTCACGCGACACCGATCCACAACTGTGGGCGGCCGTCGCGGGTCTGCCGCCGCGGAACCGGGAGGCGCTCGTCCTGCGCTACGTCGCCGACCTCGACCACGCCGGGATCGCAGGGATCCTCGGCGTCACCCAGACGACCAGCCGTCGACTCGTGAGCGATGCCCTCGCCCTGCTCCGAAAGGACCTGTGATGACCTCCGACCTGCTCGACCGGCTCGACCGGCTCCGCCGGCTCGACGTCCCCCACACCGAGCGGCTGCGGCCGCCGCGGTTCGACTCCGCCGACGTCTCCTATGCCGTGCACGACACGTCGGTCGGCCGGATCCTGCTGGCCTGCAACGATTCCGGCGCGCTCGTCGGCTCGCTCTACACCCCTGACGACGCCACGGAGGAGGCGGTCCTCGACCGGATCGCCACCACCGTGAGCCCACGGGTCCTGCGTCAGCCGGCCCGACTCGACGAGGCCCGTCGACAGCTCGACGACTACCTCGCGGGCCGTCGCCGGGACTTCGAGCTGGCCCTCGACCTCTCCCTCACCACCGCCTTCCAGGCCGAGGTGCTCGGCGCGCTCGCGGCGCGGGTGGGCTATGGCGAGCACACGGCATACGGCGCGCTGGCGCAGTGGATCGGGCGACCGCGCGCGGCACGGGCCGTGGGGACCGCACTCGGGGCGAACCCGCTGTGCATCGTGCTGCCCTGCCACCGGGTCATCGGCGCCCGCGGGTCGCTCACCGGCTATGCCGGTGGGCTGGCTGCCAAACGCCAGCTGCTCGACCTCGAGTCCGGCGGGTCAGACGACGACGGCGGCCCCGGGAGGGACACCGGGCAGTGGCGCGTCAGCTCGTGACGTCCTTGCCCGCGAAGCGCGCCCACGAGGCGAGCCAGAAGACCACGGCGTAGCCGAGGCTCACGAGGGCCCCCTCACGCACGAGGTCCCACACCGGAGGGTCACGCACGAGGTCGGTGAAGGCCATCCACCGGTGGACGAGCAGCCAGGGGTGCAGCCAGGCGAGTTGCCCGATGCTGTCGAGGATCCACGAGACGATCGTGAAGATCATCACCGCGACCGTGACGGCGATCGGTTGCTCGGTGAGGGTCGAGACGAACAGGCCGACGGCGGCCAGGCCGCACAGGCACACGGTCGCGTAGAGGCAGGCGAGCGCCACCCGACCGGTCGCCTCCCAGGGACCCAGCTGCGTGCCGGAGAGCGTCGTCATCGGTCCGAAGCCGAACAGGGCGATCCCGACGACGGCCCCAGGCACCGCGACCATGAGGACGCCCCAGAGCGACCCCGCGCAGAGCGAGGCGTATTTCACGGCGAGCAGCCGGGCGCGCGACACGGGCACGGTGAGCAGATAGCGCAGCGTGCCGAGGTTGGCCTCCCCGGCGATCGCGTCACCGCAGAGCATGCCTATAGCCAGCGGCAGGAACATCGTGAGCTCGACGGTGAGCGCGGCGAGGGCGACGAACAGGCCGTTGCCGGTGATCTGCCCGATGATGTCGCCGCCTCCCCTCCGGTCGGCGGCGGTGGCCTTCGTGACGACCGCGATGACGATGGGCAGCACGGCGAGGACGAGCAGGCCCACCTGGTTGCGGCGGCGGCCGCCGATGAGGCGCAGCTCGGAGCGGAAGAGCCGCGTGGAGAAGCGGGTCGGATGCCCGAGGGGAGCAGCGCGACCGGGTGACCGGCCCTCCCCGGCCGGTGCGGACGAGACCGCGGTCTCAGTTGCTGACATCGAAACCCTCCCCCGTGAGCGAGACGAACAGGTCCTCGAGGCTCGCGCCGGCGATCTCGAAGCCGGCCACCCCCACGCCCGCGTGGACGAGCGCGGCGACGACGGATTCGGGAGCATGCTCCCCCGGTATGCCGTGCACGAGGACCGTGGCTCCGGCGCCCGTCGGGCCGGTGATCCCGACCTCGGCCAGCCCGAGCTCACGCAGCACCGCGGCCGCCTCGTGCGGCTGGGAGGTGCGCACGCGGCATACGGCGCGACCGGCGCCCCGGACGTCGGCGACCGAACCCTGCGCGACGAGCCTGCCCTCACGCATCACCCCGAGGTGACTGCACATCTGCTCGACCTCCGCAAGCAGATGGCTGGAGACGAGGACCGTCGTCCCGTCGTGCGCGAGCGAGCCCACGAGCGCGCGGACTTCGCGCGTGCCCTGCGGGTCGAGCCCGTTGGTGGGTTCGTCGAGGACGAGCAGGTCCCGTGGAGCCAGCAGGGCGGCGGCGATCGCGAGCCGTTGGCGCATGCCGAGCGAATAGGCCCGGTAACGCTTGCGAGCAGCGGCCATGAGCCCGACCCGGTCGAGGGCGGCGTCGATCCGTCGACCGGCGGTCCGCGGATCGGCCCACCGGTCCGCCGCGTCCAGCCGCGCGAGGTTGGCCCGTCCGGACAGATAGGGATGGAAGGCGGGGCCCTCGACGAGCGCGCCGACCCGGTGCAGGACGAGCCCCGAGGCCTCGGGGATCGGCCGCCCCAACAGTTCGCGGCCACCTGAATCGGGTTCGACCAGGCCCAGAAGCATGCGGATCGTCGTGGTCTTGCCCGATCCGTTGGGGCCGAGGAAGCCGTAGACCGAACCGGTCGGCACGGCGAGGTCGATCCCGTCGACCGCCGCGCGTCCGCCGAAGCGCTTGGTGAGACCGGACGTGCGGACCGCCAGCACGGGAGCGTCGGGCGCCCCAGTGCCGGTGAGCGCGCCGGACTCGGCGACGGCGGTCACCGGGCGGCCAGCGCGGCCGTCACCCGGTCGACGCCGACGGCGCCGACCGCCACCCGGCCGTCGTCGGCGAGGACGACGGTGAAGAGCGTGCCGGCGAACACCCGCCCGGAACCCCAGGAACCGGACACCCTCGGCAGGCTCGCGAGCAGCCGGGTGGCCAGGTCACCCGATCCGCTCCCGCCCGTGGGGGTCGGGGTCGACCCCGCGGTCGAGCTGGGCAGCCCGGGCAGGGGAAGCGAGCCCAACGTCCCGACGGCGACGGCTCCCCAGCCGGAACCGACGATGCGGGGTGCGATCCCGGCGCCGGTGGTCGGGGACGGGGTCGCGGGCGCGGTGGGTGCCGACTCCGCCGGACTGTGCATCCCCGGCGTCCCGCCCTCGGTCACCTTCGTGTCCGGCGGCGGGTCGAAGCTGAACATCCGGGCCTCGGGAGTCGCGAAGTCGACACTCGTGAAGCCGACCTCGATCGCCGGTGTCGTCAGCTGCCTCGACATCACCTGCACCCGAAGCGGCACTTTCGTCTCGGCGTCGACGGCCAGGCGCACGGAGGCGACGAGGCTCTCGCGGTCCCGGGGCGTGAAGACGAGCTGGTATGCCGCGCGCCCGGCCACCGTGGCCGTGCCGCCGCTGGCCACCTCGGTCGAGGGGTCGACGAACGCGAGGAATCGCTCCGCGAGCTCCTGCGGGCTGCGGGGGATCGCGGTCGCGACTGCGCCGGACAGGTCGGTCGCGAGATCGCTGACCGAGGTCGGCAGGGCGGCCTTGGCGGGCACGGTGTAATGGGTGGCTGAGCGGTCGGCGCTCGACCACACCCACAGGTCCGGGCCGTTGTGGACGAGGTCGGACTCGCCGCCGCTGCCGAGCAGTGCGACGCGCTGCTTGTCCTGCCCGCCGTACCACACCTTCCACGTGTGGGTGCCTGTCGCGATCGAGCCGAGGTCGGCCGACCCACCGCCGCTCTTTGCCGGCAGACCGAGCTGTGGGAGGCCGAAATCCGCGCTCTGCACGACCGTGCCCGACAGGCCGCTCACGCGGGCCTGGGCGAGGTCGGCGACGAGCTCGGCCGGGGTGCGGGGCGGCAGGGTCGGGTCGGCGCTCGCGCCGATCGATCCCGCAACGCTCAGCGCCGCAACGACGCCGAGCGCGGCCACCGGACCGCCCCAACGGACCCACGGATGACGGGTGAGGATGCTCATGACCTCATCCTCACTCGGGTGCCCTGTGAGTCGGCTGAGAGGGTGTGGACGCCCGCGCGCAGAGCAACGGGCGGCTCGCGCGGCATACCGGAGTAGGGCATGCGAGGGTGGGGACGTGCGATTGCTCATCGTCGAGGACGAGGCCGGGATGGCCCGTGCGCTGCGCCGCGGACTCGAGGCCGAGGGTTTCGTGGTGGAGCATGCGCCCGACGGGCCCCGCGGGCTGGCGTTGGCCCGGTTCGGCGGCTTCGACGCGGTCCTGCTCGACGTGATGCTGCCGGGGATGAGCGGCTACACGGTCGTCAAGACCCTTCGGGCGGAACAGAATTGGGTACCGGTCCTGATGATCTCGGCCAAGGACGGCGAATACGACCAGGCCGACGGACTCGACTACGGGGCGGACGACTACCTCGTGAAGCCGTTCTCCTTCGTCGTCCTGTTGGCCCGGCTCCGGGCGCTGCTCCGGCGGGAACCGGCACCCCGACCTGCGGTCCTCACGTGCGGCGCCCTTGCGCTCGACCCCGCCACGCACGAGGTGACCCTCGACGGCGCGGTGGTGTCCCTCGCCCCGCGCGAGTTCGGCGTCCTCGAGGCACTCCTGCGCGCGGCCCCTGCCGTGGTGGCCAAGCTCACGCTCCTCGACACGGTCTGGGGCGACGAGGACGCCGGCCCCAATGTCGTCGAGGTCTACGTCGGCTACCTGCGGCGCAAGCTCGGCCGGGAGCGGATCGAGACGGTGCGTGGCGCCGGCTATCGGGTGGTCCCGTGAGCGGGTCGGCCGACAGCACGCACCCGGCATCCCCCGCGTCCGGAAGGGCGGCCGGATGGCGGCGCTGGTCGCTGCGGACCCGCCTCATGGTCGTCGGCGTGCTCGGGGTGGCCGGCTCACTCCTGCTCGGCGGACTCCTGCTCTATGCCGTCGTCACCCGCTCGGTCGACGGCGCCGCCACCGACCAGGTGCAGATCGCGGCCCGGGGCATCGCCGCACTCGTCGACGCCGGACAGCTGCCCGACCCCATCCCCCAGTCGGGGGCCCAGATCGTCCAGGTCCTCGACGCACAGAACCGGGTCGTCGGTGCCTCGCTCAACGCCGACCGACTGGTCCCGCTCGTGCCGGCGTCGGACCAGGCCCTCCTGGCTGGAGGTGGGGGCGTCATCACCGTGCCGGGTTCACGTGCCGCACAGTCGGGCAATCTGCGGGTGGCCGGGGTTGCCGCCGGGACCGGTCACAGCCTCCTCGTCGTCGTCGCCCTCCCGACGGGAGAGTCCGACCAGACCGCGGTCGCCCTCGGCCGCGTCCTGCTCGTGTCCCTGCCCATTGTCCTGCTCGCCATGTCGCTGGTCGCCTGGCGCGTCATCGGAGCGGCGCTGCGCCCGGTCGAGGACCTGCGGGCGGGGGCGGAGCGGATCGGCGCGGACCCCGTTGCACCAGAACGGCTCCCGGTCCCGGCAAGCGACGACGAGATCGCCGCGCTCGCGAGGACGCTCAACTCCATGCTCGACCGGCAGGCCGACGCGCACCGCCGACAGCGCGACTTCGTCGCCGACGCCGCTCATGAGCTGCGCAGCCCGCTCGCAACGATGCAGGTGCAGCTCGAAGTGGCCGAGCGGGTGGGCGACGGCGGCCAGTTGCCGGCCGAGCTCGCCCCCGAGCTCGCCCGGCTCACGGCACTCGTCGAGGACCTCCTCACCCTCGCCCGGGCGGGCGACGACCGGCATCCGGCAGCGGAGTCGATCCCGGTCGTAGGCTTCCTGCGCGAGGTAGCCGATCGCTATGCCGAGGCGCGGGTCCCGGTCGTCCTCGCGCCGCGGACCGCGCCGGGGGCCACGGGACAGGCGGGAGAGGAGCCGACGGCATACGCCTCGCGCAACGACCTCCTGCGGGCGGTGACCAATCTCGTCGACAACGCGGTCCGGCACGCAGCGACGCGGGTGACCCTCGACGTGCGCCGCGACGCGGGCGGCGTCGAGGTCACCGTCACCGACGACGGCAACGGCATCGCGGCAACGGATCGCGAGCGGGTCTTCGACCGCTTCGCCCGGCTCGACGAGGCTCGGGACCGGGACGCCGGAGGCAGCGGTCTCGGGCTGCCGATCGCACGCGAGCTGGTGCGGCGCAACGGCGGCCGGATCCGGCTCGCCGACGCGGAGCCCGGCCTGCGCGCCTCGGTGCGGCTCCCGGCCGCTCCTGCGTCGGCCGGCCCGGGTTAGAGGGCGAGCGCGACCTCGGTGCCCTGGGCGATCGCCCGCTTGGCGTCGAGCTCGGCCGCGACATCCGCCCCGCCGATGAGGTGCACCTCGACCCCGGCGGCCTGCAGCGCGGCATACAGCTCGCGGTTGGGCTCCTGCCCCGTCGCGAGGACGATCGTGTCGGCGGGCAGCACGGTCGAGCGCTCACCGACGGTCACGTGCAGGCCCGCGTCGTCGATGTGGTCGTAGCGCACGCCCGCGATGAACACGACGCCCCGGTTCTTGAGCGTGGAGCGGTGGATCCAGCCCGTGGTGAGCCCCAAGCCCGCCCCGAGTTTGGAGTCCTTGCGCTGGATGAGGAAGACCTTGCGCTCGGGCGGCTCCGGGGCCGGACGGATGAGGCCGCCCCGGTGCGTGTAGGCCCTGTCGACGCCCCATTCCTCGTTGAACCGGGCCGGGTCCAGCGAGCTCCCCTCCTCGGACTCGGTGAGGAACTCGGCCACGTCGAAGCCGATGCCCCCGGCCCCCATGATCACGACGGTCTCCCCGACGGGCACCCGATCACGCAGCACCTGGAGGTAGCTCACGACGGACGGGTGGTCGACTCCCGGGAGCTCCGGGATACGCGGGGTCACCCCCGTGGCGAGGACCACCACGTCGTATGCCGTGAGGTCACCGATCTGCGCGCGAACGCCGAGCCGCACGTCGACCCCCTCCTCGGCGAGGCGCACGCGGTAGTAACGCAGGGTCTCGGTGAACTCCTCCTTGCCGGGGATCTGCCGGGCCAGGTTGAACTGGCCGCCGACCTCGGAGTCGGCCTCGAAGAGGGTGACCTCGTGGCCTCTGCGGGCGGCCTCCGTCGCGCAGGCGAGACCGGCCGGGCCGGCACCGACGACGGCCACCCGCCGTGGCTCGCTCGTCGCGGGCGCACCCAGGACGGTCTCGTGACAGGCGTAGGGATTGACCAGGCACGAGGTGAGCCGGCCGGCGAAGGTGTGGTCGAGGCAGGCCTGGTTGCACCCGATGCACGTATTGATCCGGTCGGGCCGACCCGTGGCGGCCTTCGTCACGAAGTCGGGGTCGGCGAGGAAGGGCCGGGCCATCGAGACCATGTCGGCGAGGCCGTCGGCCAGCACGCGCTCGGCGACCTCCGGTGTGTTGATCCGGTTGGTGGTGACGACGGGGATCCCCACCGCGGCCCGGACCCGGCCGCTCACCCAGGTGAAGGCCGCCCGCGGGACGCTGGTGGCGATCGTCGGGATGCGGGCCTCGTGCCAGCCGATCCCGGTGTTGATGAGGGTGGCGCCGGCCGCCTCGACCGCTCGGGCGAGCTCGACGACCTCCTCGAGGGTCGAGCCGTCCTCGACGAGGTCGAGCATGGACAGCCGGTAGACGACGATGAAGTCCGGGCCCACCCGCTGGCGCACGGCTCGGACGATCTCCACGGGGAAGCGCATCCGCGCGGCATAGTCCCCGCCCCACTCGTCGGTGCGTTGGTTCGTGCGGGTGACGAGGAACTGGTTGACGAGGTAGCCCTCGGAGCCCATGATCTCGACCCCGTCGTAGCCCGCCGACTGGGCCAGCTGGGCGCAGCGCGCGAAGTCCTCGACGGTCTGCCACACCTGTTCTGTCGTGAGTTCGCGGGGGGTGAGCGGGGAGATCGGGGCCTGGATCGGGCTCGGGCCGACCACACCCGGGTGGGCGGCATAGCGACCCGCGTGCAGGATCTGCAGACAGATGCGCCCGCCTGCGGCGTGCACGGCCTCGGTGACGACCCAGTGGCGTTCGGCCTCCTCGGGAGTCGTGAGCAGTGCGGCGTGGGGGACGAGTCCCCCGGCTGCGTTGGGGCCGTAACCGCCGGTGACGATGAGCCCGGCGCCCCCACGAGCCCGCGCGGCATAGAAGGCCGCCATCCGTTCGAAGCCGCCGGGAGCCTCCTCGAGGCCCACATGCATCGACCCCATGAGCGTGCGGTTGGGCAGCGTGACGTGGCCGAGATCCAGCGGGCTGAGCAGATGCGGGTATGCCGTCACGAGACTCTCCCTCGGTCGGACCGGGCCGGGCGGGCGCGCCACGGGCACACCCTCGACCTCCGATGTTACTCGCCGGTCACTTGGCGGATGCGTCCTGGTTGTCCGCCGTCGTGGCTATACCCCCCGGGGTATTATGCTCGTCGTAGACGAACCTGGCCGGGCGGCATACCGCCCGGTCACCGCGCCCGAACCCGAGGAGACCCACGGTGGCGACGACGACCCTCACCCACGCCGACTTCGAACAGACCGTCTCCGGCCACGACATCGTGCTCGTCGACTTCTGGGCCGCCTGGTGCGGGCCGTGCCGGCAGTTCGCGCCGGTCTACGAGAAGGCGTCCGAGGCGCACCCGGACGTGGTCTTCGGCAAGGTCGACACCGAGGCCGAACAGGGGCTGGCCAGGGCCGCGAACATCACCTCGATCCCCACGCTCATGGCCTTCCGTGAGGGCGTGCTCGTCTTCGCCCAGCCGGGTGCCCTGCCGGCCAGCTCGCTCGAGCAGGTCATTACCGCGGTGCGCGAGCTGGACATGACGGCGGTCCACGCCGAGCTCGCCCGCGACCGTGAGCTCGCCGAGCTGCCGCGCGAGGTGACCGCGGCCGACTTCGTCGAGGCCATGGCGACCGGTGCGGCTGCCGTGCTCGACGTGCGGGAGCCGATGGAATATCGGGCCGGACACGTCCCGGGCGCGGTCCTCGTGCCGCTGGGCCGCCTGTCCGAGAAGCTCGCCGACGTGCCGTCGGGACGGCCGGTCTACGTCATCTGCGCGACCGGTAACCGCAGCCTCTCGGCGACCGACTTCCTGCGCCGCCAGGGCATCGAGGCCTATTCGGTCGCCGGTGGCACGAGCGCCTGGTCGGCAGCCGGTCACGAGGTCGTCGCGGGCCCCTTCGCGACCGCTCAGGCCTGAGCGGCCCGCGGGGGCTCGGGAGCGGCCGTCGCCGGCTGCTCAGGCGCGGCCGAGGCCGGCTGCTCGGGCGCCGCCGGCGACTCCGTGGGGCCCTCCCATTGACCCGAGGAGACCTCGCGGACGAAGTGTGGACCGGCCTGCTCGAGCGCGAGCCGGGCGAAGATCTGTTGCTCGGTGACGGTTCGCTCGGACCGTCCGCGGCCGATGAAGCCCACCGCCCAGTCGAGCAGCGTCGTCACCCGCGACTTGAAGCCGATGATGTAGAAGAGGTGGACGGCCAGCCACATCACCCAGGCCACGAAGCCGGTGAGCCGCAACGGGCCGATCTGGGCGATCGCGGAGAAGCGCGAGATCGTCGCCATGCTGCCCTTGTCGTGGTAGTGGAAGGGCGCGCCCGTGGCCTCGCCGGCCATCGAGTGTCGGATCTGCGCGACCGAGTGACGCGCCCCCTGGATGGCGACCTGGGCGACGCCGGGCAGATGGTCGAGGGAGGCCATGTCGCCGACGACGTGCACCTCGGGACGTCCCGGCAGGGTGAGGTCGGGCTGGACCGGGATCCGCCCCGACCGGTCGACGTCCACTCCCACCTGGCGCGCGAGCACGGCGGCAAGTGAGCTCGCCTGCACTCCCGCGGCCCACACCTTGGTCGCCGCCTCGATGCGGGTATGCCGTCCGTCCGTCTCCTGCACGACCAGGCCGGTCGCGTCGACGTCGATCACCCTGGCGTCGAGCCGGACGTCGATGCCGAGACGCTGGAGAGCCCTGCGCGAGCGCTCCTGGAGCCCCTCGGCGAAGGCGCCGAGGACGTGTGGCGAGGCGTCGAGCAGGATGACCCGGGCGTCGGTGGGGTCGATGTGCCGGAAATCCCGGGCCAGGGTGCGCTTGGAGAGTTCGACGAGCTGCCCGGCCATCTCCACGCCGGTCGGTCCGGCCCCGACGACGACGAAGGTCATGAGCCCCGGCACCTCGTCGGTCCGCCCCTCGACCGCGGCGAGCTCGGCGAGCTCGAAGGCGCCGTAGATCCGCCCGCGGAGCTCGAGGGCGTCGTCGATGCTCTTCATCCCGGGCGCGTGGACGGCGAATTCGTCGTGCCCGAACCACGACTGGGCGGCACCGGCGGCCACGATGAGGTGGTCGTAGCCGTGGACGTGTTCCTCCCCACGGGTGCTCGCAGTGACGGTGCGGGCGGCGAGGTCGATGTCGACGACCTCGCCGAGCAGGACCTCCGCGTTGCGTTGCCGGGCAAGTACCTCGCGGGTCGTCGGCGCGATCTCGCCGGGCGAGAGAATCCCGGTCGCCACCTGGTAGAGCAGTGGCTGGAAGAGGTGGTGGGACGTCTTGGCCAGGACGGTGACGTCGACCGGCATACGCCGCATGGCGCGGGCGGCGAACAGACCACCGAAACCAGATCCGATGACGACGACGCGGGGGCGGGCGGGAGCGGCGAGTTCGGCGGTCACACTGTCGGCAACACGCATCACCCTGACGGTATGCCGCCCGCGCGCGAGAAGGCTAGCCTGGCGACGGGCCCGGATCGGGAGGTGACTGTGCCCGGACACGTGCCACCGCAGCCGCACCCCAGCCGGCTCACCGATTTCGCCGGTCATCCCCTTGTCGTGGGCGTCGTCCCCGACCAACCCCCGCTCGTGGCCCTCACGGCAGCCTCGCTCGCCCGCGCGACCGGTGCGCCCGCCCTCTATCTCGCCTATGTCGACACGGCGCGCCATGCGACGCAGGAACACCCCGACGGGACGGTCACCCACCAGGCCATCGACCCCGACCTCGCCGACGACAGCTGGCTCGAGCTGCGCGACCGGCTCGTCGCCCAGGCCGGCGCCGCGCTCGGCGACGCCCAGATTCCCTGGCACTTCCGCTACCTCGCCGGCCGGGTCGACCGCGCGCTCACCCACCTGGCCCGGGCCGTCGACGCGGCCGCTTTCGTCGTCGGCGCGCACGTCGGGCGGCACCGGCACGTGGGCGACTTCCTCCGCGAGGCCGTCGGCGTGCAGCTCGCCCACCGGCAGCACCGCCCCGTGCTCACCGTGCCGCTCGAGGTCGTCGACTGGCAGGGGCGCCCCCCGTGGGACTGAACCCCGGCTCGCAAGCTTCGGGGCCGCTCCGCCCGACGCGACCGGCGCACCACCAACCCCGCCTACTCGCCCTCGTCGGCCTCGGCGGCGCCCTCGGCACCGGCACCCGCGCCGCATTGGCCCAGGCGCTCGGCGCGCCGCTGGGCTCGTGGCCGTGGTCCACCTTCGCCGTCAACCTCACGGGCGCCTTCCTGCTCGGTCTCCTGCTGGAGACACTCGCCGGCCGCGGTCGCGACGAGGGGCGTCTGCGCGGCATACGGCTCACGCTCGGCACCGGCTTCCTCGGCGGCTACACCACCTACAGCGCGCTCGCGGTCGAGACCCTGCACCTGAGCCCCCTGCTCGCGGCGGGGTATGCCGCGGGGACGGTGGCCTTCGGCCTGGCCGCGGCGGCGCTCGGGCGCCGATGCGCCCCCCACCCACCCGCCCCGGTGCCGGGTCCGGCCCGATGAGAATCCTGCTGGTCGCCCTCGCCGGCGGTCTGGGTGCCGTATGCCGGTTCGTCGCCGACTCCGCCGTGAGCCGTCGGTGGCGAGGCCGGGCCATGCCGGTCGGCACGCTCGCCGTCAACGTCACGGGGTCCTTCGTGCTCGGCGTGGTCGTGGGGCTGGCCGCCCGCCCCACCGGGCCGCTCTCACCCGACGTCGCAGCGGTCGTGGGCACGGGCTTCTGTGGGGGCTATACGACCTTCAGCACGGCGTCGGTCGAGACGATCCGGCTGTGGTCGGCGGACGGTGCCGGTGCGGCCGTCCGCTATGCGCTCACTGGGCTGGTCGCCGCGTGGCTCGCCGCGGGTCTCGGACTCTGGCTGGGAGGGCTCGGGTTGGGAGGGCTCGGGTTGGGAGGGCTCGGGTTGGGAGGGCTCTGAGCCCGCGGCCCGGCTGTCAGAGCCTTCCGAGCCTTCCCGCTGAGTGCGAGCTCGCGACCGAGCAGCGGTCGACCCCTTGACACGGCACCCGGTGGGCAGCGCAATATATCGCGTGCCTCGAAGCTCCGACGCGACGGTCAGCCGGGCCCTCCTGCGCGACGCGGTCTACGCACAGCTGTGTCTGGAGATCGTCGACGGACGCCTGCGCCCCGGCGAGCAGCTCCACGACGGCGAGCTCGCCACGCGGCTGGGGATGAGCCGGACACCGGTCCGCGAGGCCCTGCTGAGGCTCGGCCAGATCGGGCTCGTGATCGCCATCCCGGGGCGACGCACCGTGGTCGCCGAGATCGAGCCGCGCCGAGTGCACGATGCACAAGAAGTGGTCGCCGCCATGCACGAGCTTGCGATTCGCATCGCCGTGCCGCAGTTGCGGGCCGACGACATCGCCGCGATGCGCGAGGCCAACCGCCGCTTCTCCGATGCGCTGGCCGCCGGCGACGAGGATGCTGCACTCCAGGCCGACGACGAGGTTCATGCGGTCCTCGTCCAGGTCGCGGGCAACGAGGCCCTCGCCACCATCCTCGACCAGTACACCCCGGTCCTACGTCGGGCGGAGCGACAGCACTTCGCTTCGCTCTCCGGTCGCCGTTCGGTCGCCGACCACGCGCGACTCATCGACGCCTGCGAACAGGGTGACGTCGAGGGTGCGGTGCACACCTCCAACGAGCTCTGGGCGAGTCTGGGACGGCTCATCGACCTCGACCTACCCGACCCCTGAGCCGGCCACCCGGCATACCCCACCGATCGAGACCGAGGAGATCCCCGTGAAGTTGGCCGAGTTCCCGCGCTTTCCGCTCACCTTCGGACCGAGCCCGGTGCATCCGCTCGAGCGCCTCAGCGCCCACCTGGGTGGCGCGCAGATCTGGGCGAAGCGCGAGGACTGCTCCTCGCCACTGGCCTTCGGGGGCAACAAGATCCGCAAGCTCGAATACATCGTGCCCGACGTCCTCGCGAGCGGGGCGGACACGCTCGTGTCGATCGGCGGCTACCAGTCCAACCACACCCGTCAGGTCGCCGCCGTCGCCGCGAAGCTCGGGCTCGGATGCCGGTTGGTCCAGGAGAAGTGGGTCGCGTGGGAGGACCCGGGCAACGACCGGGTCGGCAACATCCTGCTCTCGCGCCTCATGGGTGCCGACAGCCGCCTGGACCCGCACGGCTTCGACATCGGCATCCGCGACTCGTGGAAGGACGCGCTGGCCGAGGTCGAGGCCGCCGGCGGCACGCCCTATCCCATCCCCGCCGGGGCCAGCGAACACCCGCTCGGTGGACTGGGATTCGCCAACTGGGCGTTCGAGGTGGCCGAGCAGGAGAAGTCGCTCGGCGTCCTCTTCGACACGATCGTCGTCTGCACGGTGACCGGCTCGACCCACGCGGGCATGATCGCCGGCTTCGCGGCCCTCGAAGACCTCACCGGGGTGCAACGCCGGGTGATCGGCATCGACGCCTCGGCCACTCTCGAGCAGACCCGCGACCAGGTGACGCGGATCGCGCGGCATACCGCCGACCTCATCGAGCTGGGGCGGGAGCTGCGCGACGACGAGGTCACCCTGCTCGAGGGCTGGGCCGGCGACGTCTATGGGATCCCGGTCGACTCGACGGTCGCGGCGATCCGCCTGGCTGCGCGGATGGACGCGCTCATCCTCGACCCGGTCTACGAGGGCAAGTCGATGGCCGGGCTGGTCGACCTCGTCGCCGCCCGCGACATCCCGGCCGACTCGACGGTCCTCTTCGCCCACCTCGGTGGGCAACTCGCACTCAACGCCTATTCCGCGGCCTTCGACTGACCGTCGACCGCGGCGAGGATCGGCCGGCGAGGCGCTGGTCACGGCTAGCCTGCTCGCATGCGCTCCCGTCGTCGGATCGTCCTGCGGGTGTTGGCGGGCGTCGTCGTCCTCCTGCTCGTCGCACTCGTCGGTGGCTACCTCTACGCCAAGCCGCTGCTACTCACCGGCACCGGGTATGCCGCGCACAGCGCCTGTGCCCTCGAGGGCATCGCCCATCGCTCCGACGTGGCCACCGACCTGCCGCCCAATCCGCTCGTCCCCTATCTGCGCACGTCGTGGTCCTCGGACACCCGCGAGGCGAGGACGACGATCCTCGGGGCGCTCGCCGGCCAGACCGCCTACTACGGCGAGGCCGGGTGCACGCTCGGGAGCCCGCTCACGGCATACGGGCCGCTCACCCAGGTGAGGGCGGCCGCGAACCCCTTCTCGGCGGCGCAGGCTCCCGGCCCCGACCCGGCCCTCGACCGGGCGATCGCCCACGCCTTCGGCGACGACCTCGCGCCAGCCGATCGCGCGACCCTCGGCACCAGGGCGATCGTGGTCGTCCGCGACGGACAGCTCGTCGCCGAGCGCTATGCACCGGGATTCACCACGACCACACCGCAATTGGGGTGGTCGATGGGCAAGAGCGTGACGAATCTCCTCGTCGGGTTGCTCGTTGCGCAGGGCAAGGTCGCGGTCACCGACGACCACCTGCGTCCCGAGTGGACCGACGCCCGGGCGCAGATCACCGTCGACGACCTCATGCGGATGACGAGCGGCCTCGCGTGGAACGAGGACTACGATCTCGGCACGGCGATCACCCAGATGCTCTACCTCGAGCCGGACATGGGACGGTATGCCGCGGGCCAGCCTCTCGCACACGATCCCGGCTCCTATCAACAGTATTCGAGCGGCTCGACGAACATCCTCTGCTCGGTGCTCCGGTCCCGGACCGGAGTCGGCGCCGATCTGCCGCGTCGGGAGCTGTTCGCCCCACTCGGTCTCTCGTCGGCGGTGTGGGAGCCGGACACCTCGGGCACGCCGGTCTGCAGCTCCTATCTCTGGGCGACCCCCCGGGATTGGGCGGCGATCGGCCAATTCGCTCTCCAGGGCGGGCAGTGGGACGGTCGCCAACTCCTGCCGGCGGACTGGATGACCCACTCGACCACCGTCCTGCCCGGCCAGGGCGAAGAGACCGGCTATGCCGCCGGCTGGTGGGCCAACCGGCTGGCCGACGGCACGCTCGTCGACGCGAGCCTGCCCGCCGACGCTTATTGGGCGAGCGGTCACGACGGGCAGCGTGTGGTCGTCGTGCCGTCGGCCAAGCTCGTCGTCGTGCGGCTCGGTTTCAGCCCGACGATCAAGACCCCCCAGGCTCTGCGGGTCTTCTCGCTGGTCGCCGACGCCGCCGCTCGATCCTGATCGTCTGAGCGCCCCCGTCCCGCTATGCCGAACGTGCGTCCTCACGCACCTTCGGCATAGCCGGGGCGAATGTTCGCTCGAAGTAGTCCCAACGGACCGAGGAGCTCTCGGCAGCCAGCCCGCAAACGGCTAGCGTGGGAGGCTCCACTCACCCCAGGAGTTTCCGATGGCTCTCGACCCCGACGCCCATCGTCTCGCCACGGGACCGAACCTCGCGACGGTCGTCACCGTCATGCCCGATGGCAGCCTGCAGGCACTGCCGACCTGGATCGACTCGGACGGCGAACACCTGCTCGTCAACACGGAGCCGCAGCGGCAGAGAGCGCGCAACGTCGCCCGCGATCCTCGGATCACCGTGCTGATCCTCGGCGCGAACGACCCGTGGGACTGGGCCGAGGTCCGCGGCCGGGTCACCGAAACGATCACCGGCGAGCGGGCCCGCACGCACATCGACGAGCTGTCACGCCGCTACCTCGGTGTCGACTACGGCAATCCGGTGGGATCCCAGGGTCGGGTGATCCTCGTCGTCACGCCGGACAAGGTCAACACCCCGCACCGGATCCGCCATCGCTGATCCGCGACGCCTCGGACATGGTTCGCGGCGGACAAAGCCCCGAGCGGGCCCGCGAGCGAGGCAGACTGGCCGAGCCGGTCGGATCGACCGCCGGCGAGACCACCACAGGAGGCAGCAATGACGACCACGCCGGATGGCCCGCTGAGCGACGACATGATGAGCACTTCGGACCTCGGTGAGGCGGTCGGAGCGCTCACCGACGCAGACGGCACCGACGGACACGACGCAGACGGCACCGACAGCGCAGACGCAGACGGCACCGACGGACACGACACAGACGGCACCGACAGCGCAGACGCAGACGGCACCGACGGACACGACACAGACGGCACCGACGGACACGACGCAGACGGCACCGACAGCGCAGACGCAGACGGCACCGACAGCGCAGACGCAGACGGCACCGACAGCGCAGACGCAGACGGCACCGACAGCGCAGACGCAGACGGCACCGACGGCGCAGACGCAGACGGCACCGACGGACACGACGCAGACGGGACCGACGCCTGAGCGCCCTCGACCTGCTCACCGGCGACGCCCAGGCCTTCCGCCGGGAGGTCTGGGCGACGTCGGTGCACCTCCACCGCGGCGACGCGCAGGCCCTCTCGGCCCTGTTGACCCTCGCCGACGCCGACCATTTGCTCACCGCCTCCGCCATCCGCACGCCCGCCGTGCGGGTGGTCCGCGACGGCGCGATCGTGCCGGAGGCGGCATACACGGCTCGGGCGACCCTCGCGGGCGCTGCGGTGACCGGTCTCGTCGACGGGCGCAAGGTCCTGGCCCTGCACGACGAGGGCGCGACCGTCGTCTTCCAGGGACTGCAACGGTATTGGCCGCCGCTCACGGCCCTCGTCGCCGAGCTCGAGGCCGAGCTGGGCCATCCGTGTCAGGCCAACGCCTATCTCACGCCGCCCGGTGCGCAGGGCTTCGCCGTCCACGCCGACACTCACCACGTCATCGTCGTGCAGACCCATGGGCGCAAGCAGTGGGAGCTGCACACGGCCGCCGGCGTCGAGTCGCTCGTCCTCGAACCAGGACTGAGCCTCTACCTGCCGACCGGCACACGGCACGCGGCCCGGACCCAGGACGAGCTCTCGTTGCACGTGACCATCGGCCTCAACCAGCTCACCGTGCGGGGCCTCGTCCAGCGGACCGTCCGCAGCGTGCTCGCCGACGTCCCCGACACCCACTTACCGGCCGGCTTCACCCACGACCCGGCCAGGACCGTGACGATGCTCGCCGCCGCCCTCACGGATCTCGCCGAGCGGGTCCGCGCGATCGATCCGGCCGCCGCCGTCGAGGCCGAGGTCCGGCGGGTTCTCGCCACCCGACCGTCGCGACTCGGCGGTGGGCTGCTCGACCGCGCGGCTCTCGCGACCCTTGACGACGAGACGCCCCTCGCGCGGCGGCCCGGGCACCCGTGTGTCCTGCGCGACACCGGCGACCGACTGGACCTCCTGCTCGGGGACCGCGTTCTCACCGTGCCCGGCTGGCTGCGTCCCGCGCTCGAGCAGGTATGCCGCGCCAGCCGCCTCACTCCCGGCGACCTGGCCGACCTGCTCGACGCACAGAGCCGACTCGTGTTGTGCCGCAGACTCGTCCGTGAGGGTCTCCTCCAGGTCGTCGCGTGAGCGCCGAGAGATGTTCGGCGAGATCACTGGAGCGTGGGGATCCGTTGGCCGGGACCGCCTCGCCCGCGAAGGCATTCCTCCTGCTCGAGGACGCCGGACCGTGGGGGGTGAAGGCCCTCCGCGACGCCCGGCTGCCGGACGGTCTCGGCCACGAGATCCTGCGCCGGTGCGCCGAGGCTCGGGTGCGACCGTTGCTCATCCGCCGCCAGGACCCGGGGCACTTCCGCGCCCGTGCGACTGGCTCGGCCGTGCCCACCCACCGGCGGGTCTTCGCGGCATACGTCCATCCGCGGGACGGCTTCGTCGAGACGTCGAGCGTCGGTGATCCACGGGCGGTCCTCGACCTCGACCTCCTCGGGCTGCGGGCGGGTCGATCGGTCGGCCTCGACCCCGAGCCGGGCCCGGTCTTCGCCGTCTGCACGCAGGGCCGGCACGACGTCTGCTGCGCGGAGCGCGGCCGACCGGTCGCGGCTGCCCTTGCCGCCGTCGAGCCCGAGGCGACCTGGCAGGCCTCGCACCTCGGCGGCGACCGGTTCGCGGCGAACCTGCTCGTGCTCGACGGCGGGCTCTGTTACGGACGACTGGATCCCGAGACGGTCGTCTCCGTGGCCGAGACACACCGAGCCAGGCGGGTCGACCTCGACCACCTCCGTGGCCGGGCGTTCTGGCCGATGCCGGTCCAGGCCGCGGAGATCGCGCTGCGGACGGAGTTGGGGCTGCTCGGCCTCGACGGCGTCGAGCTGCGGACGCGTCGCCGCGAATCGGACACGTGGACAAGCACCTTCGCCGCCGCCAGCCGTCGTTGGGAAGTCGTCGTCCGTGCCCGGCGAAGTGCGCCGGTCCGCCTCACCTGTCACGCCGACCGCGCCCAGCCGTCGCTCTCCTGGGACCTCGTCCGCCTGAGTCCGACACCGTCCTCGTGAAGCGGACGGTCCGCGTCCGCATCGCGCTCTAGCCTGGCGGTCATGACGCAGTCCGACGCCGCCGCCACGCCCGAATCGGGCGCCCCCGTCGAGTTCGTCCAGCGCCGGATGCCCGGATCTCGATTCCGCGAGGTCGACCTCTCGGGGGCAGACTTCGACACGGTCTACTTGCGCGACGTGCGGGTCCGCGAGGCCGACCTCAGCGGCGCCGCGTTCCGCGGCATCTACACCTCGCGACTGGAGGTGTCCGGCGACATCGAGGTGCTCGTCGTGAACGGGGTCGATGTCATGCCGCTGGTCGAAGCCGAGCTGACCCGCCGTCATCCCGAGCGGGCGCTCCTGCACCCGCGGGATCCTGGCGGTTTCCGGGAGACGTGGGAGGTCAACACCCGGCTGTGGGCGGAGACCGTCGCACGGGCCCGAGCGTTGGACCCCGCGCTCCTGCACGTGCAGGTCGACGGGGAGTGGTCGTTCATCGAGACGCTGCGCCACCTGGCCTTCGCCACCGAATGCTGGCTGCTGCGTGCCGTTCTCGGCGACCCCGCCCCGTGGCAGCCGTTGAGTCTGCCCTGGGACCAGATGCCCGACACCCCCGGAGTGCCACGCGATCGAGCGGCGCGTCCCACGCTCGACGAGGCGCTCGCCTTGCGCCTAGACCGGATGGACCGGGTGGGCGACTATCTCGCCAGGCTCACAGACCAGGAGCTCGCCGCGCAGACGACCCCCGTCGAGGCACCCGGTTGGCCGGAGCCGCGCAGCTATGCCGTGCGGCGGTGCCTCGAGACGATCCTCAACGAGGAGTGGTGGCACCGTCAGTTCGCCGAGCGCGACCTCGCCGTGCTCGAGACGCCCGTCCCGGCCCCCGAGCCGTCCCCGCAGCAGGGCTGATCACGGGCTGAGCGCCGTCGGGCGCTCAGGCCTTGAGGTCGGCGTAGTCGGGGTGCCGGTCGATCCAGCCCCGCACAAAGGGACACACGGGCACCACCGAGCCGCGGCCTCGCGCGCGGACGTCGTCGAGGGCTCCCCGCACGAGGGCACTCCCCACACCCATGCCGTCGAAGTCGGGGAGCACCTGCGTGTGGAGGAAGGTCATCGTCGGCCCCGCGACGGCATACTCGGCGAAGCCGGCGAGCTGCCCCTCCAGTCGCGCCTCGTAGCGGGATGCCTCGTGGTTGTCGGTGACGTCGACGGCGGCCATGCGCGTGCCCTTCCCTCGGGGGGATCGGTCGGCGGGCGCCGACGCGATCTGACTAGGCGATCTGGTCGAGCGCTTGGGCCATGAGGCGCTGGACGGCCAGCGTGTCGACCAGCGGCATCACCGGGCTCTCGGTGAGGCCCGCAGCCAGGCACTCCCCCACGTGGATCGTCTCCAGGTGGTAGCCGGCCTCGAACCTGCGTGTTTCGGGCACCTTGGCCCGCCAGAGGGTCACCTCGGCCGCGCGGTGGAAGCGCGGGTGGACGTCGATCCAACCCCTGGTCCCCAGGATGGCCATCCGTCCCGGGCCGTATGCCGTGAACGCACCGGACAGCGTGGCCGACCGCCCATCGCGGTAGCCCCAGAGCACGGCGAATTCACCCTCCACGCCGCTCGGATAGCGACCGCCGACCGCGCGCACGACGTCGGGCGTGCCGAGCCACATGTGGGCGAAGGACATCACGTAGACCCCGAGGTCGAGCACCGCGCCACCGCCGAGCGCGGGGTCGAAGAGCCGGTCGGCCGGGTCGTAGTCACGGAAGGCCGTGAGGTCCCCCTGGACGCCGCGCACCTGCCCGATGGCGCCCTCGGCAAGCAAGTCGCGGATCCAGGTGACGCCCGGCAGGAACCGGGTCCACATCGCCTCCATCGCGAACACACCTGCTGCCCGGGCCGCTTCGACGATCCGCTCGGTGTCGCTCACGCTGCTCGTGAACGCCTTCTCGACGAGCACGGCCTTTCCTGCGGCGATGGCGGCCAGGGCCACGTCGACGTGCTGCGGATGCGGGGTCGCGACATAGACCGCGTCCACCTCGGGGTCGGCGACGAGGGCGGCATACGATCCGTGCGCCCGAGGTATGCCGTGCGCAACGGCGAACGCGGCGGCGCGGTCGGTCGAGCGGGAACCCACGGCGACCACCCGGCCGTTGGTCACCCGCGGGAAGTCGGCCAGCCATGCCTGGGCCATCCGACCCGGTCCCGCGATCGCCCATCGCACGATGTTCACCGGGCCAGGATAGGGACACAGCGACCGAAGGAGGACGGCAGTGACGAGCACGAACCGGCACCCCGCCGACGGACACGACCTCATCCGCGTGCACGGCGCGCGGGAGAACAACCTCAAGGACGTGAACGTCGAACTGCCCAAGCGCCGACTCACCGTCTTCACCGGGGTCTCCGGCTCGGGCAAGAGCTCGCTCGTCTTCGGCACGATCGCCGCGGAGTCACGGCGGATGATCAACGAGACCTACAGCAGCTTCGTCCAGTCCTTCATGCCGACCCTTGCCCGGCCCGACGTCGACCTGCTCGACGGGATCACCACGGCGATCATCGTCGGTCAGGAGCGGATGGGCGCCAACCCGCGCTCGACGGTCGGCACGGTCACCGACGCCAACGCGATGCTGAGGATGTTGTTCAGCCGGCTCGGTCAGCCGCACATCGGCTCGCCGAACGCCTACTCCTTCAACGTCCCCACGGTGCGGGCCAGTGGTGCCGTCACGGTCGAGCGGGGGGCGCGGACGATCGCCAAGAAGGCGAACTTCGTCCAGCTCGGCGGGATGTGCCCGCAGTGCGAGGGCCGCGGCAGCGTGAGCGACTTCGACCTCACCGCCCTATATGACGCGAGCAAGTCGCTCAACGAGGGAGCGCTGCTCGTGCCGGGCTATTCGATGGACGGGTGGTACGGCCGGATCTACCGCGGCAGCGGCTTCTTCGACCCGGACAAACCGATAGCCCGCTACACGAAGCGAGAGTTGCACGACCTGCTCTACAAGGAGCCGACGAAGATCAAGGTCGAGAGCATCAACCTCACCTACGAGGGCCTCATCCCCAAGATCCAGAAGTCGATGCTCGCCAAGGACGTCGAGGCGATGCAGCCGCACATCCGGGCCTTCGTCGAACGCGCGATCACCTTCCAGACCTGCCCCGAGTGCGTCGGCACCCGGCTCACGCCGGAGGCCCGCTCGTCCACAATCCGCGGGGTGAGCATCGCCGATGTCTGCGCGATGCAGATCAGCGACCTCGCAGAGTGGGTGCGCGGGCTCGACGAGCCCTCCGTGGCCCCCCTCCTCGCCGGGCTCCAGCACCTGCTCGACTCGTTCGTCGAGATAGGCCTCGGCTACCTCTCGCTCGACCGGCCCTCAGGCAGTCTCTCGGGCGGGGAGTCCCAGCGCACCAAGATGATCCGCCACCTCGGTTCCTCGCTCACCGACGTCACCTATGTCTTCGACGAGCCGACGATCGGGCTGCACCCGCACGACATCCAACGGATGAACGAGCTGCTCGTGCGGTTGCGCGACAAGGGCAACACCGTCCTCGTCGTCGAGCACAAGCCCGAGGTCATCGCGATCGCCGACCACGTCGTCGACCTCGGCCCGGGCGCCGGCACCGCGGGCGGCGCGATCGTCTTCGAGGGCTCACTCGCGGGGCTGCGGGCCAGCGGAACCGTCACCGGTGCCCACCTGGACGACCGCGCGCGGCTCAAGCCCACGGTCCGTATGCCGTCCGGTCACCTCCCCGTCCGCGGTGCCTCGACGCACAACCTCCAGGAGGTCGACGTCGACATCCCGCTCGGGGTGCTCGTGGTGCTCACCGGGGTCGCAGGCTCGGGCAAGAGCTCGCTCGTCCTTGGCTCGGTGGCCGGCCAGGAGGGGGTCGTCCTTGTCGACCAGAGTGCGATCAAGGGCTCGCGCCGGAGCAATCCGGCGACCTACACAGGGGTGCTCGAACCGATCCGCAAGGCCTTCGCCAAGGCGAACGGCGTGAAACCGGCTCTCTTCAGCGCGAATTCGGAGGGTGCCTGCCCGACTTGCAACGGCGCCGGGGTCATCTACACCGAGCTGGGCTTCATGGACACGGTGACGACGATCTGCGAGGAGTGCGAGGGCAAGCGCTTCCAGGCGTCCGTCCTCGACTACCACCTGGGCGGCAAGGACATCAGCGAGGTCCTCGCCATGCCGGTGGTCGAGGCCGAGGCCTTCTTCGCCGACGGCGAGGCGCGGACCCCGGCCGCGCACGGCATACTCCGCCGCCTGGTCGACGTGGGGCTGGGCTATCTCACGCTGGGGCAGCCGCTCACGACGCTTTCCGGCGGCGAGCGACAGCGGCTCAAGCTCGCCAACCAGCTCGGCGAGAAGGGTGACGTCTACGTGCTCGACGAGCCCACGTCGGGGCTGCACCTGGCCGACGTGGAACAGTTGCTCGCCCTGCTCGACCGGCTCGTCGAGCAGGGCAAGTCGGTGATCGTCATCGAGCACCACCAGGCCGTCATGGCGCATGCCGACTGGATCATCGACCTGGGGCCGGGGGCCGGGCACGACGGCGGCCGGGTCGTCTTCGAGGGCACGCCGGCCGACCTCATCGCGGCCCGGTCCACGCTCACCGGACAGCATCTGGCCGCCTACGTCGGCGGGTGACCACACGGCATACAGTGCTCGCGTGCTGCGGGTGGCAACGTTCAACGTCAACGGGATTCGCGCCGCCCAGCGGCGGGGTTTCGAGCCGTGGCTGACCGCCCGCGGGTGCGACGTCGTCGCGCTCCAGGAGGTGCGCGCGCCCGTTGCCGCGCTGCCGGAGGGGGTGTTCGGTGCCTACCACGTCGCCTATGACCCGGGCACGCTGCCGGGACGCAACGGGGTCGCCGTCCTCACCCGCCGGCCACCCGTGGCCGTGCGCTCGTGGGGTAGCCAGGTGTGGGACCTGCCGCCGTCCGACTGGTCACCCTCAGCTGCGCACGACCACGTCGCCCAAGCGCCGGCAGCCGGACCGCCGTTGGCCCGCGAACTGCGCGAATTCGCCTCACATGGACGCTATCTCGAGGTCGACCTCGCCGACGCTCCGGTCACGGTCGCCTCGCTCTACCTGCCCAAGGGGGGCCTGCCCGCGCACCTCCAGCGGCCCGGCAGCACCCGGGAGCCGCCGGACGGCGGCGCTCGCTATGCCCGCAAGATGGCCTTCCTCCGTGGCTTCGGCCGCCAGCTCACTGCCGCCCGACGCGCCGCCCGGACCCGCGGGCGGGACTTCCTGCTCCTGGGCGACCTCAACGTCGCCCATACCCCGCTCGACGTCGTCGGCTGGCGCGCACGGCAGCGTTCGGAGGGTTTCCTGCCGGAGGAGCGCGAGTGGATCGACGGTCTGCTCGGCCCCCGTCGGCTGGTCGACGTCGTGCGGTCGCTCAATCCCCAGGCGCAGGGCCCCTATTCGTGGTGGTCATGGCTCGGCACCTGCTTCGAGGACGACACCGGCTGGCGGATCGACTACCACCTGGCCACCCCGGGGCTCGCGCGCACCGCGGTCCGCGCCACGGTCGATCGGGAACCCACCCGCGCGGATCGGATGAGCGACCACGCTCCCGTCGTCGTGGATTACGCCGTCCGCTAGCGTGCGAGAGTGACCACCGTGCCGCTCGCCGAGCTCCACCTGCACATCGAAGGCACCCTCGAACCCGAGACCATCGTCGAGTTCGCGGCACGCAATGCACTGCGCCTGCCGGACAAGGACATCGACGCGCTGCGGGCACGCTATGAGTTCACCGACCTGCAGTCCTTCCTCGACCTCTACTACGAGAACATGGCCACCCTGCGCACCCGCGCGGACTTCGCCGAGATGACCTGGCGGTATGCCGTGACCGCCGCCTCCCAGGGCGTGCGCCATGCCGAGGTCTTCGTCGACCCGCAGGCACACTCGGCGCGCGGCATACCGGCCGCGGTTGTCCTCGGTGGGGTCGCCGACGGCCTCGCACGGGCCGAGGCCGAGCTCGGGCTCACGAGCGGGATCCTTGTCTGCGTCCTGCGGGACCGACCGATCGAGGAGGGCCGCCGGATGCTCGACGAGGCACTCGCCACCGGGATCCCGATCCTGGGGATCGGGCTGGACTCCGCCGAGGTCGGCCACCCGCCGGGCCAGTTCGCGCCGATCTTCGCGGCGGCCCGGGAGGCGGGGCTGCACTGCGTGGCCCATGCCGGGGAGGAGGGGCCACCGGCCTACATCTGGGAGGCCCTCGACGTGCTCGGTGTGGAGCGGATCGACCACGGGGTCCGCTGCCTCGAGGACGCTGCGCTCGTCGCTCGGCTGGTCGCCGACGCGATCCCGCTCACGGTCTGCCCGGTGTCCAACGTCCGGCTGCGGGTGGTCGACACACTCGCCGACCACCCGTTGCGGCGGATGCTCGACGCCGGGTTGCGGGTCACGGTGAACTCCGACGATCCCGCCTACTTCGGCGGCTATGCCGGTGACAACCTCGAACGCTCCCGGGCGGCCCTCGGGCTCACCGACGGGCAGGTGCGACTCCTCGCCGCCAACTCGGTGGAGGCCTCGTTCGCCCCCGAAGCGCGCAAGGCGCAGCTGCGGGCCGAACTTGCGGAGGCAGCTAGTCCGCGCGGGTGAGGCGCAGCACGGGGATCGTGCGCACGCCGGCGGTGCGTTCCGCATAGCCGCCGAACCCCGGCACCCGTTCGACCTGTCGGGCATAGATCGCGTCGCGCTCCGGCCCGGTCACCTCGGTGACGGTCACGGCATAGCTCTGCGTGCCCCGCTCGACCGTCGCGTGGCCGGCTGCGACGAGGTTGTGGTACCAGTCGGGGTTCGTCGGCGCCCCGCCCTTGCTCGCGAAGATGTAGACGGTGCCGGGATCGGTCTCGTCGGCGAGATAGGCCACCGGAGAGACGAATTCGCGGCCGCTGCGGCGCCCGACGTGGTGGACGAGGACGAGCGGCACGTTCTCGAACGGGCCCCCCACATGGCCCTCGTGGGCGCGGAATTCCTCGACGATCCCTGCGTTCCAGCCCGCTGGGTCGCTCATCGGCGGCTCTCCTCCATCTCGTCGCGGTGATGTCGATCCGAGCCGGCGCGCCTCACGCAGGTGACCGGCTCCGCCGATGCTACGCCGTGCTCCGATGCGGCGTCCGTCACACTGCTCCCAGCCTCTGCCCAGCGAGCGCCGCAACGCGGCCGGAGCGATCGAACACCTCGTCGGGCAGCTCGACGTCCTCGGCAGGGAGGTCTGGCGATCAGTCGTCGGCCACGGCCGCCGTCAACCGCTCGGCGAGCTTGCGTGCCGCCGCGCGCAGCTCGGGACCCCCCTCGACCCGGAAGGCGCTCGGCACCTGGGCGAGCCATTCCACGGCATACATCTGTGGGTTGGAGGTCGACCCGACGAGAACGCACCCCCCGTCCGGGAGGGGTTCGAGCCGCCCCATGGTCGGGCGCACCCACTCCGCGACCTGCTCGAGGGGTGCGTCGAAGGAGACCCGTGTGTCGAACTGCCAGCCCGAGCCGAGGTGTCGCTCGAGCTCGGCGACCGGGTCGAGGTCGGTCGGCTGGGCACATCGCTGCCCGGTCGGGGTGACCGAGCGGACGCGGTCGACCCGATAGGTCCGCACAGCGCCCGCACGATGGGAGTGGCAGAGCAGGTACCAGCGGCCGTGCCGGACGACCACCGCCCACGGATCCACGAGCTCGGTCCACTCGCGCGACGACTCGCCGCGATAGTCGACGACCACCCGCTCGCTGGAGGCTGCCGCGGCGACGAGCGCTCCGAGGACGGCCGGTGCAGGGCGCTCGGTCGCCCGACGGTCGGGGGTCGCGGCGACGTTGGCGGCGAGGGTGCCGGCGGCGCGGGCGACCGGTTCGGGCAGGGCACGCAGGACCTTGGCGAGCGCCCCGCCGACGACGTCCTCCGCCTCGGTCACCGCCTCCGGCTGGCCGGAGAGGACGGCCATGACGAGGCCCACCGCCTCGTCCTGCGTGAAGCTCACCGGAGACAGCCGGGCTCCCCGCCCGAGGCGGTAGCCACCGTGCGGCCCTCGGGTCGACTCCACCGCTACGCCGGCCTCGCGCAGCAGCGCCACGTGCCGGCGGGCCGCCCGGTCGCTCACCCCGAGGCGCTCGCCCAGCTCGGCTGCCGTCGTCCCCGGGCGGTTCTGGAGGACCTCGAGGGCGCGCAACGAGCGGGCGACCGCGCTGAGCTCGCTGTCGGGGCGGTGCGGCATACGCGTGAGGCTAGTCCCGGAAGAGGACGCGCATCGTCCGCTATGGGCTCTAGGTGAGGGGATGAGCGAGGTCGCCGAGCCCAGCGCGGCATACCGGATCCTCGCGCGGGACCTCCCCGGTGTCGGCGCTATGCCAGACGTGCGTTCTCGCGCACCTTCTGCATAGCGCCGCCGAGGTGGATCGTCACGCGGGCGGCCGCTCCTGCTGAGCCGCCTCCACCGCTCGGGCGACCGCAGCCACCGTCGCGACGACGGCGGCCTCGTCGGTCGCGTGATTGCTCACCGAGAAGCGGATGACCGAACGGCCCTGCCATTGGCTGGCGCTTGGCCGGATCAGCCCATCGGCCAGCAGACGCGCGAGCACGGCCCCGGTCGTCGCGTCGTCGCCGACGGCGATGGTCACCTGGGTGTAGACGACCTCGTTGAGGACCTCCACGCCCTCGATCGCGCCCAGCCCCGCGGCGAGGCCGGCAGCCGCGTCGGCGAGGCCGTCGACGAGGCCGGCCAGGCCCTGGGCGCCGAGGGTGGCCAGCGCCGCCCACACCGGCACCCCACGCGCCCGGCGGGACATCTCAGGGACGGTCTCGTGCGGATCGGGGGTCTCCGAGTGCAGCAGGTAAGCCGCGTGCTGCCCGAACGACCGGCGCAACGCCGCCGGGTCACGGACGATCGCGATCCCGCAGTCGTAGGGGGTGTTGAGCGTCTTGTGGGCATCGGTCGTCCAGGAGTCGGCGCCCGGCTGGCCCGCGGTCAGCCGGGCGAGCCGCGGAGTCGCCGCAGCCCAGAGGCCGAAGGCCCCGTCGATGTGGACCCACGCGTGATGAGCGTGGGCGATGGCGACGATCTCCTCGAAGGGGTCGAAGGCACCGGAGTGGATATTGCCGGCCTGCGCGCAGACGATCGTCGGCCCGCTGCCCGCGGTAAGGGCCCGGATCAGCTCGGCGGGGATCAACCGACCCTGCTCGTCCGCGGCCACCGCCTCGGGCGCGCCGAGTCCGAGGTAGCGCATGACCAGGTCGATCGAGCCGTGCCGTTCCGCCCCGACGAGCACCCGCACGCGGGGCGCGCCGGCCATCCCCTGCGATGCCTGGTCCCAGCCCACCGCAGCGAGCACGGCATCGCGGGCCGAAGCCAGACAGGTGGCATTGGCCATCGTGGCACCGGTGACGAAGCCGACCCCGGCACCGGCGGGCAGGCCGAGCGCTTCGAGGATCCATCGGGCGGCGGCGTCCTCGACGGCCACGACGCCCGGCGTGGCGTCCCGCATCCCTGCGTTCTGGTCCCAGGCCGACACGAGCCAGTCGCTGGCCAGCGCCGCCGGCAGAGCGCCACCCATTACCCAGCCGTAGAAGCGCGGCGAGTCGATGGCCATGAGACCGGGCTCCACGGCCGCGACCAGCCGCTCGACGACCTCGACGGGCGGTCGGCCGGTGGCGGGGAAGGGCCCGCCCACGGCCCGCAGCACCTCGGTCCACGTGGCGGTGGCCGGGATGTCCCTGGTGGTCCGGCCGGCGAGCCACCGTCGGGCCGCCTGCTCCGCGGCCTTCAGCTCGGGGCGCTCGTCGTCGATGTCCATCGGCCCATGATGGCGCACGCCACGCGGCATACCTCGCGGGTGTTGGCGTGGCTGTGCGGTCGCCTTGCTCAGGCGTCGGTCGCGGCGGCACCTGCGTTGCCGGCGATGTTCACGTGCCAGAGGATGCCGAACTTGTCGACGAGCATCCCGTAGTCGTCGCCCCACATCTGCCGCTCGAGCGGCATCATCACCTGTCCGCCCTCGCCGAGCGCGGCCCAGTAGCCGCGCAGCGCTTCGGCGTCGTCGCCGGAGAGGCTGATCTGCAGGTTGTTGCCAGGGGTGAAGTTCATGCCCATGCCCGGCGCGGTGTCGCTCGCGAAGATGTGGAAGCCGGTCGGCGTCTCGAGGTTGGCGTGCATGATCCCGTCGACGTCGTAGCCGGTGTCGCGGAAGGACATCTTCTGCACGGTGCCGCCCAGGGCTGCCGCGTAGAAGTCCATCGCCTCCGAGCAGGTGCCGTCGAAGGTGATGTAGGGGTTGAGCTGCTGGGCCATGGTGGTCGCCTCTCCTGCGTCTTGGGTGAGGTCACCCTAAACCCCGGCCGGTATGCCGTGAAGGGCGCGCTCGCTCGGGATCGTGTGTCCCCAACGCCCTCCACGGGCCATGGCTGCACACGATCATGGGCGCGGCGCCCTCGACCCCTCAACTCGCGCGGAGCACCTTGGCGAGCGGGCGGCCCTGGGCGAGCTCGTCGACGAGCTTGTCGAGGTAGCGGATGCGCCGCATGAGCGGATCGGCCACCTCCTGCACCTTGACCCCGCACACGCTGCCGGTGATGAGGCTAGCTGCCGGGTTGAGCTCGGCCGCGGCGAAGAAGTCCTCGAAGCTGGTCTGCTCGGCCAGGTGCCGATCGAGCGTGGGGCCGTCGAACCCGGTGAGCCACTCGATCACCTCACGCACCTCGGCCTCGGTGCGGCCCTTGCGCTCGACCTTGGCGACATAGAGGGGGTAGACCGACGCGACGGGCGAGGCGAAGATCCGGCTCATGCGCGACGACCCTACGCCGACCGTATGCCGCCGCCAAGACCGTCGCGCCCGGCCGACATCCGCTCACCGGGGAAGGCCGCCGATCGCCAGTTGATGCCGCTGGACGCGCACCGCGAACTGGGGGCACCCGGCCTTGGTCAGATAGTCGGGGAGCAACGCTTCCTCGCGTCGCGTCGCCCGCGGGTCACTCTTCGTCGAGCAGCTCGCGAAGTCGGTCGAACGCCTCCTGCAGGTGACTGCGGCGGCATACCGAATGGAGCGCGGCTCAGCCGGTGGTGACCAGGCGGGCCGTGAGCGCGGCGAGGACGTCGTCGGTGAGGCCGAGGCCCTGCCGGAGGTAGCCGTCGAAGGAGCCGAAGGCGCGCTCCACCTCGGCGAAGGCGGTGTCGAGGTAGTCCCGGTCGACCCCGAGCACCGGCCAGAGCAGGTCCGGGTCGATGCCCTGCGCCGCGGCCGCGTCGACCATCGGCTGGGTCATCGGCAGCAGGTCGGTGTTGGTCTCGAGGTAGTCGGCGTAGATCGTGTCCCGATCGGCGCCCGCGAAGGTCAACGTGCTCGCGGCGGCCCACCCGGTGCGGTCCTTGCCGGTCGTGCAGTGGAAGAGCGCGGCGCCCGTCCGTTGAGGATCGGCCAGGTCGAGAAAGTAGGCGCGGTAGGAGCGCAGGGCCGAGGGTAGGTTCACGATGTCGCGATAGGACTGGATCATCAGCTCCTTCGCCCGACCCCCGCCCAGCAGGTCCTGGGCCTGGGCGGGATCGGCGATGAGCGAGGTGAGTGAGCTGTTGGCCGCGGCGGAGGAGAGCGCGTCGGCGAGGACGTCGAGGACGACCACCCTCGTGCCGCCGGGGAGCCGGTCGGGTTGGGTGCTTCGCTCGCCGGCGGTCCGCAGGTCGTAGACGGTCGCGATGTCCAGCGCCTCGAAGCCGGGCAGGTCGCCGTCGGACAGGTCGGACAGCTGCGCGGAGCGGAAGACCTGGCCGGCCCGGAAGACGCCGTCGCGCACCGGCAGCCCACCGAGCCCGCGCAGGTTATATGCCGTGGGGATGTCGATCCGGCGGCTCTCAGGCGTGGGGAGGCTCATGTCGTCCTCTGTGTCGTGCGGCGCGGCCGCGACACAGTCTCGCGGTTTGCCGCCGGTCGGGCCACAACCGTCCGCAGACGGTGCAAGGTCGTGGCGGCGGGAACGGCGCGACCCCCACGCCCACCTCAGAGTGGGCGGTCGAAAACGGCGGGGAGGCAGAGCAGTTCGTCGAGGTCTGCGGGGGCCTGGATCTCGGTGGGCGGCATACCCCGCCGGAAGAGTCGAGCTCCGGCGGCGAGTCCGCCGAGCCGGCAGCGCGACCCGTCGACGGTGAGCCAGGTGCCCTCGCGCATGCCGAGCACGGGAACGTCGTTCTCCTCCAGGAACTGGACGAGCCGCTCCTGCCGGGTCTCGCCCTGGTGGGTGGAGGTCGGGTCGGGGTCGAGGTAGTGCGGGTTGATCTGGAAGGGCACGAGTCCGAGGGTCTGGAACGAGCGCGGCTGGACGATCGGCATGTCGTTGGTCGTCCGCAGGGTCGGCGCGGCGACATTGGTGCCGGCACTCGAGCCGAGGTAGGGCACCCCGGCGCCGACTGCGGCGCGGATCGGCTCGACGAGGTCGAGTTCGTGCAGCCGGGCGACCAGACGGAAGGTGTTCCCCCCACCGACGAAGATCGCCTCGGCCGCTGCGATCCGCGCCCCTGGGTCACCGGCGTGAACTGACTCGACTTCGACGCCGAGCGGCGCGAGCGCGGTGGCGACCTGGGCGGCATACCCGTCGTGGTCGGCGAGGGCATAGGGGACGAAGGTGACCCGTCGACGGTCGCCGAGCAGGGCGGCGATGGCCTCCCTCGCGTGCTCGAGGTAGCTGCGCCCGGGGGCGGTCGAATTGGACAGCAGCAGCAGCGGCATCAGGCGCCTTTCCGGCGTGGGCGGTGGCGCGCCACCGTGTGGTCGATGAGGGCGGTGAGCTCCCCGGCGGCCTTCTCGAGATCCGGCACGAGCGCGGCCAGCTCGACCGGCGCCTGAGCGGTGCTCTCGACGAGGCCGAGGGAGCCGACCACCCGGCCGTGCAGGAACACCGGGACCGCGACGGCCCGCGTCTCCGGGTCGTATTCACCCGCGGAGATCGCGAAACCACTCTCCAGTGTCTCGGCAAGCAGCGCCTCCAGGGCTCGCTCGTCGCTGCGAGTGAGCCGGGTGTAGCGGCCCAGGACTCGACCGGAGAGCAGTTGCCGCCGCTCCTGCGCCGGCAGGAATGCGAAGTAGCCGCGCGAGATCGCGCCGGCGTGAGCGGGGAACAGGTCGCCGACGAGGGGTTGCGTGCGCAGCGGCACCTCTCCCTGCACGGCCGCGACACAGCGCACGTGCGCGCCGTCGGGGATCGCGAGCACGGCAGTCCGCCCGGTCCGGGTCGCGAGCGGCCGCAGCACCTGGCTCGCCAGGGCACCGAGGGCGCCGGTGCGCTCCCACAGCCGCGTGAGCTGCCAGAGAGCGGGCCCGAGGAGGTACTTGCGGGTGTTCGGGTCCGAGCGCAGGAAGCCGCGTGCGGCCAACGAGTCGAGCAGCCGGTGCGCACTCGACGTGGTCGTGCCGAGGGCCTTGGAAAGCTCGACGACACCCCACTGCGGGTGGCTCTCGCTGAACAACAGCAGCACCTGCAGGGCTCGGTCGACCGTGAGAAGTGTCGGGTCGCCCATGCCGGAAAGCCTATTGAGCACGAACCAACGAGCGCCGCAATTTCCCGGTAAATGGGAAATCATTGCCTGCCTTGCCGGGCGGTCCGACAGTGGACTCGCCCTGCAGAGAACAGACCCGGAGGTGGCTCCCGTGCTTCGCCAGGTGATGACGATCCTCGACCTCGTCGACCGCCCGGACGCCTCGGGCAAGTTGGTCGCCGAGCAGCTGCGCGCGCTCGCCGGCCCCGGAGCCACCGTCGAGGTGGAGACGATCTCCGGTGAGCGCGGCAGCACCGATTTCGTCCGGGTGCACATCCCCGGCTCGCATGGCCGCACGGCCGGCGGCCAGGCACCGACGCTCGGGGTCATCGGACGGCTCGGCGGGCTCGGGGCGCGCCCCGAGATGATCGGCTACGTCTCCGACGGCGACGGGGCGACTGCGGCCCTGGCCACGGCCGCCAAGCTGCTCGAGATGCACCGGCGCGGCGACGTGCTCCCCGGCGACGTCCTCGTCGCCACCCACGTCTGCCCGGACGCACCGACCCGGCCGCACCAGCCGGTGCCGTTCATGGACTCCCCGGTCTCCCTCGACGCGATGAACGTGCACGAGGTGCACCCGGAGATGGATGCGATCCTGTCCATCGACACCACCAAGGGCAACCGGATCATCAACCACCGGGGCATCGCCATCTCGCCGACCGTCCGTCAGGGCTACGTCCTCAAGGTCGCCCCCGCGCTCGTCGACGTCCTCGAGCGGGTCACCGGCGAGCCGGCCCACGTCTTCCCGGTGACGACCCAGGACATCACGCCCTATGGCAACGGGGTCGACCACCTCAACTCGATCCTGCAGCCGGCGGTCGCGGCGCAGGCCCCCGTCGTCGGGGTCGCCCTCACGACGATCACCGCTGTCGCGGGCTGTGCGACCGGCGCCTCACACGAGGTCGACATCGCGCTGGCCGCACGGTTCGCCGTCGAGGTCGCCAAGGACTTCGGGGCTGGCCGAGCCTCCTTCTTCGACGCCCACGAAGCGGCCCTGCTCGAGCGGCTCTACGGCTCGATGCGCCACCTGCAGTCCCCCGGCACAACGCTGTGACGGGCCAACCGCGCAGGTATGCCGCGCCCGAGGTGCCCGAGCCCGCGAGGTCTCGGGTGCGGCTGGGTCTGGTGACGATCGGCCAGGTCCCGCGCACCGACCTCACCGCGGATGTCGCCGACCTGCTCGCCGGCGTCGACTGGGTCGAACACGGGGCGCTCGACGCCCTCGACGACGGCGCGCTGCAGGCGATCCGACCCCGGCCCCATGAAGGCACCCTCATCTCCCGGCTGCGCGACGGCAGCTCGGTCACCATCGCCCTGGAGCGCATCGGCCCGTTGCTCGACGACGCGCTGCGTGCCTGCGCCCATGACGGCTGCACCCAGGTGCTCGTGCTGTGTACCGGTCACCTCGACCACGGCCCAGCACCGCTGCCCGTCGCGCACGCCGAGGAGCTCGCGCACGCGAGCATGGCCGGCATTGCCGACGATCGACCGCTCGGGGTGATCTGCCCGCTGCCCGCCCAGCAGGCCGACATCGCCGGCCGCTGGGCGACCCGGCTGGGCCGGCCAGTGCTCGTCGCCGACGCCGACCCCTATTCGACCTCGTCACGCAGAGCGGTCGCCGATGCTGCCGCCGGACTCGCCGCCGAAGGGGCCCAGGTGCTCTTCCTCGACTGCATGGGCTACACCCGGGCGCACGCCCAGGCGGCTACTGACGCAACCGGATTGGCGGCATACCCGGCCCGGGCGCTGGCCATCGCGGCGCTCACCGGCGCGAGCGCCTGACCTCTCGCGGGGACCGGCTCACCACCCGCCGACGACGAGCGCGAGCGTAGCGGTGAGCGCGACGGCGTAGGGCACGTGCAGCGACTCGTTGGGGCCGTGCGCGTTGGTGCCCGGTCCCTGCACCCCGCAGGCGAGCAGCGCGGCGCCGGGGAACGATCGGGTGAGCAGCGCCATGAGCGGGATCGTGCCGCCCTGACCGAGGAAGGCCGGGTCACGCCCGTCGAAACAGGCGCGGCCGGCCTGCTCGAGCAGCGTGACGAGCCGCTCGGGAAGCGGGGCGAGGTTCCACCCGTCGACGAGCACCGGGTCGGGCGTGAAGGTCACCTGCGCGGCATACGGCGGGTCGGCGGTGAGCGTGTCGCGCAGCGCCGCGAGTGCCGCGCGGCTGTCGACGGTCGGGGGCAACCGCACCGACAGCTTCACCGCCGTGTGCGGCCGCAACGTGTTTCCACCTGCCGCCAGCGACGGTATGCCGTCCGCGGCCGTCACCTCCAGGCTCGGCCGCCAGGCGCGGGCCAGCAGCGCGTCGGCCGGGTCGGTCGTCGCCGGCTGCGTGGAGCTGCCGTCGCGCTCGGCCCAGCGGAAGCGCTTGAAGACGGTGTCGCCGAGGATCGCCGCGGTCGCGGCCGCTTGGTCGAGCCGCTCCGCGGGCACGGTCGTGTGAAGGGCGTCGAGCCGCAACCGACCGTCGCGGCCGTCCTCGACCCGCTCGAGCAATTCGCGGACGATGCGGAAGCTGCTCGGCACGACGCCGCCGGCGTCGCCGGAGTGGGCGCCTTCGTCGAGCACCCGCACGTCGAGCACGCCACCGCAGTGCCCGCGCAGTGAGGAGATGACCCAGAACCGTTCGTAGTCACCGGCGCCCGAGTCCAGGCACAGCACGAGGCCGACGCGGCCGATCCGCGGTGCGAGTCGCTCGACCCAGAAGGGCAGGTCCTGGCTGCCCGACTCCTCGCCGGTCTCGAAGATCCCGACGCAGCGCGGCGCGTCGGCGCCCTGGTCGGCCACCGCCGCGAGCGCGATGCCGGTGGCATAGACGGCATACCCGTCGTCGGCACCGCCGCGACCGAACAGGCGCGTGCCGTCGAAAACCGGAGTCCACGGGCCGGTCCCCTCGTTCCATCCCGTGAACTCCGGTTGCTTGTCGAGGTGCCCGTAGAACAGGACGGTCTCCTGGGCGGCGGCACCGCGCCCCGGGACGTCGACGAAGAGCAAGGGGGTGCGGCCCGGTTCGGTGAGGATCTCGTGGGCGAGCCCCGGGATGGCGAGGCCGTCGAGGTATGCCGCGGCGTCGCCGAGCACCGCGTGCAGCAGCCCGCGGGTCTCCCAGTCCGGGTCATAGGCCGGTGACAGCGCACGCACCCGGATGTAGTCCTCGAGCGCCGGCAGGGCGCCGTCGAACCAGGCGCGACGGCATACCTCACGGACCCGCTGCGGGTCCAACGGCGGGCGCCGGCCCGCACCCTGGGGGTGCGAGCCGGCGCCGAGGCTCGGCTCAGCCACGGTCGACCGCGTCGACAGGCTCGGGGGCGAAGCGGATCCCGATCGCGGCTTCGAGCGGGGCGTAGAGCTCGGGCATCCACATCGTCCCGGCCAGCCGCAGGTGGTCGCGGTGGGCGAGGATGACGGTGAGCTTCTGCCCGACCCGCACGTGTGCGGACGGGATCGGCTGGCCGTCGTCGGTGAAGGTGGCGATGAGCTCGGGGAAGGTGCCCAGGCGCTCGCCCTCGTGCTCGGCGACCATGTATTCGTTGACGAAGTGCAGGGTCGCCGGCTTGGTCCCGGCGAGGGTGAGGTGCCCGACGTCGACGCCGTCCTCCTGGACACACGTGTAGTCCACGACCTCGCCCTCGGCGATGACGTCGGCACCGAGGTGGTCGATCGCTCCGGCCAATCCGTCGCGGATGAACCGGTGCCCCAGCTCGAGCGCGGCGCTCAGTGCACCGGGCGCGCCGTTGGCTGTCGCGTAGCCGACGGTGGTGGGGTTGCGCGCACAGGCGAGCATCCCGCCGGCCTCGACCGACGCCCGTCGCACGATCCCGGAGGTGCCGCTGAGGAAGCCACGGGTGACGCCCTCGGTGTAGTGCTCGCGGTCGCCGCCGGCATAGGCCTGGATCGAGACGTAGTCAGGGTCCAGGTGCAGCCCCATCGCACCCATGACGCTGCTCGGGTGGGCTCGGCCGTTGCACGCGAAGTCGAGGATCGGCAGACCGGTCATCGCCGACTGGAACCAGCCGTTGACCGAGGTCTCCGAGCCGTTCTCGTTGGGGTGGATGGCGACGAGCGGGCGGCCTCCAAGCTCGCCTCGCAGCAACTCGAGCGCCCGCAGCAGCTGAGCCGGGGTCATGTGCGGCCGGGGGGCAGCCGGGGCGCCGATGAGCGCGACGGTCGTCGCGAGGTCGTCGTCGTCGAACTCGTCGGCCGACCACAGCTGCGGCTGGCCCACCTGCACGGCCAGTCGGGCGATCCGCAGGCCCGGCTCGGTGAGCCCGCCGCCTCCGCCGCCCAGGATGGCACCGCCCATGACCATGGGCAGGACGTCGTCGTCGGTGAGAATGCGCTTCATGGGGTTTCCTCGTCTTCTCAGGTTCGGTCGGGTGTGGTGTCAGGTGTCGCGAGGTATGCCGTGGTCAGCGTTTCGCTGACTTGAAGGCTCCGTTGAAGAAGGAGTAGAGAGCATCGCCCGCGATGACGCCGCCAGCGAAGACCTCCATCGGCTCCTTGGTCGAGGCGCCCCACTTACGAGTGACGAACACCCGCAGGGCGATGCCCGCCGCGACGAGCCAGCCAGCTGCCGGGTTGAGGATGAGCATTCCGGTGGCGAACATGACACCGAGCTGGCGACGCGGGCCGCCGACGAACTGGAGGATCGCCCCGGGGATCGCCCAGAGCAGCAGCGCCTTCGCGGTGTCGGCGGAGACACCCGCCTTGATGGCGGCGACGTAGGCCTTGTTGATCGGCGCGACGAGGCCCTGGTCGAAGAAGGACCGGTAGGTGACTGCAACGACGACGATGGCGACGACGAAGCCGATCATCGCGGCGATGAGCTGCTGGCGACGGCCGGCCAGTTCGAAGCGCCGGTCGCGGCCCTCGTCACGGAGCATCCAGCCGGCCTTGAGGTCATACCCCATGTCCGCGAACGCCGGCCCGGTGGCGGCGGTGAAGCCGGCGAGCACGACGAGCGCGACCGGCGGGAAGCCGATGAGGATGCCGACGAGCAGGGTGATGAGGGCGACCGCGAAGGCCGGGAACCACCCGGAGTGCATGGCGGCGATGCCGACGATGAGCTCGTGCGCGAAGGCGGCGAGGGTCGCATAGACGACGAAGGCGATGAGCATGCCCATGCTCATCTGGGTGACGATACCGGTGGTGAGGGCGAGGGCGATCGCGATGACGAGGTAGCCGATCCCGCCGATGCCCAGCGAGGTGCCCAGCTTCGCCGAAGCCACCGGGGTCGCGTCCGCGGTCGTCGAAATGCCTTGGGCCGCAATCGCCTTGGCACTCGCATCGGCCTTGGCGGCCTCCTTGGAAGCCGACCGCACGGCCCCGACCACCTGGATCAACGCGACGATGCCGGCACCGATCATGATGCCGTGGGGCATGTACATCGCATAGAGGTCCATCCCCAGGAGCGACTGGGAGTAGCCGCGGGTGAGCAGGCCGATGGCGAAGGCGATCATCGCGGCGAGGCCGCCGATGAGGGCGACCCCGAAGGCCGACATCGGGAGGCTGAAGATCGCACCCGCGATCCCGACGAGCAGGCCGCCGCCCAGGATCTTGGCGCCGCGTCCGCCGGTGTCACCGGCCTTGATCGCCTCGGCGGCGGCGATGCCCAGGGGCCACGGGCGACGGGCCGGGAAGGCCGGCGTGTCGAACATCCGGTAGAGCAGCCAGGCGTCGAAGAGCATGGCGACGGCCACGCCGCAGAGCATCGGGACGATCATGCTCGGTTGGCCGAAGAGGAACGGTATGCCGATGGGCAGGAAGAGCGCGTTGGCGGCGCCGAAGGTGGCCGAGCTGATGCTCGTCTGGGCGAGGTTCTGCGAGTGGACGTTGCGGAAGCCGCGGAAGATCGCGAGCGGGATCCGCCCGAGCGACATCGCGACGAGAGCGCCGATGAGCGAGGTGCTCGGGGTGATGCCGAGGGTGGCAAGGATCTGGATGCCCACGAGGGCGCCGAAGACGCTGAGAATGACGGTGAGGACGAGGTTGCCGGGCGCAAGTGCCCGGGGGTGGCTCAGCCCGACGCCCGTCGGCTGCGGTTTGGCTGCGGTGTCTGCCATGTTCGGTCCCTCCAGATCCAGGTGTGACGTGAGCGGGGGTGGTGCGGGCGGCGCTGCCAGTCGTGGTGGCCCTATCCCGATGGTTCTATATTCTTGAACCATGTTCAGCTATCTGGAATAGTGGCGGGTGTTCGAGACAATGTCAAGGCCCGCTGCACGCACCGCCACCATCGCCACCACCGGCGCCAGCAGCGGCCCGAGGCGCAGGCGCACCTGAGGGGGACGAGGCAGATGAGCACCCTGGCAAACGCACGAGACGTGTTGCAGCTGCTCGCACGTCGTCAACGGCCGCTCACCCTCACCGAGGTGGCCGCCGATCTGGGCACCCCCAAGAGCTCGACTTCGCGCACCTTGGCCCTCATGGCCGAGGCCGGCTTCCTCGACCGCGACCCGATCACCCTCGCCTACCGGCCGGGGCCGCTGGTCGTCCAGGCGGCATACGCCTTTCGTGGGGTCAACGACACGAGCGGCCTGCTCGCCGAGGCGCTCACGCGCCTGGTCGAGCAGACGGGCTACACCGGCTATGTGGGGGTGCTCGACGGGACCGAGTCGCTCGTCACGCAGATGCGGGCCGGGCACGGCGCCCTGCAGGTCTACACCCCACCGGGCACCCGTGCGCCCGCGTATGCCGCGTCGATGGGTCGCGCACTGCTGGCCCGGCTCTCCGACGACCGGGTCCTCGCGATGTTCGGCCGCGACCTGCCCGGCGGCTTCGGTGGAGCGCCGCGGACCTTCGACGACCTGCGCCGCCAGCTGCAGGCGGTGCGCCGTGAGGGGTGCGCCCACTCGGTGGGTGAAGTCGTCGCCGACACCGTCGGGGTGACCGCTGCCGTGGTCGACCCGGACGACGGGCGGGTCTATGCGATCGGGATCGTCGTCCCTGCCGCCGACCTGCCCGAGCAGCAACGATCGGCGGCGATCGCGGCGGTGTGCGGGGCGGCCGGCGAGGTCGGCCGTCGGATCGGCGACCGCGACTGGTTCGAGCGCGCCGCCGCAGGACTGCGCGCCTCAGGCGCCTGAGCCTTCGGCTCCTTCGTCCTCGTTTCGCGTCAGCGCGACGCGCGGCGTCGGGGCGTGCGGGCCGGAAGCACTGCGGCGACCTGCTCGATGACCTCGCGCACCCTCTCCGGTGTCTCGACAAGCGCGCCGGTCGGCAGCCGCCACGAGTTCTTCGCGCCCGGGTAGGCGGGCGCCAGCTGCGCCCAGCCGCTCAGCAGGTCGTCTCGTCGGGAGCGCTTGACGAAGACCCGACCATCGCAGACCAGGCCGACGACCTTGCCGCCGAGGTAGTAGCAGTAGCCGCCGAACATCGCCTTGGCCGTGGCGTCGAGCGGCCGCAGCGCCTCGACCAAGTCGTCGGCCGCCGCGCGCGTGACGTCCTCGAGCGCCATCGTCACTCCCCTCCGTGTCGTATGCCGCGTGCGCGCCGCCACCCAGCTCGGGGACGTATGCCTGGACCGCCGGCAGCTGCCGTGAGCTCGCCACGAACGGAACGCTAGGCCGATCCCCTGACATCGGGGGATGCCACAGCGCCGCCCGACTGCGCCAACGGTGATCGTGTGCCTGCAGCGCCCTCGGAGGGCGTTGTGTGCACACGATCAAGTGGCTGTCGGCGGAGGTTGACATAGTGGGCGGGTGCGGATCAACGTGCACGGCCTCGTGCGGGCGGACCGGGCCGACCTCGTGCGGCTGCTGGCGGAGCTGACCCCCGAGGAGTGGGCCGCGCCGACCGCCCTGCCCGGCTGGTCGGTCCACGACGTGGCGGCACACGCGATCGCCTACGACGAGCTCGGCTGGGGCGGATTCGTGCGACGGTTCGGCCAGGCCCCGCTGGGCCTCGATCGGGCCAACGACATCGGCGTCCACGCCGACCGCGGGCTCTCCCGCGAGCAGGTTCTCGAGCGCTATCCTCGCCACCCCGGGCCGCGCGGCCTTTCGACGGCCTTCGGCGGGCGCCTCGGGCTCACCGAAGGCTTGGTCCACCAACAGGACATCCGCAGGGCGCTCGGGCGCCCACGCGAGCTCCCCGCCGACGGCCTGCGGGTGGTCTTCCCGTTCGCCCTGTGGGCGTTGGTGCTGCCGGGGCGCAGGCTGATGAAAGGGGCTCCGCCTGGTCCCCACTGACCTCGACGCCCACTGGGGATCCCGACCAGCGGTGACCGGCCCCGCCGAGGCACTGCTGATGGCGACCCTTGGCCGTGACACCCTCGGCGAGCTCGGCGGCCCTGGGTGGGCGACTCTGGCCGCTCGGCTCACCGGCTCCGGCTGAACCGCGACCCGCACGATCTGCCGGGCGGGGACATCGGTGCGATCGATGAGGCGGCATCGGACGACGTTTGCGGGCAGCCCGGTTCCGATGTCAGGGTCTGCGGATGAGCATCGAGATCCCGCGCCGTGGCAGCCGCGGCGCCAACGTCCCCGACCTGCCCAAGCCGCTCAAGTGGCTCGGGCTCAAGGTCTTCGAGACGATCAAGCGGATCCAGCGCGCGCCACTGGGCCAGCTCACGACGATCGGCGCCAAGTCCGGGGTCGAGCGCACCGTGCCGTTGCGCGTCTTCGCCGACGGACCCGACCGGTGGCTGGTCGTCGCCTCGTTGGCCGGCGCGGCCCGCAATCCGGCGTGGCTGCACAATCTCGCCGCCCACCCCGACCAGGTGAGGTTTGCGGTTGGCGGACAAACGTTTCCGGTCACCGCTGCCACTCTGGCCGGCGCCGACCGCGACACGGCCTGGCAGCGGATCGTTGCCGAGGAGGCGAGCTTCGCGGCATACCAGGAGGGCACCGACCGGCTCATCCCGGTCGTGCGCCTGACCCGCCGCGGCTGACCGTCGCCGCCCACACGCCGGTGGCCTGCCGAATCGGTCAGGAGGCGCCCGCAGGGCCCGGCCCTGGGCCTTTCACGCCGATGTCGCCCGAGCACGTCATGCCAACGCGCCGGCCGACGGCGCCAACCCGTGATCGTGTACTGCGGCGCCCGTGAAGGGCGTTGGGGGCACACGATGTGCCCCGCAGACCCCGGCCTGCACGTATCTGGTCAGCCGCCTCGCCGCTCATCCAGACGACACCAGCGTGGAAGGAGCGTGCCATGAACCCCATCACCGCAGACGAGCTCTTCGATCCCGCAACCCTCTTCGACCGGTCCGGGATCATGCCTCGGCCACCTCGTCGCGTCCTCGGCGTGGGCAGCTGTGACCACAACCGACCCAACCGACATGCCAGGCCCAACGGACACCCCCACCACGACGAGCCCGGCGGCGACTCGTGCGGGTGCCACCAGGACGTCGTCCTCACCCAGCGCGCGGCCAGCGCCTCCATCCACCCCCAATTGCCCCCCACACCGATGTGGTCCTACGAGGGGCTGGTGCCCGGTCCGGTCCTCGTCGTCGACTCGGGCGTGCGCGTCGAGGTGACGCACCGCAACGAGATCGAGGGGATGATGCCCTACCGGCACGTCGTCGTCGACGAGGCCGCGGGCGGTTCGATGAACACCGCCGGGACGGAGGGGACGTCCCTTGACGCCACCGACCAGGCCGAGGCGGCACACGTCGCCGCGCTGCACGCCCACACGGTCGTGCACCTGCACGGTGCGCCGACCGGGCCCAATGCCGACGGCCTGGCCGAAAACGTCGTCGACGCCGGGGAAGACTACGAGGTCGAGTACGAGTTCCCGCGCGAGACGTGGCCGCTCAGTGCTGGGGATGGCACGGTGACGACCTACCGCGGAGGCGCAGCGCCCACCTTCTGGTATCACGACCACGGCATGTCCGTCACCCGCTTCAACGTGTATGCCGGTCTCGCCGGCCTCTTCCTGGTCCGCGACCCCATCGAGCGCCAGCTGGGGCTGCCGACCAACTCCGACCGGGAGATCCCCCTGGTGCTGATGGACCGCGGCTTGGACACCATCGACGGCAGTGCGTCGGGGGCGCTGGACGGGCGACTGTTGCACAAGGTCCAGGTCGGCGTGCGCGAGTGCTTCGCCCCGGTCAACCTCGTCAACGGCCTGGCCTGGCCAAGGGTGACAGTTCGTCGTGCAGTCCACCGGCTGCGCGTGGTCAACGGCTCCAACGCCCGCACCTACCGGCTCCACTTCATGGGGCTCACCTGCGCGGACGAGGCCACTCGGACCGACCTTCCCGTCGGGTCGGTGGTCCAGATCGGCACCGACGGCGGCCTGCTCGGTGCCGCCGTCGACCTCCCGGCCGAGGGGCTCGTGCTCGCGCCGGGCGAGCGCGCCGACCTGCTACTCGACGTCGAGTTGGTGGCGCAGGCCGGCATACGGCATGTCGTCGTCTACAACAGCGCGCCGGCGCCGTGGGGTGGATCGCCGCTCGGGGCACCGAACGACATTTGGACCCCGGACCCCGATGGCTTCCGACCGATCCCCCAGGTCATGCGTTTCGACGTGACCGGAGCTCCAGGGTCAACCGGACTGCACGGGAAGCCGATTCGCGCGATCGCCCTCGACCCGGCGTACCGTCGACTGCCGACCGACCACGCGGACATGCCCCACGACCACGGCCATGTGGTCATCGCGTTGCGCGAGGAGGAGGAACTCATCCGCGACGCGAGCGGCCAGCCGGTGCTCGACGGTGACGGTTTGCCGACGAGCATGGCGATGCTCTTCCTCCACGAGCTGCAGCCTCAGTCGGTGGCCGACCGGGCCGGCGCCAATCTCCACGATCTCATGGCCGAGGGAGTGCTGCTTGACGGCACCCTCGGCACCGTGCCGGTCGGCATCCGCCTCACGCTTCCCGGCCGGCCCGAGCCTTATGTCACGGTCGGGCGGCGCTACACCGACACGACGATGCTGGAGATCGTGCGGGGCACGTGGCAGCTGTGGAAGGTGATCAACCTCAGCCCTGACACGCACCCCTTCCACGTCCACCTCACCCAGTTCCAGGCGGTCGACCGGGAGTACCTGCAGACCGCCGGAGCGTCGGCGAGCCCGCCCGTGGCCATCGCCAAGGGCTCGCACGAGTTCGACTTCGTCTCCACGACGCCGGGCGTGCTCGACGACAACGAGACCGGGTGGAAGGACACCATCAGGGTCAACCCGGGCGATCGCGACGCCGACGACGGGGTGCTCTCGGCCGAGATGGTGACCATCCTCGGCAACTTCTCCCAGCACAACGGGCGCTACATGTACCACTGCCACATCCTCGAACACGAGGACATGGACATGATGCGCCCCTTCGTCGTCGTGCCCGCGGAGACCGCTGCGTTCATGGGCGGCCACTCCCACTGACACCTGCGCGCCCCGTCGCGGCATACCAGGAGGTCACCGACCGACTCATCCCGATCGTGCGGCTCACCCGCCGTCGGTGAGCCGCCGGCCAGCCCGCTCAGGCGGTCGGGCGCTTGAGCATGAGTCCGGCTCGGTGCGCGATATGGACGACCTCGCCACGCTGGTTGACACCGCGATGCTCGAAGAAGACGATGCCCGAGTCGGTGCGGCTCTTGGACTCGCGCTTGTCCATGATCGTCGACTCCGCACGGATCGTGTCGCCGTGGAAGACCGGCTTGGGGAAGTCGAACTTCGTGTAGCCGAGGTTGCCCAGCGTCGTACCGAGAGTGAGGTCGTTGACGATCATCCCGCCGACGAGGGCAGCCGTGTAAAGGCTTGGGACGAGCCGCTGTCCGTGGATCGTCGTCTTCATGTAGTGCTCGTCGAGGTGGATCGGCGCCGGGTTCATCGTGAGCCCGCAGTAGAGGATCGTGTCGGTCTCGGTGACCGTGCGCGACCATTCGTGTCGGTATTCGGTGCCGACGACGAAGTCCTCGAAATACAGCCCGGCCATGATGCTCCTCGACAGTGTGGGTGGGGTCAGGTCTCGTGCGTTCTCGGTATGCCGTGGGGTCCGCCGGTCACCGTGCGCCTGGGCTCAGCCCGGTATGCCTCCGTGCAGGGCGGCGAGCGCATCGACCCGGGCCAACCACTCGACGGCCTTGTCCGCGTGCGCCTTGTCGACGTGGATCTGGCCATACATCACGGCGCCGTCCCCGCGGGCCTCGGCCTGCTGGTAGGTCGCCAGCAACCCGCGGTAGAAGTCGATCTGCTCGGCGTCTGGGGTGTAGACACCATTGACGACAGGCACGTGCGAGGGGTGCAGGACGATCTGGCCGCGGAAGCCCATCTTCCGACTGCGAATGGAGAACGCGCGTAGTCCGTCGAGGTCGTGGATCCGCTCCCATAGTGCGGTCAGCGGGTGCCGGTCGACGGCCCGGGTCGCGAGCAGGATCTTGGTCCGGTGGACCAACGACTCCATGCCCTCGGGGGTCCACTCGTAGCCGACGGCCTTGGCGATGTCGGCGTGTTCGGCGGTCGGCCCGATCATCGCCCCCACCCGCGGCGAGGCCGCGGCGATCTGCTCACAGTTCTGGATCCCGTGGATCGTCTCGACCGGGATGATGTACTCCAGCCCGTTCACCCCCGCACGTGCCTCGAAGTGGTCGAGCAGCGCGTCATAGCGCACGACGTCGAGCGGCCCGTCGACCTTAGGCGCGAAGACCCCGGTGAGCCCGGGCACCACCGCCGCCTCGAGGTCGAGACCGGTGAGCCGGGTGCCCAGGGAATTGGGTCGCACGAACAACCCCATGGCCGGGTGCGAGACGGAGTATGCCGCGACAGCCGCCGCCACCTGCTCGCGCGCCGCGGCCTTGAGCGGCTCGGGGACCGAATCCTCCAGGTCGAAGCACACCGCGTCGGCGCCGGACTCAGCCGCCGGAGCGAACCACGAGGTCTTGTGGGCCGGGACGAACAGGACGGTGCGATAGGGCTTCACGGGGCGACTCCGGGTCAGTAGCTGCGCGGCAGGTGCAGGACGTGCTCGGACAGGTAGTTGAGTACCATCTCCTGGCTGATCGGGGCGATCCGCTGCAACCGGGCCTCGCGGAAGTAGCGCTCGACGTGGAACTCCTTGCCGTATCCGAACCCCCCGTGGGTCTGGATGGCCCGGTCGGCGGCGAAGAAGGCGGCGTCGGCGGCCAGGTACTTGCCCATGTTGGCCTCGGCTCCGCAGTCAAGCCCGTTGTCGAGCAGCCAGGCGGCCTTCTGCAGCATGACCTCCGCGGCGTCGAGACGCATCATCGCCTCGGCGATGGGGTGTGCCATGGCCTGGTTCTGACCTATCGGGCGCCCGAAGACGATCCGCTCCTTGGCGTATGCCGCGGCTCGCCGCACCGATGCGCGCCCGATGCCGATCGAGGCGTTGGCCGAGATGATCCGCTCGGCGTTGAGGCCGGCGAGGATCGCCCGGAAGCCCTTACCCACCTCGCCGACAACGTCCTGGTCGGCGACGAAGAGGTCGTCGATGAAGACTTCGTTGGTGTTGACAGAGTTTCGCCCGAGCTTGGGGATCTCGCGGATCTGCACGTGGTCGGGGTTCATCTCGGCGAAGAAGAGGGTCATCCCGTCGGTGCGCTTGACGGCATCCTCACGCTTGGTCGTGCGGGCCAGCAGCAACATCCGCTCGGCTTGCTGGGCCTTGGTGATCCACACCTTCTTGCCGTTGATCCGATAGCCACCCTCGACCTTGCGGGCGAAGGTCGTGATGCCGGTCGTGTCGGTGCCGGCGTCCGGCTCGGTGACCGCGAACGAGATGTGCAGGTCGCCTGTCGGCACACGCGGCAGGAAGCGACGCTTGAGGTCCTCCGAGCCGTGCCGGATGATCGGGTCAAACCCGAAGATGCCGATATGCACGGCGCTGCACGCGCCCATCCCGCCGCCTGTCGATGCGATCTCCTGCTCGACGATGGCCGCCTCGGTGACCCCGAGCCCGCCACCGCCGTATTCCTCCGGGATGGTGATGCCGAGCCAGCCCGCCTGTGCGACCGCGTGGTAGAACTCCCAGGGAAAGGCGTGGTCGCGGTCGTGTTCCATCCAGTACTGGTCGTCGAAGGGCTCCATCATCTCGCGGACGGCCTTGCGGATGTCCTCGTGCAAAGGAACTGGTCGGAAGTCCACGGTGCGCTCCAGTGAGGTGGGCAGTCAGGTCGCGATGTCGTGCGGGCTGGTCAGGAACGGGGAGTGGGCGACTCGCCCGGGTCGAGCCGGAATTGCGGCTTGCGTTTGTCGAGGAAGGCGGTCGCACCCTCCACCATGTCGGGACTGCCGATGGCCTGCACGAGCATCCCGAGGCCCTGGAGGAAGTTGTCGCGGGCACTGTTCCACCAGATGTTGGAGCTCGCTTTCGTGATCTCGAGGTAGCGCGGCGAGAGCTGTTCGATCTCGGCGCACCGGCGCTCGACGGCGGCCTCGAGATCGGCGTCGTCGACGACCTCGTTCACCAGCCCGAGCGCCAGAGCCTGATCGGCGGAGTAGCGCCGGCACAGCATGGCCATCTCCTTGGCGCGCTTCTCCCCGATCTGCACCGCGAGCACGTTGGTCGCGCCGGTCACCGGAGCCGAGCCGACCCGTGGGCCGGTCTGCCCGAAGGTCGCGCTGCGCGCCGCCACCGCGAGGTCGCAGGCGACGACGAGCTCGTTGCCGCCCCCCGCGGCCGCCCCGTTGACGGCGGCGATCACCGGCCGTGGGCAATTGCGGATCGCGTCGAAGAGGCGCAGCGAGGCCCGATAGAGCTCGCGCATCCCGGCTGCGGTCGGGGTGCTCAGCCCCGACAGCATCCCGCCTGCGCAGAACGCCCCGGACGCGCCGGTGATGACGACCGAGCGCACCTCCGCACAGCGGTCGAGTGCTTCCGCGACGGCGAGCGCCATGTCCTGGTCATAGGCGTTGCGCGCCGTCGGGTTGTCCAGAACGATCCAACGGCTTGAGCCGCGATCGTGCACGTGCACCCTTCCGCCATCGCTCATGTAAGAATCATAATGATATGCAGCAATTGGTCAAGGTCGCAGGGAGGGTGGAAGGCGAATGCGCGAGCCTGACGAGGTGGTCGGGCCTGGCGACGACGCCCTCGGCGAGGGCCCCGCGTGGGACCCGGCGACCCACTCGCTGAGCTGGGTGGACATCCGCAGGCGGCGCGTCCACAGCTGGGCCGGCGGGCCGGCTGAGGTCACCACTCGCACGCTGCCCCGCGAGGTGAGCCTAGCCCTGCCCGCGGCCGACGGCGCCCGGGTCGTCACCCAGGTCGACACCGTATGCCGCGACGACGGCGAACGGCTGCGCCCGCTGACGACGGTCGCCGGGGCCGATGACGGCACTCGGCTCAACGACGGGGTATGCGATGCGTTCGGGGGCCTGTGGGTCGGTAGCTACTCGACGCTCGGCCGGGCCGACGCCACGCTCACTCGGATCGCCCCCGACGGCTCCCAGGTCCGCGCACTCGACGGGCTCGTGGCCGTCAACGGGCTGGGCTGGCTCGACGCCGGTGCAACCATGCTGGTCACCGACACCGGCCGTTCGCGGATCGACGCCTATCCCGTGCTCGATCTCGCCGGGGCGCGCCTCGGATGCCCTCTGACCTTCGCGACCTTCGAGGGCCCCGGGCGGCCCGACGGGCTGGCCGTTGACGCAGCGGACGGCGTGTGGGTCGCGATCTGGGGCGGTGGCCGGATCCATCGGTATGCCGCGGACCGCCGGCTGGACTATGTCCTGCAGGTGCCGGTCAGCTTCCCGACGTCGGTCGCCTTCGGCGGCGTCGACCTCGGCGTCCTCTACGTGACCACCTCGCGCTGCCACCTGCCCGACCCGGCCGACCGCAACCTCGAGCCGCTGGCCGGCAGCGTGCTGGGCTACCGGCTCGGCGTTGCCGGCCGAGCGGCATACCTCTTCGGCGCCGTCGGTTCGTCGAGCCGATAGACGCGTCGGGCGGTGCCGCCGAGCACCGCCGCCTGTTCGCTGGGCGAGAGCCCGGCGAGCAGTTCCCCCACGGCACCGACGGTGCGCCGGTAAGTCCCGGCGCGCAGGCTCACCGGCCAGTCCGAGCCGTAGAGCAGCCGTTCGGGCCCGAAGGCGGCGAGCAGGTGCTCGACTACGGGGGCCAGGTCCGCGACCGTCCAGCCAGTCGGGTCGGCCATCGTCGTGAGGCCGGACAGCTTGGCCACGACGTGCGGCAACTCCGCCAGCCGGGACACCGCGCGGGCCCAGTCACGGGCGACGGGCGAGCCCCAGCCCGCCGCGACCGGTGCCTTCCCGGCGTGGTCGAGGACGAACTGCACACCGTCGTGCCGGGCCGCGACCTGCCGGGCCGTCGCCAGGTGTTCGGGGCGCAGCATGAGGTCGAAGGCCAGCCCGGACCGCGCGAGCGCCCGGAAGCCCGCGCGATCTCCGGCCGCGCAGAGCCACCCGGCCGGATCGGATTCGGCGAGCGCCTGATGGCGGATCCCGACGAGCCGCGAGCCGGATGGATGAGATTGCAGTGCAATGAGATCCGCCTCGACCGAATCGGCGATCAGGTCCACCCAGCCGACCACGCCCAGCAGTGCGGGGTCGCGGGCCAACCACAGATAGTCGTCGGTCTCGGCGGGGTCGTTGAGCACCTGGACGAGCAGAGCCGCGTCGACATCCGCGCTGGCAAGGGCGGCGCGCAGGTCGACCAATCCGAAGTCACGGGCCAGCTCCGGCATACCGGCCGGGTCGATCCACGGTTGCCCGCGACGCGCCAGCTCCCAGAGGTGCACGTGCGCGTCGAGGCGAGGAAACGGCATGCGGCTCCTTCCGCGCGGTCCGACGTCTGCCGGAGCGGCGCATCCCCTGCCGGCTCACCCCACCGATTCCTTCGGCATGTTCTACACCTCGATCGGCGACGGCAAGGAAGGCGTGGCGGCCTTCCTCGACAAACGCGCCCCGGCCTTCACCGGTGCCACTTCGGGGTTGCCGCGGATCTTTCCGGAGGACCCGCTGGTGTGAGCGCGGGCCCCCCGGAGATCGTGCGGGAGGCTCAGGACGGAATGTCGAGGGTGAGGTCCCGGTGCTCGATCCGCCAGACCCCGTCGCCGCCACGGACCACCCGGTCGCGGTAGATCCCGGTCGCCTGCACCCGCAACGCGCCGGCGTCGATGATGATCAGGGTGAGATAGCTGGTGACTGTGGCCCTGCCCCGGTCGACCCGTTCGACCAGCGCATTGGTGGTGACGTGCCGACGCACGTCGTGCTGGGCGGCGAGCGAGTCGGTGAAGAGCTTCATCACCGCCGCAGTCCCATCGAATTGCAGGGTCGGGCCTCCGTTGGGCAGATGGAAGGTGAACGACGCGTCATCGGTGAAGGCCGCCCGCATCAGCGGGACGTCGCGGGTGTCGTAACCGAGCGACCAGCGCGCCAGGGCGTTGAGGATGTCCTGGCCGTCGGCACCTATGCCACCGCCTTCGACGCCCCTGCCAGCAGCCTGCGCCGGAGCCGCGGCGAGCCCACCGAACACCAGGGTGGCCGGAGCCGCGGCGAGCAAGGTCCTACGTTGCATCAGCTACCTCCTGTTGCGCCGTCGGCGCGCGCCGACGGACTCGACGGATCGGGTATGCCGCTCACACCTCACGATGCCGCCACAGCATTCCCAAATAGGTGATCATGGTTATACTAGATCTCGTCCACCCTTGTCGACGAGGAGTCCACCGATGCCCACCCGTCGCCCCCATGATCGTGCCGACCTGCTGCTCGCCCCCGTGGCGCTCGACCTCGACGCACGTCTCACCGAACTCGGGAGCCTGACCCCCGAGGACCTGGCCATTCGGGTCACGGTGCATGCCAACACCAACGCCGAGACCCCCGCCGAACGCCGCTCCGGTCTACTCGACACCGTCACCGCGGGAGTCGAGCTGCACCACTGGTTGGTGAGCTGGGACGACCGCGGGCTGCGGCTGAGTCATGAGGGGCACACCCTCGTGCTCGGTCTGCCGACGGGCCTCAGGGCATACCTCGCACGCTGACCCGAAGGAGCGACACATGACCGACCCCAGCACCGACCTCTCCAGCCGCCTGCGCCGGCTGGAGGACCGCGCCGCCATCGCCGAGCTCGGCGTGATCTACGGCGTGATCATGGACGAGCGCGACGAGAAGGGCATCCGGCGGATCTTCTGCGACGACGCGGTCCTGCGAAGCCAAGATGGAGTCTTCGCGGCCGACGGGATCGAGCAGATCGTCACGACCTATCTCGGGCGGTTCGCGGCGCTCGGGCCGACCAACCACTTCAGCCACGGGCACGTGATCCGCTTCGACGACACCGATCCAGATCGGGCGATCGGGCTGCTGTTCAGCCACGCCGAGGTCGACCGGAACGGGGTCGCCATGCAGGTGGCGCTGCGCTACAAGGACGTCTACCGGCGGGTCGACGGGCGCTGGCGGTTCGCCGAGCGGCTGATGTCCTATATGTACTACGCGCCGCTCGCCGCGCTGCCGACCGTGCTCGGCGACCGCAACAGCGTTCTCGTGTATGGCGATCCGCGGCCGAGCGACTGGCCCGAGGTGCTCTACAGCCCGACCGGCAACGCCTGGCTGTCGGCCTACTACGACTGACGTCGGTCGAGCCGCTCGGGTGAGCCAGTTGTTCGCGAGTCGGCCAGATGTGTCTGGTCGAACGTGAACATCCGACAAGATGTCACCGTGGCTGGCGTTGAGTCCGATCCGGACACCCTCACCCTGCACGCGGTGCGACTGCTCGGTTACGCCGACACCCGCCTCGTCGCCCGCCGGTTCGGGCTGGACATCGCTGACACCACCGAGCGCCTGCTCGACCTAGAGGCCACCGGACGGGTCACCCGCTCCGAGTTCGGCGGCTCCAGCGGGTGGTCGCTGACCGAGTGCGGCCGGGTCGAGGGCGAGCGGCGACTGGCCCTGGAGCTGGACGACGCCAAGCGCGTCGCGGTGGCCGGGGTGCACGAAGCGTTCCGGCCGGTGAATACGCGGCTGCAGGAGGCCGTCACCCGGTGGCAGCTGCGACCAATACCCGGTGAACCGTTGACGGCCAACGACCACGCCGACCACCGTTGGGACGACCGTGTCCTGGAGGAGCTGGGGCTGGTAGGACGACAGCTGACCCGCCTGCAGGCGGAGCTGACGCTCGTGCTCCCGCGGTTCGACGGCTACGCCGTTCGTTTTGGCTCTGCCCTGGACCGAGCGGTCCGTGGTGCGGGCCGCTGGGTCGATGGCGTCGGCATCGACTCTTGTCACGTGGTCTGGATGCAGTTGCACGAGGACCTGCTCGCGACCCTGGGCATCGGCCGCGGCCGGCAGTCCTGACGCTCGGCCCGCTCAGTCGGTCGCGGTCCGACGCCACGCATGGTGCAGGCGGGCAGGTCTTCCTCGACGCCGGTCGGAGGGTCGCGCACCGGGCCGCTCAGCGCGGGTCTCCGCCCGGGTCGCGCACCGGGTCGCTCATCGCGTCACCAACCCCTCCGGTATGCCGGATGGCCGGCACCCGCTCGAGGACCCGTCGTCCCGGGTGCAGGAACGGCACCAACCCCAGGCCGAGCAACAGCAGCCCGGCCGAGCAGAGGTAGCCGCCGGCCAGGCTGCCGGTGAGGTCGCGCACCACGCCCATCAGGAACGGCCCCAGCGCCCCGACCGTGAAGCCGACGAACAGCGTCAGCCCGTTGAGCCGAGCCGCGGCCGCCCGGTTCGCCGACACGTCGACCGACAGCACCAGCAACAACGTCGACAGCCCTCCCGCGCCTAGCCCGAAGAGCAACACCGCCGCGAGCCCGAAGGAGCCCGGAGCGAGCACCAACAAGGACGACCCGGCCAGCGAGCAGAGCAGGGTGAGGGCCACCAGCGGGCGCCGGTCACGCGTCGCGTCGGTGATCGCCGGGAAGCCGAGCATCCCGACCAACTGCACGACCTGGAAGACCACGGTCATCGCTGCGGCCTCGGTCGGCGCTCGCCCCAGGTCACGGTAGTAGGGCGCGATCCAGGCCAAGCCCGTGAAGCCGGTGACCATGACGACGATGTTGAGGGCGGTGAGCAGCCGCGCGGTCGGGTCGCGCCAGGGCAGCCCGGGCCCCTTCGCCCGCCCGCGCACCCGCGGCGCGGGCCGGTCCTCGCCCGGCGCAGCTAGTCGCACCACCAACGCCGTGAGCAGGGCCAGCACCCCAACGGAGGCGAGCGATGCCCGCCAACCCCAGGCGAGCGACAGCGGCACCGCGATCGCCGCCGCCAACGCCACCCCCAGCGCCAGCCCGGTGGAGTAGACCCCAGTGACGAAGCCGCGCACCGCCGACGCGTGGTGGCCGATGAAGCCCGGCATGAGCGTCGAGGCGGCACCCATCGTCGCCCCCGCAACCGCGACCGAGGCATAGAGCACGAGCGGGCTGAACGCGGTAAAGCGGACCAGCTCGCTCGCTCCGAGCGCGACCAGCAGCCACACCAGCGCCCGCTCCGCGCCGAGCCGGTCAGCCAAGGCCTGACCGAAAGGCGCGGCAAGACCCATGCCGAGGATGCACAGCGAGGAGAGCATCCCCAGCGCGCTGGAGGGCAGCTGCAGGTCAGCGGCGATGTCTGGCAGCAGTGGCGGCAATGAGCCGAGGGTGGCCCGCAGATTGAGGCCGACGAGGGCGACCAGGCCGACGACCGTCCAGGTCTGCCCGCGGCGCATGTCAGACCGTGAGGTCGTGCAGCAGCGCTTCGCGGTAGTGCATCATTCGCCGGGCAAGACCGATCAGGGCGACCCCGACCAGCCGCCCGTCGACGTGGTAGCCGACGGCGCACTCGCCGTCCCAGTCGCCCTCGAGCAGCCGGACGTCGGCGTGTCCGCGCTGGGGCAACCCGAAGGACTGGATGCGGCCGCCGGGCAGGTCGCTCCAGAAGCTCGGGAGGGCGGTGAGCGGGTCTTGCGGCGGCTCGCCCCGCCCGAGCCCGGCCAGCAGACTCCGGGCCGAGCGCGCGGCGGTGTCGCCGGGCCAGGTCCAGTGTTCGATCCGCAGCTCGCCGAGCAGCGGGTGCGGCAGCCGGGCGACGTCGCCGACGGCGACGGCATACGGCAGCGGTATGCCGTCGCGAAGCACCCGGTGTGCCTCATCGCACCGCACCCCGGCACTCAGCTCGAGGCCGGTGCCGGCGAGCCAGTCGACGTTGGGGACCGACCCGACGGCTTCGAGGACGACATCGGCCGGCACCGGGTCGGGCTCGGCTGCCGACCCGTCGGCGGGCGCCAGGTGCACGGCATACCGGGCCGGCTCGGCGAGGTCGGTGCCGACAGTGACGGCGCGGACCGCGGTGTCGGTGCGGACGTACACCCCGAGCGCTTCGAGCCGGGCTCGGACCGCGTCGCCGAGCCGTCGCCCGAGCACGCCGGCCAGTGGTGCCGGCAGCGGGTCGACGACGAGCACCTCGGCGCCGAGCCCGGCAGCGGTCGCGGCGACCTCGCAGCCGATGAAGCCGGCCCCGACGATGACGAGCCGCACACCCGGGCCGAGCTCGGCACGCAACTCAATCGCGTCGTCGAGGGTGCGCAGCAGCATCGGCTCGGCGCCATCGCGGCCCAGGCCGAGCCGCCGGGACCCGACTCCGGTGGCGATGACCAGCCCGGTGAAGGCACGGCTCGTGCCGTCGTCGAGGGTGACGGTGCGCCGGTCGAGGTCGGCGGCCAGTGCGGCCCGGCCCAACGTCCAGGTGACGTCGGCGACGGTTGGCCGGCGCGGGTAGACCAGGGTGTCCAGGCTCGGTCCGGTAGCCAGCGCCTGCTTGGACAGCGGCGGACGGTTGTAGGGCAGGTGTGGCTCGGCGCCGACGATCTCGAGGGGGCCCGAATAGCCATTGCTGCGCAGCGCTTCGGCGGTGCGCAGCCCGGCCAGCCCGGCACCGACGACGAGGATCCCCTCGCCGGCCGCACCGGGCTGGCCCGGCTCAGCCGCCATGGCGTGCGGCTCTCGGGACGGTGCGGACCCCGTGCTGCCTCGGCGGCATACCGCTCAGAGCTCGACCGGCTCGGTGAGCCGGCGCGGACCGGGCGTGTAGGTCGCCGGAATGCGCTGCCACCCGGTGTTGGTGCCCTGGTGCGGGTAGGCCTCGAGGGCCTCGAGGTCGATGACGTAGTCCGGCATCCGGGTGAGGATCTGGGTGAGCAGCTCCTTGGCCATGAATCGGCCGAGGTTGGAGCCGGCGCAGCGGTGCACGCCGATGCCGAACGCGGTATGCCGGTTGGGCCAGCGGGTGATGTCCACCTCGTCCGGGCGCTCGAACTGGGCCGAGTCGCGGTTGGCCGAGGCCCAGGACAGCAGCACCCGGTCACCCTCCTTCATCGGGCAGCCGAGGAACTCGGTGTCGCCGGTGACCGTCCGGGCCAGCGCCTGGGTGGGGGAGAAGTAGCGCAGGAACTCCTCGATCGCCTTGTCGATGAGGCTGGGGTCGTCGATGAGCCGTTGGCGCACGTCCTGGTTCTGGTAGAGCCAGACCACGGTGTTGGAGACGAGCGAGGCCGTGGTCGCCACCCCGCCGGCCAGCAGCAGGTCGACGATGGAGAAGACCTCGTCGTCGGTGAGCGGCCGGCCGTCGATCTCCTGCTGGACGAAGTAGCTGATGATGTCGTCGGTCGGGTTGGCCCGGCGGTCGGCGATGGCCTCCCAGGTGCGGGCGTTGATGTAGGGGAACTCGACCTCGATGGCCCGCTGCCAGTTGTCCGTGCCGGGGATCTCGGCGAGCGCCGCCCGGTGGGCGAAGGCGTAGCGCTTCCAGTCCTTGGGGTCCAGGCCGATCCAGTCGACGGTGACGACCGAGGGGACGCCGATGACCTCGGCCATGTCGCACTGGCCCTGCTCGATGATCTCGTCGATGAACCAGGTGACGTACTTGACGACCATCGTCTCCATCCGCTCGACGGCGGCCGGTGCGGTGATCGGGCTGACCAGCTTGCGCCACTTGCGGAACTCGGGGGGGTCGATCTCGATGGGGATGTGGAAGTGCATCGGTGTCTTCGGGATGACCACCGACAGCCCTTCGCCGCCGTGCGTGTTGCGCTCGGAGGAGAAGGTGGCGTCATCGCGGGCCGCCTCGAAGACCGACTGGTAGCCCGAGAGCACCCAGTAACCCCCGTGGGACTCGGACCAGGCCACCGGGTGCTCCTCGCGCAGCCGCTTGTACGAGCCGGCCGGGTCTGCGGAGTGCGCCTCGGAGTTGTGGTCGAAGTGGACGACCGGGCAGCGTCCGGCTGCGGTGGGCTGGCTCGTGTCAGTCACGGTGGTTCCCTCTCGCGTCAGCCGCGGCGGCGCACGGCGGTGGCTTCTATCAGTGATTATGGTTATACTAATTCTGGATTGTCAAACCCCTCGCTCACGCACCACCGATCTAAGGGAGGCCACCATGCAGGTCCGGGTCAACGAAGAGCGCTGCCAGGGTCACGGGCTGTGCCGGCTCAGCGCCCCGACGTGGTTCTTCCCGCGCGAGGAGGACGGACACGCCTACGTCAAGGACTCCGAGGTCCCCGAGGCCGAGCAGGACGCGGTCCGGCTGGCCGCCGACAGTTGCCCCGAGTTGGCCATCGAGATCGCGGACTGACGACTCGCAGGGGCGGGGCGGGTCGGCCACGGCATACCGATCAGCACGAACTTGGCGTCCGGCGCTTTACAGACCACTCCCCCACCCGTAGAGTCGGCACATCATGCGAATCATGTGCATGAATACCCTCAAGGAGGACGAGATGGACCTGACGGCAGTACGTCTGGGACGGCGCAGTGCCGTCGCGTTGACCGCCGCAGTGGCACTCGGGCTAGCGGCGGGCTGTTCGAGTTCTAGCGGGGGCGCGAGCAGCACCGCCGGCGGTATGCCGGCCACGGTCAACGTCGTGTCGATCAACCCGCAGACGGGGCCGGCTGCCTTCGCCGGGCTGGCGGCGAACAAGGGCTACGAGTTGGCGATCAAGGAGATCAACGACACGAAGTTCCTCGGCGGCACGACGCTCACGCTGTCCAAGGTCGACACCAAGGGCGACATCAAGACGGCCGCCTCGGCCGCCTCCACGGCGATCGCCGACAAGTCGATCAGCGCGATCTTCGGGTCGGTGTCCAGCCAGGAGGCGGTCGCCATGTCGCCGCTCGTCCAGCAGGCCGGGGTGCCGACGATCTACACCCAGGCCGGCAGCGACGGCGTCATCGTCGGCGACGCCACGTACCGGGCAACCCCGCTGATGCGCAACTACTACGGCAACGTCAAGAAGTTCATCAAGGACAAGGGCTGGAAGTCGATCGGCATCATCCACACCGCCGCGGCTCCGACGCTCGTCGACATCGGCACCAAGGCCCTGCCGGCCATCGCCCAGGAACTCGGGATGACGGTCACCACGACCGTGGCCACCCAGGGCACCACCCAGGACTTCACCGCGCCGATCTCCCAGGTGCTCGCCAGCAAGCCCGACGCCGTGGCGATCCTGCTGGTGGGCCCGGCGAACCCCACGGCGATGAAGCAACTGCGCCAAGCCGGCTACACCGGGGACGTGCTCGGCAACAGCGGGGCCAGCGCCGGCAACCTCAAGCCGGCCGGTGCCGACGGTGCCGGCATGGTCTGGCCAACCGACTTCAATTACCAACAGAAGGCGCCGTCCTCGCAGAAGTTCGTCACCCTCTACCAGGCGAGTAACCCCGGCGAGAACCCGCTCAACTACGCGGCCGAGGCCTATGACGCCGCCTGGTTCCTCGCCAAGTCGATCAAGGCCGCAGGCAACGCCGACCGGGCCGCGATCAAGACCGCGATGGGCACGGTCTCCGGGCAGAGCTTCGACGGGGCGCTGGGCACCGGCCTCACCTGGAAAGACCGCGAGATCGTCGTGCCCGGCGTGATGATCCGCTACGACGGCACCAACGAGGTGCTGCTCTATGAGGGCTCCGGCAGCTGAGCCCGACCGGTCGGCCGCGGGGCGGGCACACCACCTCACCCCGCGGCCGACCGCCTTCGGCGCATATCGGGCCGGCGGCATACCGACGAACGGAAGGACGGACGGTGCTGCAAGACCTCCTCGGAGCTGTGGGGCTCGCCTCGATCTATCTGCTCTTCGCGTTGGGGATGAGCCTCACCTGGGGCACCATCGACATCCTCAACTTCTCGCACGGCTCGATCTTCATGTTCGCGGCGTTCAGCGCCTCGGTCGCGCTCGAACACTCGCCCCTGGGCTTCCTGCCGGTGCTGCTCATCTGCGTTGCCGTCGGGGCCGTGCTGTCCTTCCTCATCCAGGTGCTCGCCTTCGAGCAGATCATCAAACGCGCCCGGGACCGCCGCACGGCCGAGATGCAGATCCTCATTGGTGGCATGGGGGTGGCGATCATCCCGCTGGCCGTGGCCCAAGACCACACCAAGAGCAACCCGTTCGGGTTCAGCGCCTCGACCTTCCAGACCACCACGTGGGAGTTCGCCGGTCTGCGGGGCACCAACGTCCTACTCATCACCATCGCCTTCGCCGCCGCACTCGCGGCCGGGACCGCCTGGTGGCTGCGCCGCTCACGACACGGCCTGGCGCTGCGCGCCATCGGCGTCGACAGTGAGGTCGCCTCGATCATGGGGGTCGACCGACGCCGTCTCGCCCTCGGCGTGATGGCCGTCTCCGGCGGGCTTGCCGGACTGGCCGGCTGCCTGTTCACCTACACCCTCGGCGCAATCGCCCCGGAGAGCGGCGACACGCTGCTCATCAAGGCCTTCGCGTGCATCATCCTCGGCGGTGTCGGCTCGACTGGGGGCGTCGTCATCGGGGCCCTCTTGCTCGCCGTCACCGAGACCCTCGTCCTCACCCGGACCAGTGGGCTCTGGGTCGACGCGGTGGCCTTCGGACTCATCTTCCTCGTCCTGCTGATACGGCCGGCGGGTCTGTTCGGGCGCAAGGAGGTGCGCCGGACGTGAGCGACTTCTACACCGCCAACCTTGTCCTGATCCAGTCCACCTTCATCGGGATCCTGCTGGCGCTCAGCGTGCAGGTCCCGATGCGGGCCGGCGTCTTCTCGTTCGCCGGGGCCGGCTCCTATGGCATCGGGGCCTATGTCGCCGCGATCACCGTGCTCAAGACCGGGATGCCCGCCGGGCTCGCGGTCATCGTCGGTGGCCTGGTCGCGATGGTCATCTCGCTGCTGCTCGGGCTGATCGTTGCCCGCCTCACCGGGCTCTACCTCGCGATGTCGACGGTGTCCTTCGACCTCATCGTGTCGGTCATCGTCACCAACGGCGGGGAACTTACCGGTGGGGTCACCGGCCTGTTCGGCGTGCTCAGTGACATCTCGATCGTCCACCTCGTCGCATTCGCCGTACTCGGTGTGGTGGGTGTGGCACTCACCGAACGTGGCCGGGTCGGGCGCCGCATCGACGCGGTCCGCGACGACCCGGAGCTCGCCCAGTCGGTCGGCATCGACGTGCGCCGCTACCGCCTCGCGGTATTCACCCTCAGCGGGCTGCTCGGCGGGGTCGCCGGAGCCTTGCAGTCGCTGGTCCGCAGCACCATCTCGCCCAGCGACATCGGATTCGGCCTCATCGTGCTGGCGTTGACGATGATCATCGTCGGCGGGGCCCGGTCCTGGAAGGGCGCTCTGTTGGGGGCAGTCATCTTCACCTGGCTGCCGCCCGCCCTCGCCGGGCTCGGCTCACTGCAACACGTCGTCTACGGGCTCATCGTCGCCGGTGCCGCGATCTTCGTCCCCGGCGGGCTCTACGGGCTGGTGACCAGCGCGGCATACCGACGTCGCCGCGCACAGCGGACCGCCCCGGAACAACCGACCACCGAGCCAACCGAAGCGTCGGCGGTGGCTCTGGACGACCTCACCGCCAAGGACGCCGGGAGGCTGCGATGAGCACGACCGAGCCCACCACGAGTCCGGCTGCCGGCGACCGGCGCACCAACACCCCGGTCCTGCAGACCGTGGACGTGGCGGTCCACTTCGGGGGGGTCAAGGCCGTCGACGGGGTGTCGCTCAGCATGGACGAGGGGCGCATCTACGGCATCATCGGGCCCAACGGCTCCGGCAAGAGCACCCTTCTCGGCGCGCTGACCCGGCTCACCCCGCTCACCCGGGGCGAGATCCTCTTCGACGGCGAGCCCTTCCAGGAGGTGCCGGCCTCGCAGATCGCGGCCCGGCGGATCGCCCGGACGTTCCAGACGGTGCGTCTGCTGCCAGACCTGTCGGTGCGGGAGAACATCCAACTCGGCGCCGACGCCTCGAAGGCCACGGGGACTCTGGGCTGGTGGACGCGCAACCTCGGTACCGCGGGCTCGGCGGCGGTCGACTCGGCGATCGAGCGGACCAATCTGGGCGGCTTCGACGACTGGCGCCCTGCGGAGATGTCCTATGGCACCCAGCGCCGGGTCGAAATCGCCCGGGCGCTCGCCCTGGACCCCCGGCTGCTCTTGCTGGACGAGCCGGTGGCCGGGATGAACCAGCGCGAGCGCGGCGAGATCTCCACCCTGCTCAAGGACCTGCGCAACGAGGGCCTGACCATGCTGCTCGTCGAACACGACGTGCAGATGATGGTCGACACCTGCGACTACGTCTTCGCCATGAACATGGGCCGGCTCATCGCTGAGGGCCGCCCGACCGACGTCGTGCGCGACCCCCAGGTCCAGCAGGCCTACCTCGGAAAGAGGTTCAAGCATGCTTGAGGTCCGTGAGCTCCACGCTGGCTACGGCAAGATCGAGGCAGTCCGTGGGATCAGCCTGCAGGTGCAGCCCGGCAAAGTCACCCTGGTGCTGGGTGCCAACGGGGCCGGGAAGTCGACGACCTTGCGCTCGGTGGCCGGCGTGCACCAACCGACCAGCGGCCAGGTCATGCTCGACGGCAAGGACGTCACCGGGCGGCCGGCCCACGTCATGGTCCGCTCCGGGGTGAGCCTGGTGCCCGAGGGGCGACGGGTGTTTGCACCGCTGACCGTCATGGAGAACCTTCGCATGGGCGCGTACACGGCCAGCCGTGCCGACATGGCGGCCACGCTCGAGCAAGTGCTCACGATGTTCCCCATCCTCGCCGACCGCAGCAATGGTGCCGCCGGGCTGCTGTCCGGCGGTGAACAGCAGATGCTCGCCTTCGGACGCGCCCTGATGGGCCAACCCCGGGTGATGCTGCTCGACGAGCCTTCGATGGGTTTGGCGCCCACGGTGGTCGACACCATCCTCGCCAACGTCCGGGCGATGGCCGACTCGGGGATCGGCATCCTCATGGTCGAGCAGAACGCAGAGGCCGGGCTTGAGGTCGCCGACCACGTCGTGGCCGTCGCGCGCGGAGAGGTCGTCTTCAGTGGGGCTGCCGATACCGCCCGCTCGCACGCGTCGGTGCTGCGCGCCTTCCTCGGCGAAGCGGCTCTCGCAGACGGTTGAGTGAACTCGGCGCGTGAGTGAACTCGGCCGCGGCAGCCGGTGCGCCGTCACTCAACCGACGTAGCGCTGGTCCCAGGGGATCGTCTCGTCCAATAGCTCGCGGTACTTGCGTTCCGCGTAGCGGGTATAGGCATCGATGTGCTCCTGCATCCGCGCCTGGGAAAGGGCGGGGTCCCGGGCGGCGAGTGCGGCGTAGATCTCCTCGTGGGCGACGAGGATCGCCTGCCGGCGGTGCGGCGGGTAGTGGATGCCCATGACCGCGCCGTCCATGATGCCCAGTAGCGAGTCGACGATGTAGCCGAACAGCACGTTGCCCGAGGACCATGCGATGACGTCGTGGAACCGCTTGTTGGCCTCGAGGAAGGAGTGCTGATCGCCGAGGTCGGCACGCATCTGGTCGATCGTCCCCTGCAAGGCAGCGAGATCGTCGGCGTCCATCCGCTCAGCGGCCAACGAGCTGATCATCGGCTCGAGCGCGCCACGTACCTCGACGATGGTCCGGAAGGGCGCGGCGTTGATCTGCATGAGCAGCACGACCGTCGAGGCGAGGTGGGACGGGTCGGGGTTGCGCAGCACCGGGCCACCGCGCGGGCCGGGCTTGAGGGCGATGACACCCTGGAACTCCAGCAGCCGCAATGCCTCGCGCAACGTCCCGCGACCGGTTTGGTATTTCTCGAGCATGGTCCGCTCGGGAGCCATGAGGTCACCGGGTTTGAGGCCCTCGCGCAGGCTGTCGCGGACGATCCGCTGGGCAACGATCATCGCCGCCTTGGGCGGACGGGTCGACATGGGCTCCATGGAATCGTTCTCTCGCCGAGGGAGAAATGCTGCTAAAGATTAGCAGTGTTGGACCTGGGTCCACAGAGGGGTGGCGCTCCCTTGCGCCAGACGCAGCGTAGCCGCGGCGCAGGTGCGACGCATCCGCAGCCGACCGGTGAAGCGGCTGCATAAGGCATACGGCGACCCGGGGGTCATTCACCGCGCCAGACGGGTCGGCGCTTCTCGGTGAACGCGAGCGCACCCTCGCGTGCGTCGGCCGATCCACGCACCGGCAGGCTGATCTCGCGCATCAGGTCGAAACGCGCCGGCGCAGGCCAGCCGCCGCACTCCCCCAGGATCCGCTTGCTGGCCCGCACCGCCAGCGGGCCGTTCGCGGCGATCGCGCCGGCCAGTTCGAGTGCGGCGTCGAGCGCCCCACCCACGGTGGTGATCCGGTTGACCAGCCCGACCTCGTAGGCCCGCTGAGCCGGCACCAGGGCACCGGTGAGGGCCCACTCCATCGCCAACGCCATGGGGATCCGCTCCGCCAGCCGCAGCAGCCCACCACCGGCCGCCACCAGCCCCCGGGACACCTCGGGCAACCCGAAGCGCGTCCGCTCGGTCGCCACGACGAGGTCGCAGGCCAGGGCGATCTCGAAGCCACCGGCTACCGCCGCCCCCTCGACGGCGGCCACCAGCGGCTTGGCGGACGGTTGCTCGACGATGCCGGCGAAGCCGCGTACCGGGATCGAGGGACGCTCCCCGGCGAGGAAGGCCGCGAGATCCATTCCGGCACAGAACGTCCCACCCGCCCCGGTGACCACCCCACAGACGAGGGTGGGGTCGGCGTCGAGACGGTCCATCGCAGCCCCGATCGCCTCGGCGGTGGCCGTGTTGATCGCATTGCGTGCCTCGGGCCGGTTGATCGTCACGATCAACACGCCGTCGCGGGCCTCGGTGTGCACGGGAGTGTTCATGGTGTGTCCTCGCGGTCGGGTGTCGCTCGGTGCGAAGGCACCTGGCTCGGGTCAGCGGGGTGCCATCCGGATGGCTCCGTCCAGCCGGATCGTCTCCCCGTTCAGCATCGGGTTGTCGACGATGTGCATGGCGGTGAGGGCGAACTCCTCGGGCCGGCCGAGCCGGGCCGGATGGGGCACCTGAGCGGCCAGGCCCTCCTTGATCTCGTGGGAGAAGCGGCCGAGGATCGGGGTGTCGAACACGCCGGGGGCGATGCTGCAGACCCGGATCTGGCGCTGCGCAAGATCGCGGGCGGCGACGAGCGTCATGCCGACCACTCCGGCCTTGGCCGAGGCATAGGGGATCTGTCCGATCTGACCCTCGTATGCCGCGACCGACGCGGTCAGCACGCACACCCCTCGTTCGCCGTCGACCGGCTCGTGGGCCGCCATGCGGGCGGCCGCGTGGCGCAGCAGGTTGAAGGTGCCGAAGAGATTGACCGAGACGATCTCCCGGTAGAGGTCGTAGTCACCCGGAGTGCCGTCCCGACCCACCAAGCGGACAGTGCCCCCGCGGCCCGCGCAGTGCACAAGGGTGCGCAGCGGGGCCTGCTCGTCGGCTGCCGCACATGCCTGCGCGGCAGCCTCGTCGTCGCGCACGTCACCGGCGACGAAGCTCGCGTCCGGGCCGAGTGAGGCGGCCACCTCGGCCCCCGCGGAGGTGGGCAGGTCGAGGATGGTCACCCGGACGCCACGGTCGAGCAGGGCTCGGACCGCGGCCAAGCCGAGGCCGGAGGCGCCGCCGGTGACGACGGCCGAGGTGTCGTGCAGTTGCATGCCTGGCTCCTTGTCGGACGGGGTGGGTCGGGGGTGTGGGGCGACGTGATCGCGGGCTGAGTCGGAGGAGGTCGTGGTTGCTCAGTCGAGGCGCTCGAGGATCGTCGCATTGGCCATCCCACCGGCCTCGCAGATCGTCTGCAGGCCGAAGCGGCCGCCGGTCTGCTCGAGGTGGTGAAGCATGGTCGTCATGATCCGGGCCCCCGAGGCGCCGAGGGGGTGTCCCAGGGCGATCGCCCCACCGCGCGGATTGAGCCGCTCCGAGTCGAACGGGTGCTCGGCCTGCCAGGCCAGCGGCACGCACGCGAACGCCTCGTTCACCTCGACGACATCGAGGTCGGCCAGCGTCATCCCGGCCCGAGCCAACACCTTGGTGGTCGCCGCGATCGGGCCGGTGAGCATCAACTGCGGATCGTCGCCGACGACGGCCGAGGCGTGGATGCGCGCTCGCGGCCGCAGCCCCAGCGCCTCGGCACGCTCCCGGCTCATCAGCAGCAGCGCGCTCGCGCCGTCGGTGATCTGCGAGGAGTTGCCGGCCGTGACCGACCAGGTCAGCTCGGGAAAGCGGGCCCGCATCTCGTCGGTGCCGAAGGCCGGGTCAAGACCGGCCAGCCGCTCGACGGTGGTGCCCGGCCGGATCGACTCGTCGGCGGTCACCGGGTCGCCCTCCGCAGGGGTCACGGGGACGATCTCGTCGGCGAAGCCGCCCGACGAAGCGGTGCCGGCCGCACGGTGGTGGGAGCGGGCGGCATACTCGTCGAGGACCTCGCGGGACAGCCCCCAGCGGTGCGCGACCAACTCGGCGGACACGCCTTGCGGCACCAGGTCCGGGAACCGTCCCCGGACCCCTGGCCCATGGGGGTCGGCACCCATTCGGGCCGACAAGATCGGCACCCGGCTCATCGACTCCACTCCCCCGGCGACGACGATGTCGTAGAGGCCCGCGGCGATGCCGGCGGCGGCGAACTCGACGGCCTGTTGACCCGAGCCGCACTTGCGTTCGATGGTGACCGAGGGCACGTGGACCGGGAAGCCGGCGGACAGCCAGGCCTGCCGTCCGGGCGTGGCCGACTGCTCGAGGTTCTGGCCGACGCAGCCGATGATGACGTCGTCGACGCTGCCCGGATCGATACCGGAGCGCTCGATCAGGGCCGACAGGGTCTGGGCGAGCAGATCCACCGGGTGCAGCCCGCTGAGCGCCCCGCCGACCTTGCCCTTGCCCATCGGGGTGCGGATCGCCTCGACAACGACGGCTGTGGTCACCTTTCCTCCCATCTCAATCTCTGATCATGGTTAGCATACACAGGGCGAGACGATCTCGGCAGAGTGCTTGACCTTAAATCCTGCATATGAATACCATCAAAAGGTCGCCGTGCGTGAAGGGAGAACAGCCATGGGCCGGGTCGGGATCGACGATCTGGAGGCCTTGCAGGGCCTCGGGCTGCAGCGTGCCGAGCGCACCGAGTTGCTCACCGCACAGACCGAGTGCACCTTCGTCTTCTCCAGTGACGCGGGCTGGCCCAGCGGCGTGGTGATGACCTTCATCCACGTCGATGGCGTCTTCTGGCTCACGGCCGTCGAGGGGCGCAGCCAAACCCGCGGGATCGAGCGCGACCCGCGCGCGACGATCGTGGTGAGCAACGCGGGCACCGGCCTGCCGGGGCGACGGATGGCGGCATACAAGTGCGTCGTGACGGTGCACCGCGACCGGACCACGCTGGACTGGTTCCTCGGCGAGTTCACCAAACGACTCCAGCCCGAGGACACCGGGCCGTGGCGCAAGCTGCTCGACAGCCCCAATCGGGTGGTCTTCCAGGCGCGGCCGGTCGCTGTCGCGGTGAGCCACGACTCGCGCAAGATCCCCGGCGGCGGCCGGACGCCGCCAGGGCCGGCGGGTGCACAGCCCACCCCGGAGTCGACCCCGTGAGCACACCCGAGAGGACTTCCAGGAGCGACGCCGACCGTGCCCTGCTCACCGCGCGTTGCACGTTGCTCTATCACCGCTACGCCTGGGCCGTCGACGAGCACGACCTCGACGCGCTGCGGGCCCTGGTCACCCCAGACGTGCGGATGACCCGCGCCGACGGCACCCGGACGGGAGTCGAGGCCTTCCTCGAGGTCTATCGTGCCTTCGCCGCCGAGGCGATCCCCCGCTCCACCCACGTCATCTCCAATGTCGTCGCCCACCGCGGACCCTCGGACAAGATCCAGACCCACGCCTATTTCGAGGCCACCATGTTCGAGACTGAGCGGACCCGCATCATCGCCGGCCGCTACGACGATGTACACGTCGACCAGGATGGGACCTTACTGTTGGCGCACAAGGTGATTCGCGTTGATCGGGTGCTCTACCTGCCGGCCGCCGAGACGGCATACACGAACGTCGGGGCCGCCCAGGATGGCGGCGACCGGTGAGCGCCGAGCCGAGCCGGGCCTGCGGTGTCGTCGTCACCGGTGCCGCCCGCGGAATGGGCGCGGTCATCGCGCGCACCTTCGCAGCCGAGGGCTATGCCGTGGTCGGGGTCGACCTCGCAGAGCCAGGTCTGCGGTCGGTCTTCGACGCCCTCGGCGCGCCGCACACCGCCATCGTCGGCGACGTCGTCAACGAGGAACTGCTCGCCCGGGCCTGCGCGACCGGCGCGGCGATCGGCGGCGGGTTGCGCTGCGTGGTCGTCAACGCCGGGATCTCCGACCCCGGTGCGACGCCCGACTACGCCGCGCAGCGGTGGGACACGGTGCTCGATGTCAACCTCAAGGCCGCCTTCCTCGCCGCCAAACACGCGGCGCCGCTGCTCGGGCCGGGCGGCTCGATCGTCATGCTCTCTTCGATCGTCTCGGCCCTCGGCTTCGCCGAGCGCGCGGCATACGGGGCCAGCAAGGCAGGGGTCAACGGCCTGGTGATCGCCCTGGCAACCGAGTTCGGATCGCGAGGCATCCGGGTCAACGCGGTCGCGCCCGGCTCGATCGACACGGACATGTTGCGGGCGATGGTGGCGACCGGCCGGGTGGACGAGGGCCGCTACACCTCGCGCATCCCGATGGGCCGGCTCGGGCGGCCCGAGGAGATCGCCGACGCTGTCGCCTACCTCGCCTCCGACCGGGCGAGCTATGTCAACGGTCAGGTGCTGCACGTCGACGGCGGTTGGTCGACCGCCGGTCTGCCGGCACGCTTCGAGTGAGAGGTAGGCAACGACCATGGTGAACGTCGGTTTGCTCATCAGCGACATCCCGCGCACGACCTCGCCGCAGCAGCACTTCAGCGACCTGCTGCGCTACGTCGAGGCCGCCCAGCGCAACGGGTTCACATACCTCGCGATCGGCCAGCACTTCCTCTACGGCGAGCTGCGCTGGCTGCAACCCGTGCCGCTGTTCGCGCGGCTGGCCGCCGAGGTCGACCCACACGTGCGACTCGTCCCGCAGATCATCATCGCTCCCCTCTACCACCCGGTGATGCTGGCCGAGGAGATCGCCACCCTCGACATCGTCACCGAGGGGCGGCTGGTCTTCGGTGCCGGCGGCGGCTACCGGCCGGAGGAGTTCGACTACCTCGACGTGCCCTACAAGGAGCGCGGCGCGCGCTTCGACGAATCGCTCCAACTGATGACGAAGCTGTGGACCCAGGAGACGGTGAACCACGAGGGCCGGTTCTGGCAGCTGCACGACGTGCACCCGCACATCCAGCCGGTCCAGCAGCCCTATCCGCCCATCTGGATCGGCGCGCACGCCGAGGCCGGGGTGCGCCGGGCCGGGCGGTACGGCGATGCCTACGCCTGCCCGCCGGAGACGCCGGTGCCCGAGGTGGCCCGCCGCTACGCGATCGTCCGGGACATGTTCGCGCAGCGCGGCAAGGCGTTTGGCCCGCAGCCACTGCGCCGCAACGTGCAGGTCGCCGACACCGCCCAGGAGGCGATGGTCGAGTATGCCCGGGTCGCCCAAGGACGGTATCTCACCTATGCCAACAAGGGTCTGGACGTGATGAACGCCGAGCAGTTGGTCACCGAGTTCGCCCAGGCGGTCTCGGGGCACGCGGTGGTCGGTACCGATGCGCAGGTGATCGCCCAGCTCACCGACCTGGTCACCCGATTGCCCGTCGACCCGATCCTGCTGCGACCCACCTGGCCGTCGATGAGCAGCGACGAGGCGGTTGCCGCCCTTGACCGGCTCGGCCGTGAGGTCGTGCCCGCGATCACCGCGATCACCCCGCGCACCGACATCGACGAGGCGCTGCTCGCGGCGGGGAGCGCCCCGTGATGCGGACCTACCGCGAGCTCGTGCCGACCTTCCCGGACCCGCAGACCTGGACCCTCGACCAGGTGCTGCGTCACCATGCCGCCATCCGTCCCGACGCGCTCGCCCTCGAGTGCCCCGAGGAGGACTTCACCCTCACCTATGCCGAGGGGCTGGCCAGCGCCGAACGCGTCGCCGGCGGGCTGCTCGACGCGGGCGCGGTCTTCGGCGACCGCGTCATGGTGATGGCGGCCAACTCCTCGCGCTTCGTGCGGACCTGGTGGGCCACCGCGGTGGCCGGGCTGGTGGAGGTGCCGGTCAACACCAACTATGAGGGCGAGTTCCTGCGCCACCAGGTCACCCTCACCACGCCTCGGTTCGCGGTCGTCGACGACGTGCACGCCCAACGCCTGGCCGCCATCGCCGAGCAGATCCGCTGCATCGAGCACCTCTGGGTCATCGACACCGGCTCGGCTGCGGAGGCCATCGCGCTGTTGCGGGCACATGGTTGGCGGGCCGACCCGTGGGACGACCTGCAAGCAAGCGCCCCGCGTCAGCTCACTCCACCGTCCCCACGCGACCTCGGCGCGATCTTCTTCACCTCCGGCACCACCGGGCCGAGCAAGGGCGTGGCGATGCCCTGTTCGCAGCTCTACTTCTTCGCCCAAGAGGTCGTCTGCTTTACCCGGCTGACCAGCGCGGACGTCTACCTCACCACCACCCCGCTCTTCCACGGCAACGCCCAGTTCATGGCGGCATACCCGGCCTTGCTCGCCGGCGGACGCGCGGTGATCCGGTCGAAGTTCAGCGCGAGCCGCTGGATCGACCACGTGCGCGACTCCGGCGTCACCGTGACCAACTTCGTCGGCGTGATGATGGACTTCGCCTGGAAGCAACCGCCGCGCCCCGACGACCTCGACAACCGCCTGCGCTGCGTGTATGCCGCCCCGACCGCTTCGTCGATCGTCGAGGAGTTCAAGGCCCGGTACGGCATCGAGGCCTTCGTCGACGCCTTCGGGCTCACCGAGACTTCGGCGCCCATCATCACCCCCTACGGCGAGCCGCGGCCGCCCGGCGCGGCCGGCCTGCAGGCGGCGGACTGGTTCGACATCCGGTTGGTCGATCCGGAGACCGACCGCGAGGTCCCCCTCGGGGAGGTCGGCGAGCTCGTCGTCCGGCCGGTGGCGCCGTGGACCTGCAGCCTCGGCTACTACGGCATGCCCGAGCAGACCGTGCAGGCCTGGCGCAACCTGTGGTTCCACACCGGCGATGCGCTGCGCAAGGACGCCGACGGCTGGTTCTACTTCGTCGACCGCTACAAGGACGCGCTGCGCCGACGCGGCGAGAACATCAGTTCCTACGAGGTCGAGCAGGCCGTGCTCGGCCACCCCGACGTCCTCGAGTGTGCGGTCGTCGGCGTGCCGGCCGACGTCGAGGCCGGCGAGGACGAGGTGCTCGCCGCCGTCATCGTCTCCGGTGAGGCCGGGCCAGGCGGCACCGTCGATCCGGCCGGGATCCTCGACTGGTGTGTCGGCCGGATCCCCGCCTTCGCGATCCCGCGCTATCTGCGCGTGGTCGAGGCCCTGCCCAAGACCCCGTCCGAGAAGGTGCGCAAGGCCGTCCTCCGGGAGGACGGCATACCGGCTGGCACCTATGACCGTGAGCGGGGTGCCCTGGTGGGCGCCTCCGAACCCAGCCCCGAGGAGCAGCGATGACCACCCAGGCCGAACCCTTCCCCGCCTCCGTGCGCGAGTGGGTCCCCGACACCCGCACCATGCTCATCGGCGGCCGGATGGTCGACGGTGATGGCGAGGTGTGGGACGTGCTCAACCCCGCCACCGAGGCGGTCATCGCGACGGTGACCGGCGCCTCTGCGGGGCAGGTCGACGCGGCCGTCGAGGCCGCCCGCGAGGCTTTCCCGGGTTGGGCGGCGCTGTCGGGCCAGGAGCGGGCCCGGCACATCCACCGCTTCGCCGACGTGCTGGAGGCCGCCGCCGACCGGCTGCTGCCCTCGATCGTCAACGAGGTCGGCACGCCGGTGAGCCTCGCCGAATACCTGCAGGTGAAGATGGCGGTCCAGGAGCACCTGCGCTGGGCCGCCGACGCCGCGGCAACCGACCGGACCGTGCACCTCGGGAGCTACGACAAGCCGGTGCCCACGATGAGCGACGTGGTCTACGAGCCGGTCGGGGTCGTCGCGGCGATCACCGGCTACAACTACCCGCTCAACCTGGCGATCTTCAAGTTCGGCGCGGCGCTGGCGGCCGGCTGCACGGTCGTGCTGCTGCCCTCGCCCCGGACCCCGCTCACCACCTTGCTGCTCGGCCAGCTCATCCTCGACGCCGGGCTGCCGCCCGGGGTGATGAACGTCGTCATCGGCGGCGCCGATGTCGGCCAGCAGCTCTCCTCACATCGGGCGGTCGACCGGGTGTCCTTCACCGGCTCCGACGGGGTCGGCGCCCGGATCATGGCCCAGGCGGCCGCCAACCTCACCGGGGTCACCCTCGAGCTCGGCGGCAAATCCCCCAATATCGTCATGCCCGACGTCGACGTGCGCCAGGTCGCGGTGGAGATGCACCTGCGCTGGTCGCGTAACGCGGGGCAGGGATGCGCGGCACTGGCCCGGCTGCTGGTCCACGAGGAACGCTACGAGGAGTTCCTCGAGGCCGGCCGCAGCGCCTTCGACCAGATGGTCGTCGGGGACCCGTGGGACCGGGCGACGAACATCGGGCCGATGATCCGCCCCGACCACAAAGCCCGGGTGCTCGGGTTCATCGACGATTCGCTGGCCGCCGGTGGGCGCAAACTGCTCGAGGTCAGCAAGCCCCTGCCCGAGCGTGGGTGGTTCGTCAACCCGGTGCTGCTCGGCGGGCTCGACCACTCCGCCCGGGCCTGCCAGGAGGAGATCTTCGGACCGATCGCCGTGCTCGTACCCTTCCGCGACACCGACGATGCGATCCGACTCGCGAACGACACGGCATACGGGCTTGCGGCGAACGTGTGGTGCGCCGACCCGGTCGAGGCGCGGCGGGTGGCCGAACGGATCCGTGCCGGCACGGTGTGGATCAACGGGGGTGGGGCAATGCGCCCGGACGCGCCGTTCGGTGGCTACGGCCGCTCCGGCGTCGGGCGCGAGCTCGGCGAGTGGGGCATGCGCGAGTACCTCGAGGTCAAGCACATCCAGTGGAGGGTCTGATGGGCGGCCCGCTCGAGGGCGTGCGCGTCCTCGAACTCGGCACCATGTATGCCGCGCCGACCTGCGGGCGAATGCTGCGCGACTTCGGGGCGTCGGTGACCAAGGTCGAGGACCCGGCTGCCGGGGACTACGCCCGGCAGTGGACACCGATGAAGAACGGGCAGTCGCTCGGCTTCGCCAGGCTCAACGCCGGCAAACGCTCGCTCGGGATCGACGTTCGCGCCGAGGCCGGGCGCGCGCTGGTGCGCCGGCTCGCTGCTGGCGTCGACGTGGTCATCGAGTCATTCCGGCCGGGGCGGCTCGAGGCGTGGGGCCTGGGCTACGACGTGCTGTCGGCGACGAACCCGGGGCTCGTGCTCACCCGGGTGTCCGGTTTCGGGCAGACCGGGCCCTATCGGGAGCGACCCGGCTTCGGCACGGTCGCCGAGACGGGCAGCGGCTTCGCCTATATCAACGGCTGGCCGGACACACCGCCGACCTCACCGCCGTTCGGCTTCGCCGACTCCATCGCAGGGATCGCCGCGGCAATGGGCACCGCGATGGCGCTCTACCGGCGCGAGCGGACGGGGGGTGGCGACGTGGTCGACGTCGCGCTCTACGAGCCGCTCATGTTCATCCTCGGCGACATGATCCTCAACTACACGGGGACCGGTTTCGTCCAGGGGCGGGTCGGCAACGGCACCGGCTCGGCGTCGCCGCGGGGGGTCTACCAGGCCGGCGACGGCAAGTGGCTCTCGATCGCCGCGAGCAACCAGGGCATCGCCGTGCGGCTCTTCGCGGCGATGGACCGGCCCGACATCCTCGAGGACCCGCGGTTCGCGACCAACGCCGCCCGGATGGAGCACAACGACGCGATCCAGGCGATCGTCAGCGCCTGGGTGGCGCAGCGGCCGCGGCACGACGTGCTCGCGATCCTGCAACAGCACGAGGTCGTCTGTTCGCAGGTCAACGACGCGAGCGACATCGTCGCCGACCCGCACTTCAGCGAGCGCACCCTGGTCGAGCTCACCGGGAGTGAGGCGCTAGGACGCGTGCTCACCCCCGGCCCGGTGCTGCATCTGCGCGACTGGGACGGTCCGGCATACGACGGCGTGCCGAGCATCGGCGAGCACACCGACGAGGTACTCGGCGAGGCCGGGCTGTCCGCGGTCGAGATCGCCGCCCTGCGACGCGAAAGGGTCGTCGGCGGGGCGACTTAGCCGGTCGCTGCCGCACGGGTCGGTTGGTGGTTGCCCCGTCCGGCCCACCGGTCGGGTCCTCCTCGGGGAAACACTGAGTATGCCGTGGCGCACCGCGCCGTGGCGCGACCTGCCGTGGCTCGACGTGGCGAGCGGGCGGCAGCACCGGTGGTATCCGATGACACCGCGACTCAGCTTCCGGTTGCGCTTCGCCGTTCGGCCAGCGTGACCCCACCTACCGCCCAGTGCGTCGGAGGTACCTCACGCAAGACCACCCGGACCGACTCCGCCGGTGCATCGATCGCCTCCATGGCGGCCTGGGTGAGCGCCAGAACCAACCGCCCCAACTGCTCGGGAGTGCGGCCCTCGGCGAGCGTGACCTCGATGAACGGCACCGCGATCACCCTGCCCCGGCGTCGAACCGGGCCGATTCCTCCACGCCCCTCAACCCCGGTCGATCTGCATGATGACCGCCTTGGGTTCGGTGAAGAACTCGCGGGAGAAGTTCCCGCCTTCTCGCCCGACCCCGCTGTCACCGACCCCGCCGAAGGGCGTCCGCAGGTCACGGATGAAGAAGCAGTTGACCCACACCGTGCCGACCCGCAACCGGGTAGCGAGCCGATGGGCCCGGGACAGGTTCTCGGTGAACACCATGGCATTGAGGCCATAGGGGGTGTCGTTGGCCAGTGCGACGACCATGTCCTCGGTCTCGAACCGGTTGACGACGCACACCGGCCCGAAGATCTCCTCGCAGTAGGGCGCTGCGGTGAGCGGGAGGTCCTCGACGATCGTCGGCAGGACCACCAGCGACCCGTCGCCGGCCGCGCCGCCAGTGACCACCCGGCCGCCGTAGTCCTGGACCGAGGCGACATAGCCGGACACCTTCTCGAAGTGCCGCTGGCTGGCCAGGGAAGAGAACTGGGTCTGCGGGTCGAACGGGTCGCCGATCCGCAGTTGCTGCGCGGCCGCGACGAAGCGCCGCAGGAACTCGTCGTAGATCGCGTCCTGCACGAACAGGCGCGACCCGGCCAGACAGATTTGGCCGGCGTTCCGGAAGATTGCCTCGCACGCCCAGTAGACGGCATTGTCCAGGTCGGCGTCGGCGAACACGATGTTCGCGCCCTTCCCGCCGAGTTCGAGCGACACGGGCGCGAGGTGAGAGGCGGCTGCGGCCATCACGCGGCGACCGGTCGCCGAGGAGCCGGTGAAGGTCACTCGATCCACCTTCGGGTCGGCGGCGAGTGCCGAGCCGGCCGGTGCCCCATGTCCGTTGAGGACGTTGAGCACACCCGGCGGGAGCCCGGCCTCCGCGGCGAGTCGCCCGAGCATGGTGACCGAGGCTGGGGTGTCCTCGCTGGGTTTCACCACGCAGGTATTGCCCCAGGCCAAGGCCGGGGCGATCTTCCACGAGGCCATCATGAGCGGGAAGTTCCACGGGCTGATCGCGGCGACCACTCCGGCGGGGGCGTATTCGACATAGGAGTGGTGGCCGCTGTCCATCGGGTAGGCCTCGCTGGCGCTCTCCCGCTGGTGGTCGGCGAAGAACCGGAAGTTCTGCACCGTGCGCGCCACGTCATGGCGTGCCTGCGCGAACGGCTTGGCCATGTTCGTGGTGTCCAGGGTAGCCAGCTCGTCGGTGGCGGCCTCGATCCGGTCGGCAAGCCGATGCAGCGCCTTGCCGCGTTCGGCTCGACCCAAACGCGGCCACGGCCCTTCGTCGAAGGCGCGTCGCGCGCTGGCCACCGCGCGCTTGGCATCCTCCTCACCGCCTTCGGCGGCCTGCGCCCAGACCTGCTGCTTCCACGGGTTCCAGACGTCGAAACGCGCGCCGTCGACACTGTCCACCTCGACGTTGTCGATGACATGGCCGAAGAACTCACGGGTACTCACGGTGCCTACTCTCCGATGGTGTGGGTAAGGGACTCGAACACTGCGACGCGCGCCCGGGCCGAGCTCCGGGAAGGGTGCCGGATGGTTCAGGACAGGACTGGCCCGACGGCGATGCGGGGTCCGCCAGGTGGCCGTGCGGCGGCCGGTAGGAGGATCACCGGCTTGACCACCGCGCCCGAGGCGGCATCGCGCTCGGCCTCGTCCAGCTCATCGAGGCCATAGGTGCGCACGAGCGAGTCGACCGGAAAGGCCCCGGCCCGCCACATCCGGACCAGCTCGGGGATCAAGGTGTGCGGATCGGCCGAACCCTCTCGGACATAGGTGAGCGATCGCCCGACCAGGGCCTGCGGTCGAACGGTCAGTTCGTCGGTCGCCGCGCACAATGCGGAACGTCCGCCCATGCCGAGCGATTCGACCGCCGCGGCCATGACGGACGCGCGACCGGTCGTGTCGAAGGTGGCGTCCAAGCCGGACGTGCCGGCGCGAACGGCCTGGACCAGGTCGGGCGCGGTCCCGTCGACGACCCGGGTGGCACCGAGCCGCTCGGCGACGGCGAGCCGCGCCGGCTGGACGTCCACCGCGACGATCTCCGCCGCACCGCGGGCCTTGGCGGCCAGGATCGCCGAGAGCCCCACGGCACCGACCCCGAAGACGGCCAGGGTCTCCCCGGCCCGGAGGTCGAGCTCGACCAGCACGGTGCCAGCACCGGTGAGGAAGCCGCAGCCCAACGGGGCCAGGATCTCGGGGGGCAGGTCGTCCTCGACCGGGACACAGTTGCGGGCCGTCGCGATCGCGAACTCGCCGAACGAGGACTGCCCGAACCAGCGGCTGGTGAGGGGTGCCCCTCCGGCGTCGCGGATGGCGACCCGATCGTCGATGCCTCGACCGCCGATGTTCCGCTCGAGGAATTCGACGCAGTACGAAGGCCGGCCGGCCCGACAGGGCGCGCAGCGGCCGCACGAGTCGAAGGAAAGAACCACGGTCGTGCCCGGTGCGAGGTGTTCGACGCCAGGTCCGACGGCGACGACGACCCCGGCTCCCTCGTGGCCGAGGACCGCCGGGAAGAAGCCGGCACCCCCGAGGCCAGACCGGGCGATCGCGTCCGTGTGACACAGGCCGCAGGCCTGCACCCGGACGAGAACCTCACCGGGCCCAGCCGGCCCGACCAGAACGTCCTCGACGACGTAGCCGCCTCGCAGCTCTCGCACGACAGCGCTTCGGGAGCGGACCGCTGCGTCCGTGATCGGGCCGCCCGTGGCGGCGACGCCGGGCTCACGACTCAAGGTGGGCCTGGACAAAGGTGCGGGCTCGGTTCAACCGCTCCAACAGCAAGGCTGCCACCGACTCGACGTCGCCGGCCGTGGCCGCCACGAGCATCTGCTCGTATGCCGTGGCCGTGGCCCGCCGACTCGACGCAGACATCGTCGAGTAGTAGAGGTACTGATGAGACAGGGTGGCCTCCTCGAGGATCCTGATGAGATGCATGAGCCTGGGCATGTGACACGGCTCCATGAGACCGAACCGAAAGGCCCGGTTGGCCTCGATGACCGCGCGCACGTCCTCGCCGTCCAGGGCCCGCACGATCGCCTCGAAGCGCGCGCGCAGCACACCCAGGTCTTCGGTGGTCATCCGGGGGATCGACTCGCGGATGGCTTCCAGCTCGAGCAGCCGGCGAAGTCTGTTCACCTCGTCGAGGTCGGCGCTGGACAGCTCCGAGACGAAATATCCGCGGTGGGGGATGTACTCGACGAGACGGTCGGCCTGCAGCACCTTGAGGGCCTCCCGGACCGGGACCCGGCTCACCCCGAGGTCGGCGGCCAGGGTCTCCTGGCGGATGGGGGTCCCGGGAGGCAGCCGACCGTCGGTGAGCTGGCGACGAAGTTCGGCGAGCACGGCCTCCTGAGCGGTCGGCGGTCGGACGAACGGGCTCTTGTCGCCCGCGGACATCGCGGGGGTTGCAGTCATGACATCTCCTCCGAGTGAGAGCGACTGGAATTCTGCTGCCGAGCCATCTCAGGGCCTCACCAGGTCGGCCGAGGGGTCGACCCGATGGCCGAGCGATCCGAGCGGTCGTGGGTCGGCCGTCCCGAGTTCGCGAGCCACCAGGGCGGTCAGGCGGCGACCCAGGTGGTCGAGCTGGGCGGCATACTCGGGTCGGTAGGCGAGGTTGTCCAACTCGTGCGGATCGGCGTCCAGGTCGTAGAGCTCGAGATCCCCGTCCGAGGCCAGCCGTCCCGGTGCCGCGATCCAGGGGTCGTCGGCGCCGAAGTAGCGGCCCAGCTTCCACGACTGGTCGATCAGACCGTGGATGGTGCCACGGAAGTCCGGCCCCAGGGCCGGGCCGCCCATCGACACCAGGATGCCCTCGTCGTCCCGGCTGCTCGTGCGGCGCGGCTGCCCCACGAGGGCGGACAGATCGTGTCCACGCAGCTGCGGGTGGGCCTCGGCGACCACCTCGGCCGACACGCCGGCCAACCCCAGGATCGTCGGCGCGAGGTCGACGCAGCTCACCAGGGCGCTGCTGTCGACCTGCGCCGGGGCGTCGGGGTGCGCGATGACCAACGGGGTGTTGAGGACCTCGCGGTAGAGGCTGTGCGGCTTGTCCCGGAAACCGTGGGCACCCGCTCCCTCGCCGTGGTCGGTCGTGTAGACGACGACGGTGTCGCGGTCGTGCCCCGTGGCGGCGAGGACGTCGAGCAGCCGCCCGACGTGCCGATCGAGATCGGCGAGACAGTTGAGGTAGTAGCTGCGCAGCCGCCGCCACGCGGCCTCGTTGGCCCGGGGGATCTCACCGAGCAACCCATTCATCCGTGCGATCCGCGCGCGTTGCGACGCGGGCTTGCCGCTCAGGTCGTCGGTGAAGCTCACCGGCAGGGGCAGGTCCCACTCCCGCTCGTATATCGGGTCCAGGGGGGCGGGCATGCGCGGCTCTGCCACGGTGCCGGTGGCGTTCATCGCTCCGGTCGCGTCATAGAACATCACGTCGTGCGGGTTGATGAAGTTCACCGCGAGGAACCACGGCCGGTCGGTCGGCTTGCCACCGTGACCCTGCAGCCAGCGCGCGGCGGCGGAGACGATCACTGGATCCTGGCCGTAGCCTTCCCAGCCGAGCCCGACGACGTCTCCACCCGGATTGAACTCCGAGAAGCCGTATTCCTCGAGAGCGTTCACCGCCGACCCGCGCATCGGGTCGGGGGTGACGATCCGCGAGAGGTGCCACTTGCCCTTGTATGCCGTGGCGTAGCCGTGCGCGCGCAGCATCGCCCCGATGGTCGGGACGTCCGTGGACATGTGGACGCCTGCGGAGTTGGGGTTGACATGCAGTCCGGTACCCACGGTGTGCTGGCCGGTGTAGAGGACCGACCGGCCGGGTCCGCAGGGCAGGGCCACCATGTGGCTGCGGGCGAAGGAGGTGCCGCGCGCCCGCAGTCGCTCCAGCCCCGGACGCTCCAGCCCGGGCGGCAAGAGGTCCCAGGACTGCTCCTGGTCGCTCACGACGAGCAGGATATTCGGCTGCTTCACGACGGCTTCTCCGGTGGTGGAATCGGGGTGTGGGGGCGGCAGTCCCGAGCCTGCCGCCCCCACCGGTCACGAACCCAGGGTCTGCTTGGCAAACGTGGTGAACTGGCTCATCAGCTGGGCGTAGGTCGTCACGTCCGGCACCGGGACGGCGTCCGTCAGCTTCGTATAGTCCTGCAGCTCGGCCGGGAGTTTCAAGCCTGGCAGAAGGCCGATCGTGTTGCCCTTGTCGACGATGAGCTGCTGGGCCTCCGGGGTGACGAACCAGGCCTGGAACAGCTTGGCGGCATTGAGGTGCGGGGCACCCTTGATGATCCCGCTCGCGCCGAGCACGAGGTTGCCGAGACCGGGCTTGGCCACCCAGCCGACCGTTGCCCCGGCCTGCTTCATCGTCGCGAACTGGGCGTGGCCGACGAAGGGCATGAGCGGGACCTGCCCGGCGGCGACCTTGGGATAGTAGGGCTGCTGGACCTCGACGAACTCAGAGTTGGCCTTGAGTTTGACCAGGTAGTCGGCACTCACCTGGCCCTTGACATGGTGCGGGAGGAGCATGAAGGCCGACACCACCCCGAGCGTGGGGTTGTCCATGACCTGCCCCTTGTACTTGGGGTCCAGCAGGTCTGCGAGCGAGCCGGGAGTCTCCTCCGCAGTCATCTTCGAGGAGTTGAACAGCGAGCCGAACACGTCCCCGAACTGGACCACGAAGCGGCCCTTGGCGTCACGGTACGTGGACGGCAGGGTCGAGGCATTCGGCGGCTGGTAGGGCTCGAGTTGGTCCTTGTCGGCCGGGACACCCACTCCGGCCAGCCCCATCATGATGACGTCGCCGACGTGCGGCCCGGTCTGCACCTCGGCCGCCACCGTCGCGGCCGTTGCGGTGGCCGGAAGCACCTTGGGCACGATGGTCACCTTGGGGAAACGGCTGTGGAACTGGTCCCACAACGGCTGGAACAGCTGCGCGTAGGGCCCGTAGAGCACAAGCTCGGACTCCCCAGCCGCTGTGGTAGCCGAGTAGAGGTCGTCAATCGCCTTCGCGATGCCCGCGGAGCCGGCCCAGGCCGTGTCCGAGGAGGCAGAGGACCCGGTGGGCGCGGTGGCCGTCGACGTGCCGCCGCTGCAGCCGGCGACCCCGAGGGATAGCGCGACCGTGACTGCGGCCAGAAGAGTCCGTGGCCGGGAAGGGGCCTTCAGGGTTGGTTCGAGTCGCACGCTCGGTTTCCTTCCTCGATACATCGGTGGGTGATGAGGTGATGGGTGGAACGGGGAGTCAGGGGACAAGGGTGGACAGAGAGGATCGTTCGGTGGCGGCAGCGCGGCGCCGACGACTCGCGCGCCAGAGCGCGCCGAGCAGCAGCGCGGTGAGGCCGATCGCGAAGATGGCCGCCATGAGAAGGACGAGGACCGCGCTCGCGAGCGAGGGCAGGCTCGTGCCGTAGAGCAAGCCGTAGACGAGGGTGGCCACGTTGGGTGACGGAGCCGGCAACAGCAGCAGTGGGATGTCGAGGGAACCGGCCACGATGACCCCGCAGACCAGCCAGCCCGCCAGGAAGCTCCGCCGCAGCAGCGGGGCGACGATCTGCACGAGGACGCGGCCGTCGGACGCGCCCGAGGTCTGAGCGGCCTCCTCCAGCTCACGGCCGAGTTGGGCCACGGCGCCGGTCGCGTTCCGGCTGGCGATCGGGGTGACCCCGACGATGACCGCGATGATGCAGAGCCAGATCGTCGCGTAGAGCTGACGCAACCCCGGGATCGAGATGTAGGCCCACAGGATGCCCACACTCAGCACGACGCCGGGCATGGCGATCGGCAGCACGGTGAGCACGTCGAACACGGCCGCCACCCGTCGCGGGACCCGCTGTGACAGGTATGCGATGAGCACCGCGATGAGCATCACCGCGAAGCCGCACCCGACAGCCATCTCGGCGGTGAGCGCGAAGGCCTTGCCGGTGAGTGGGTCGGCCAGGACCGTCTTGAAGTTGTTGAGCGACAGGTTCGTCATCACGCCCGGGAACGGCTGGAAGGCACTGAGCACGACCTGCGCGCCGGGTGCCAGCAGGGCGACGACGGTGAAGAGGATGATCGCCGCCGTGCCGAGGTTGCCCGCCCGACCGAGATTCCACCGCTCGGCGGCGTGGCCCTTGCCCGATACCGTGACGAAGGACCGGCCCTGCATCACCCGCCGCTGCGCGAGCGAGGTGAGGATGAGGGCCGCCACGAGCAGCAGCGCGATGGATGCCGCACCCGCGTGGTCCGGACTGCTCGAGGACAGCACCGCATAGATCCGCGTGGACAGGGTCGGGATGCCGGCGGGAGATCCGAGGATCTGCGGGAAGTCGAAGGCCCCGAGCGCGAACACCCCGGCCACCAGCATGACACCGAAGACGGCCGGTGCCATCAATGGCACGTCGATGGTCAGCAGGGTGCGCAACCGTCCGGCACCGCATGCCGACGACGCCTCTTCGAGGCGCCGGTCCATCTGGGCGAAGGCGCCGATGAGCATGAAGTAGGCGAAGCCGGTGAGCTTGAGCCCGCTGGCCAGGATGAGCCCGGGCCAGGACTCGGCGCTGAGCGAGGGCGAGTCGAAGATCGGCCGCACCAAGGCATTGACGAGTCCGCCGGCGGGGTTGACGAGCTGGTCCCAGGCGACGGCATACATGAGGTTCGGCAGCGCCATCATGAGCAGCATTACCGGGGTGAGCAGGCCACGCAGGCGGATCGTCGTGCGGGTCGAGATGAAGGCGAAGGTCGCCCCGATCGTGGTCCCGACCAGGACGACGCCCACGGCGTAGATCACCGAGTTGAGCAGAGCCCGGTAGGTCGCCGGGGTGGTGTAGGTCTCGGTGACCGAGCGCAGCGACCAGCCGCCGGGCTGGCCGGGCGGAGCCTCCCGGAAGATGCCGACGACGAGCATGGCGACCGGCCAGGCGAACAGCCAGACAGCCAGCCCGAGTGCGCCGGCGACGATGGCCGGCCGGACCAGCCGACCCCATCGCGTGGTCGGCTTGGGACTCCTCGAGGTGGCCGGGCGGGTCGGCGTGAGCGTCGTCACGACCCCTCCTCCTCCGGCACGACGGCGAAGCTGTCCACTGGGAGGTGCACCTCGACGTCCCGACTGTCGGTCGGCAGGGCGGACTCGGCGGCGTGCACGCGCAGCGCGGTCCCGGCGACGTCGACGACGTATTCCATGAGGTTGCCCAGGTAGGTACGGTTCAGCACCGTCCCGGGGAAGGTGTTGACCGGGGTGGGACGACTGACGTCGTCGGCCTGCCGTGGAGTGAGCAGGATCGATGTTCCGCGCACGGCGATCGCGGCAGCCGCGCCCGGGCGCAGGTCGAGGGCCTGGGGATAGTGGACGGGTGCGGCCCACCCGGGGATGGCGATGGCGCTGCCGTCGGCCTCGACCCGGGCGACAGTGCCCGCGACCACATTGTCGAACCCGAGGAAGGTCGCGATCCAGCGGTTCTTCGGTCTGCCGAAGATCTCCTGGGGCGAGCCCTGTTGGCAGGCGATACCGTCGCGCATCACGACGATCCGGTCGGAGAGGGTGGCGGCCTCGAGCTGGTCATGGGTGACGTAGACGGTGGACCGGCCGGCGGCAAGGTGGATCCGGCGCAGCTCGGTGCGCATCTGGGCGCGCAATGCCGAGTCGAGGTTGGACAGCGGCTCGTCGAGCAGCAACACTCGCGGGCTGCGGACCAAGGCCCGCGCCAAGGCGACCCGTTGCTGCTGGCCCCCGGACAAGGCGGAGACGGCGCGCTTGTCGAATCCCGCCAGTCCGACCAGGGCAAGAGCCTCGCCGACCTTGGCGCGGATGGCAGGCTTGGATTGGCCCTCGACTCGCAACGGGTAGGCGACGTTGCCGTAGACGTTCATGTGGGGCCACAGCGCATAGCTCTGGAACACCATGCCGATGTCCCGTCGATGGACCGGGACCTCGGTCTTGGTGGCGCGGTCGACGATGACGTCGTCGCCGAACAGGATGCGTCCCTCGTCGGGGGTCTCGAGACCGGCGATGCAGCGCAGGGTGGTCGTCTTGCCACAGCCGCTCGGGCCGAGCAGAGTGAGGAACTCGCCCTGCTCCACCGTGAGGTCGAGGTTCTTCACCACCATTGTCCGCCCGTAGGACTTGACCAGTCCATGCAATGAGACGGCGGCGGTGCGCCCAGGCCCCGGGACGGCACCCGAGCGGGTGGCGGCGGGGGAAGTCGGCTCAGACATGGGCCGCCAGCCATTCGATGATCCGGCGATTCTCGCCCGCGGCGTTGGGCACGAACTCGGGGATCTTGTGGAACTCGTGGTCAGCGTTCGCGACGACAGAAACGGTGACCGGCACGTCGCGGCCGGACAGGGCCTCGGCAAAGGCGAAACACTGTCCGAGGAAGGCGTCCTCGGCACCGACGCTGATGTAGGTCGGGGGGAGCTCGGCGAGGCTGGGGTGCTCGATGGGACTCACCAACGGATGGCGCAGCTTGCCGGTGAAGTTCGGGCCGAGGTAGGCCTGCATCATGATCTCGACGTCACCGGCGTAGTAGCCCGGTTCGCTCACCCAGCGGTGCACGTCGAGCACGCCGAAGAGCAGCAGCACCGCCCGGAAGGTCACCGGTGTTCCTGCCAGCTCCCCACCGTCGAGCCCCTGGTCGTCACCGTGCAGGACGAGCGCGGTGAGCGCGGCCAAGTTTGCACCGGCCGAACCACCCCCGACGCTGAGCCGAGTGGGGTCGCCGCCGTAGCGAGCGATGTTCGCCGTGATCCACCGCGACGCGAACACGCAGTCCTCGAGCCCGGCGGGGAAGGGATTCTCGGGGGCCAGTCGGTAGTCGATGTTCACCACCACGAAGCCGGCTTTCGCGATGTTCATGCACCACCGGCGTTCGACCCGAGCCGAGCCGGTGAACCATCCGCCGCCGTGGATATGCAGGAAGACCGGCAGCGCGAACTCACGCTCTGCCGGGCGGTAGATCTCGGCGGTCACGCCGTCGCGGATCGGCACGCCGGTCTCGACGTCGACGCCCTCGGGCAGGTCGCGGAACAGGTGCGGATGCTCAGCTGAACGCGACAGCTGTGCGCGCTCGTTGAGCTCCGCCACCGACCGGGCCGAGACGTGTTCGAAGTCGGCCTGGCGGTAGAGGCGCTGCCAGTGCGACATGTCGGCGTGGGGCACGTGACCTCCAAAGTCGGGGCTCGGGTGACCCCGACGAGGTCGTCGAGGGCCGTGGGCGGGGACGCTAGCAGGAGCAGAATTTGGAGTCAATAGATTGTATCCAATCTTCAATCTCGCTATCGTCCAGGTCGCAGCTGCGGGCAGGAGGCGAGATGGCAACGAGCGACCACCGGTCCTCCCACGCGTCGGGGCAGCTGTTAGGGCGGCGCGAGCCCGAACAGGCCGGCGGCCGTGCCGCCGAGCACGGACCTGCTCCGGTCGGGGTCGAGCCCCAGGCGCTCCACCCGGGCGACGCCGTCGGTGTCGCCCAAGTCGAACGGGTAGTCGGTGCCGAGCAGGACGTGGTCGGCACCCACCCGGTCGATGAGAGCGCGCAAGGCAGCGTCGTCGAAGGTCGCCGTATCGAACCAGAATCGGCCCAGGTAGCTGCTCGGCGGAGTCGGCGTCGTCCGCGCGACCTCCTTGCGCTGCCAGCCGAGATCCAGCCGTGGCGTCAGCGAGGGGAGGCACCCCCCGCCATGACACAGGACGATCGACAAGTCGTGCCGGTCCAGCACCCCGGAGAAGATAAGGCGGGCGGCAGCGATCGCCGTCTCCACGGGGTAGCCGAGCAGCTGAGTGAGGTGGAAGTCGCGCATCCGCTGCGGGGCAGGTGCACCGGTCGGGTGCAGGAGCACGGGGACGCGACGCTCGGCGAGCCAAGACCACAAGGGCTCGTTGACGGGGTCGTCGAGGTCACGCGCGGCCCCGGTGGTGCCAAGCGTGACCCCCACGAAGCCCAACGAATCGATCACCCGGGCCGCCTCGGCGACCGCCGCCCGGCGGCCCACCGGCACGGTGCCCAGCGGCAAGAACCGATCTCTGGCGGGGGCGACGAACTCGGCGAGCGCGTCGTTCGAGCGGGCGACGAGGTCGGCCGCCGTCACGTCATCGGTGACGTCGGCCGCGAACAGGAAGGGCGGGGCTGCCACCACGTCGCGGCCGACCGCCCGGCGGGCGGGATCCGATGAACGAGCAGCCACGTCCCACATCGACGGCGGGCAGGGGATCCGGGATCCCGCAGCGACCCCGGCGACGGCCGGGTCGATCCGGACGTATCCCTCGGCCAGCGAGCTCAGGTCGGCCAGCCCACGGTCCCGCAGGAGCCGCAGGAAGGTCAGCGGCATGGCGTGGGTGTGCGCGTCCACGACACCGACACCTCGGTCCGGTGCCAGAGCGGGTGAGCTGGCCACGCCCGGGCTCACCCGAACCTGGCCCGGGTGGCCGACTCCGTCTCCCCGGGGTCACACTCGAGCAGGGAGGCGACCAACGCAGTCGCGGCGACCGAGGTTCCGGCCTGCTCAGCCGTGCCGTAGAGTTCGCGCGCCAACTGGCCGAGCAGGTAGGGATGCAGGCCGAGCTCGTAGAGCGCCTTGAAGTCCCGTTCCAGGATGGCCTGCCGCTCGACGTCCAGCAGGTCATAGTCGTCCAGCACACCGGCGGGGTCATCCTGAAACCGGTGCAGCAGGTCGGCGTCCCACTTGAGGTCCTGGACGAGGTCGTTGCTACGCAGCATCGGGTCGAAGTGATCGAGCGACATGAAGGGTCTCCTTTCCGTCTATGCCAGTTCCCAGGTAACCGCACCGACACCACAACGCCACTGGCTCACGCAGGCGTATCCCAGTGCGGTGCAGGGATGTTCACCGATCGCCCCCATGACGACGAGCCAGGAGAGCAGCTCCGCGGTTCCCCCGGAGCCGGCCGTCTCCATCCGCTCGAGGGTCGCTTGCTCGAGCACTGCGCCATGGTCGCCGGCCTCGAGCAGGCGCAGGAACCACCGGTCGAAGTCCTCGTCGATCTGCAGGTACCGAGGGCCGCCCGGCTCATGGCTGAGGCCACCGGAACCGAGCAGACCGACCCGCAGATCCGGCGGCAGCCCTTCACGCACGAGCTCACCCAGCGCCTGTCCGACGGCGTAGCAGCGCCGCTCGTCGAGGATCGGCGGCACAGTGCAGTTCTGCAGGATGGGGATCACCGCAATGCCCGTCTCAGGGAGCCGGAGCAGTGCCGTCGGGACCGAGATGTTGTCGTCGAAGCGGAGGTTGTCATAGGCCCGAGTGACGTCGTGGCCACGTCGGCTCAGCCCGTCGGCCACCGTCGCGGCCACCTCCGGCGCACCAGGCAGCCGGTACTCGGACAGGTTGAGCCACGGCCGGAACCAGTCGTCCGGGCCGACGTGTTCGGCCGCCATGCCCACCGTGAAGTCGGGGTACTTGGAGACCCGGTAGTTGGACAGGTGGTCGTTGCCGATGACGAGCAGCACGTCGCAGCGCGACCGGACGAGACGCTCGTGCAGCTCACCGTAGGCGCGGCGGACCACCTCCTGATCCTCGACCGGCGCCTTGTCCATCCATCCGGTCAAGCCGGGGGCGTGGCTGGCGGCGGCGGCGAACACGATCTGGGCCATGTCGGTTCCTCTCCAGGGATGCGAATCCACTATATTCATTATAGGTTTTTTGTCAATCGCCGCTACACTCGTCGGCGTGACCACGCACCAGGGCCCGGCACCGCTCACGCGACCCGAGGCGATCGCCCGCTCGCTACAGCAGCGGATCGACGCCGAGGCACTCGCCCCGGGCTCGCGGCTCGGCACCAAGCACGAGCTCACCGAGTCCTTCGCCGTCGCCCCGGCGACGTGCAACGAGGCGCTACGGATCCTCGAGTCACGGGGCGTGGTGACCTTGCGGCCGGGCCCGGGCGGAGGGGTCTTTGTCGGCAACCCGACGGTGCTCATGCGCCTGGGACAGAAGTTCCTGCACCTGAGCGGCGACCCGGTGAGCGTCGCGGACGCCCTCGTCGTACGCGATGCCCTCGAGGGACCAGTGCTGTTCGACGCCGTCCGCTACCGAACCGAAGCCGACGTCGCGGAATTGCGGACACTCGCTCGCGCCCTGACCGGCTCGCGATCGCCTCGGGGATACCTCAGGGCCACGTGGGCGATGCACCGGCGGATCGCGATGATCAGCCCCAACCCCTTGCTACGCGAGGTCTACTGCTCGGCGTTGGAGCAGGCCGAGTCGCAGGTCCGGGGCGTGCACGCCCCGGAAGGTGTGGCCGTGCCCGGACCGGAGGGCAAGGAGGTCCACGAGTCGTTCGTCACGACCATCGCCACCGGGGATCCCGCGGCGGTCGAGCCACTGATCGCCCGGCATCGCCTCCTGGTGTCGATCCCGGATCTGCCAGCCGATCCCCAGTTCACCTGACCCTCACCCAGCTTCTCCTCACTCCGAAGGTTCACCTGCCATGAGCGAGCCCCCGCAGCGTCGGCTGCCCGACCGAGGGCGACCCACGGCCCTCATCGTCATCGACGTGCAGAACGACTACTGCCACCCGCTGGGTCGTTTCGCCGCGGCCGGCCTGGTCGTCACCGACTTGGACCGCCTGCGCGCCGCCGTCAACGCCCATGTGGCAGCCGCCCGGGCGGCCGGTGCCCCGGTCGTGTGGGTCACCATGGTCTACGACGACGTCGCGGACATCGGGCTGTTGCGTGAGTCCTCGCCGGTCGACCTCAGCCTGGCTCTGCGTCGCGGGGAGTGGGGCAGCCAGCTGCTCGACGGCCTGGACGTCGCACCGACCGACCCCGTGGTGCCCAAGCAGCGATTCAGCGCCTTCTTCGCCACCGACTTGGACGAGTTCCTGCGGAGCCAGGGCATCGAGCGGCTGGTGGTATGCGGCGTGCGCACCGACGTGTGCGTGGAGAGTACGGTGCGGGACGCCTTCATGCGGGACTACGAGGTGCTGCTGTCCAGCACGGCCAGCGCCAGCTACTTCCCACAACTGCACGCGGCTTCGCTGCGCGCCCTCGGGGTGCTCTTCGCCGAGACCTCTGACCGGGGCGTGGAGGTCCTGAATGCCGCAACGAACCAGCCGAGGCGATGACGTGAGGACGAAGGACATGAGGATCCGTAGTGCCGAGAGCATCCGGATGCGGCCGTGGTCGGTGACCGCGCCGGGCCCACGGCCCCGGCCGTTGTGGTTGCAGCAGGCCCTGGACCGCGACCCGGGCACAGCGGCCCCGACCCTGGACGCCGTCGTGTCGGCCGACGTGTGCATCGTCGGTGGAGGCTTCACCGGGCTGTGGACCGCCGTGCGGCTGCTCGAGGCCGACCCGAGCCTTTCGGTGGTCGTCGTCGAGGCGGACATCTGCGGGTCCGGGGCCAGCGGTCGTAACAGCGGTGGGGTGGGGCACTACTGGACCAAGCTCGGGATGCTCGCCCGGGTGCTGGGCCGCGAAGACGCCCTCCGGCTCATCGAGTCCAGCGTCCGGGCAGCCCCGCAGGTGATCGAGCTGTGCGACCGCTACGGCGTGGACGCCCAGCCCCGGGTAGGTCGTTCAGTGTGGGCCGCGACGACTCGGTCGCAGGTGGACTCGTGGGCCTCGATCCTGCGGACCGCCGACGCGCTCGGCGTGCGGACTCCCTACCGGCCGCTCCAGGACGAGGAGCTGCGCGAGATGTACGGGCCGGCCCCCTACCTGGCCGGGGTGGTTCAGGACGGCCAGACGGGCGTGCAACCCGGCTACCTCGTGCGAGGGCTGCGGCGGGTGGCACTCGATTTGGGTGCCCGGATCTTCGAACAGTCGCCGGTGGTGAGCATCGACTCGATGTCGGACCAGGTCGCCGTCCTCACCGAACGGGGTCAGGTCAACGCCGACCAGGTCGTCCTCGGTGCCAACGCCTGGATGGCCCATCTGCCCGACTTCCGCAGACACGTGATGGTCCTGTCCAGCGACTGTGTGGCCACCGACCCGATCCCGGAGCTGGTCGTCGAGCGGGGCCTGGACCGGCGCCCCCCGGGGATCAACTCCCGGCTCATGGTCAATTACGGCGGGGTGTCCCGGGACAAGCGCATCTACCTGGGCCGGGCCGGCGGGACGGTGGCCCGTGATGCCCGGATCACCCCCGAGTTCGACCGATCGACCCGAAACGCGCGCCAGATGGAGGCCGACTTCCGCTACCTCTATCCACAACTGCCCGAGGTCCGGCTGACGACCTGGTGGTCCGGCGCCGTGGACCGGTCGGTGAGCGGACTGCCCTGGTTCGGCCGCATGCGCCACGACCCACGGATCCACTTCGGCATCGGCTTCACCGGCCACGGGGTCGCGGCCACCGTCACCGGTGGCGACATCCTGGCCTCGCACGTGCTCGGTCGCGACGACGAATGGGCCGACCTCGGTCGCCTCCTTGCGCGCGTGCACGAGTCCTCGTCCACCTTCCCACCCGAACCGGCGCGTTACCTGGGTGGTCGGGTGGTTCAAGGCGCGCTCTACCGCAAGGAGACCGCCGAGCGAGACGGTCGCCGCGTGCGCCGAGTCGACGCGGCGCTGGCGCGGCTGGCCCCGGGCACGTTCGTCGAGCTACGGGCCGGAAGCGGGTCGACACCATGACGGCGCGCGGCGCCACGGCCGCGCCGGAGGCGCGCGCCGGGCGACGAAAGCCTCCGCGCGGCGCGCGGCATACTGTCAGCGGAAGGCGGAAACTCCGGTGAGGGCCTGCCCGACCACGAGCGTGTGCATCTCCACGGTTCCCTCGTAGGTGAGCACCGACTCGAGGTTCGCCATGTGTCGGATCACCGGGTACTCGAGGCTGATCCCGTTGGCGCCCAGGATGGTTCGGGCCGCGCGGGCGACCTCGAGCGCCTCACGGACGTTGTTGAGCTTGCCCAGACTCACCTGCTGTGGCAGCAGCGTGCCGGCGTCCTTGCGACGCCCCAGATGCAACGCCAGCAGCTGTCCCTTGACGAGTTCGAGCGCCATGTCGGCCAGCTTGGCCTGGGTGAGCTGGAACGACGCGAGCGGCCGCCCGAACTGCGTGCGTTCGGTGGAATAGCGCCGGGCCGCATCGAGGGAGGAGCGGGCCGCACCCAGCGCACCCCAGACAATGCCGTAGCGCGCCTCGTTGAGGCAGGACAGCGGGCCGGCCAGGCCGCGTGCGCCAGGCAGCATGGCCGAAGCGGGTAGACGCACCGAGTCCAGGACCAGTTCGGAGGTCACCGAGGCACGCAGGGAGAGCTTGTGGCTGATCTCCGGCGCGGAGAATCCCGGGGTATCGGTGGGCACGACGAAGCCGCGAATGCCCTCGTCGGTCTGCGCCCACACCACCGCGACGTCCGCAACCGATCCGTTGGTGATCCACATCTTCGTGCCGTCGAGCACCCAGTCCCCGCCGTCACGGCGCGCAGACGTGCGCATCGACCCCGGGTCCGACCCGTGGTCGGGTTCGGTCAGCCCGAAGCAACCGATCGCCTCTCCGGTGGCCATCGCGGGCAACCACTGCTCGCGCTGCTGCTCGCTGCCGAAGGCATGCACGGCATACATGGCAAGGCTGCCCTGGACCGACACGAGCGAGCGGATCCCCGAATCGCTGGCCTCGAGTTCGAGGCAGGCCAGCCCGTAGTCCACGGCCGACATCCCGGCGCAGCCGTAGCCCTGCAGGTGCATGCCGAACAGGCCCAGCGCACCCAGCTCACGGCTCAGGGCCCGGATGTCGTCGATCCGTCCGCGCTCGAACCAGTCGGCGACGAACGGGTCGACCGCGGTCCGACAGAGCTGGCGGACCGCGGCGCGGATCGCCCGCTCCTCGGTGGTCAGCAGCTCATCGATACCGGCGGGATCAGCAGGGTCGAAGCGTGAGTTTCCAGGCTGTGGTGTCATGCCGGGAGTCTGCACAACTCTTGCCTCCCTTGACACTAGTGGCAGACGATTGATGTTGTGATGGCATCACTGTCGGACCGGGTTCGGCCGAGTGTTGCCGCGCCGGGCCACCGTGCGGCAGCGTCGCACCCGTGAGCGCCCACCCTGACGAGGCTCCTGCCGACCACGAGATCCGGACGACCCGCCCCGGCCCCTTGGCCGGCATCGTCGTCGCCGACCTGTCGCGCGTGCTGGCCGGTCCCTACGCCACCATGCTGCTGGCCGACCTCGGGGCCACGGTGATCAAGATCGAGTCTCCGTCTGGCGACGACACCCGCCAGTGGTCGCCACCGGTGCGCGGGGACGAAAGCACGTATTTCCTCTCGGTGAATCGCGGCAAGTACTCGATCGCCCTGGACTTCACCCGACCGGCGGACCTCGAGGTGGTCCGGTCGATCGTCGCGCGGGCCGACGTGGTGGTGGAGAACTTCAAGGCGGGTGGACTGCAGCGGTTCGGACTCGACTACGCGAGCCTGGTCAACGGGCGACCGGACCTGGTCTATGCCTCGATCACCGGTTTCGGCCCGCAGGGCAGTCGACTGGCGGGATACGACCTGCTGGCCCAGGCCCTGTCCGGCATGATGGATCTGACCGGCGACGCGCACGGAGAGCCGATGCGAGCAGGGGTCGCGGTCATCGACGTGGTGACCGGTCTGCATGCGGCAGTGGGCATTCTCGCCGCCTTGCATCGGCGACGCGAGTCCGGGCGTGGCGACCTCGTCGAGGTCAACCTCATGTCGTCGGCGCTGTCCGCGCTGGTGAACCAGAGCGGTGCCTTCGTCGCGGGCGGGGTGACCCCGACACGGATGGGTAATGCCCATCCGAGCCTGGCACCCTACGAGCCCTTCCCCACTCGCGACACCGAGTTGGTCATCGCGGTGGGCAACGACCCCCAGTTCGCCAGGTTGTGTCGACACCTGGGTCTCGAACGACTCGTGGAGGACCCGCGATTCACGACGAATGCGAGTCGCCGTGCGCACCGGGAGGAGCTTCGGGAGTTGCTCGCGCAGGCGCTCGCCGCGCACGGTGCCGACCATTGGTTCGACGTGCTCACCGGCGACGGCGTCCCCGCCGCACCGATCCTCGACCTTGCCGAGGGGTTCGCGTTCGCCGACCGGCTGGGCCTGTCCCCGGTCGCCATGACCGGCACCGGGGCCCGCCGCATCCCCACCGTCCGATCACCGATCCGGCTGGCCGTCGACGAGGTCGACTACGCGATCGCGCCACCCGAACTCGACGCCGACCACGCCCGGGTGCTGCGGTGGTTGGAGGCGACAGCAGCGTCTGGGCCCGCCCGCGATCCCGGACGGGACCCGAACGAGCCGTAGGCTCGGGCGCCATGGAGGTATCCCAGGCGCGGGCCTTCCTGGCGGTCGCCGAGGAGTTGCATTTCGGCCGCGCCGCGGCACGGTTGCACATGGCCCAACCGCCGCT